>OFMX01000340.1_pt1 | contig 47585 bp, 44 predicted proteins | sample 1541901 | NCBI WGS metagenome assembly OFMX01 (sample SAMN04209222, study PRJEB22552) | human gut metagenome | biome: gut; material: feces | host: Homo sapiens | place: USA: Oklahoma | reverse complement strand
CGGCGAGCCGCAGGGCACGGCCGGTCAGCCGATGCTCAACGTCTTTCAGCGCGAGGGCGTGGAGAATGTCGTCTGCGTCGTGACGCGCTATTTCGGCGGCGTGCTGCTCGGCGCGGGCGGACTGACGCGCGCCTACGCAAAGTCCGCGAAGGACGCGCTTGACGCGGCGGGCAAGGCGCGGATGCGCCTGTGGTCTGCCGTGACGGTGGACTGCCCCTATCCGATGCTCGAGCGCCTGAAGCTGCTCGCCGCCGCCCACGGCGGCACGGTGGAGGGCACGGACTTCGGCGCGGCGGTGAGCGTCCGCATCCTGCTGCCGCAGGAGAATGCGGCGGGCTTTGACGCCGCGCTCACCGAGCTGTCCGCCGGCACCATGACCGCGCGGCGCGAGGGAGAGCGCTTTCTGCCCGGACCGCGCGAATAGAAACAAGAAAAAGAAAGGAGGAACGACCGATGAAGGAACCCGTTGCCCGCTCCGACCTGCGCCTCGCTCTCGGCGGGGCCTACTATGGGACTCTGCGCAAGCTCCTGTGGCTCAAGGAGCGAAGCTCCTTTGCACGTGAGCGCTGTGAGGCGATCCTGCCTTACAGCGCGGCGAGCCACAAAACGCCCCTGATGCGCAGGCTGCGGGACGTGGATATGTGGATGCAGGAGAACAAGGTGACAAACCTCCGCCTTGCCTCCGCGCGGGTGAACGGCATTGTGCTCCGCCCAGGGCAGACCTTCAGCTACTGGTATCTCATCGGCCGCCCGACGGCGAGGAAGGGCTATCTGCCCGGTATGCTGCTGCGCAACGGCAGAGCCGTTGCGGGCGTCGGCGGGGGACTGTGCCAGCTTTCGAACCTCATTTTCTGGATGACGCTCCACACGCCGCTGACCGTCACCGAGCGCCACCGCCACGGCTACGACGTCTTTCCGGATTCGGACCGCACGCAGCCCTTCGGCAGCGGCGCGACCTGCTTTTATCCCTACGGCGACCTGATGATCCGCAACGACACGGCAGACGATTATCAGCTCCTCGTCGCCGTCGGCGAGCACGACCTCATCGGTGAGTGGCGCTGCTCCACCGCGCCGGAGTGCCGCTATGAGATCGTCGAGCGCGATCATGAGATGCGCGCGGAGTATTGGGGCGGCTACACGCGCCACAACGTGCTCTGGCAGCAGCGCTTCGATGCGGACGGCACGCTGCTCGACGAGAAGCCTGTAGTGCGCAACGACGCCATCATGATGTATTCGCCTTACCTCGAAGAGGGAGGCACAAGCGGATAAACGAAAGCATCTGCCTTGCGGCAGATGCTTTTCTGCTATGCTGTGCGCTCGCCGTCCGTGCGCTCCAGCCAGCCGCTGCCCTCGGTGATGCGGGCGACGAGGAAGGAAGCGGCGTAGTCGCCCGCAGCGTTGACCATCGTGGCGGGCGGATCGACCAGATTCCCGATGGTGACGGCGATGGGGTAGGCAACCGCCATCCGGTCGGGGAAGAAGAGCGAGCAGAGGATGAACTCGGCGATGTAGCCGCCGCCCGGGATGCCGCTCATGGCGACGGAGGAAAAGACCGCCACGGCCAGCACCTCGGCAAACAGTCCCGCGCCCTCAAACGGCAGGCCGAACACGCCGAAGAGAAACGCGACCTTGAGCACGCAGCTGAAGCACGAGCCGTCCATGTGCATCGTCGCGCCCAGCGGCAGCACAAGATCCGCGACCTCGTGCGGGATGCCGCTGTCCTCCGCGGCCTCCATATTCACCGGGATGGTGGCGACGGACGAGCAGGTGCCGAGCGCGGTCACCGCGGGGCGCAGGATGTGCCGCCGCAGCCGCCGCACGCCCTCGCGCCCGCCGCCGAGATACGCCAGAAGCGGGAAGGCGAGCAGCGCGTAGACGAAGCAGAGCGGGTAGTAGGCCAGCATCGCGCGGGCATAGGACGCCGTGATCTGTGCGCCGTAGCTTGCGACCATCGCGGCGAAGAAGCCGAAGAAGGCGATGGGGGCGTAGCAGCTCACGAGCGAGACCATCTTCAAAAGGCACTTCGTCGCGTCGTCCAGCACCCGCGCCGTTACGGTATCCGGCCCGCCGCAGGCGGAGACCGAGAAGCCGAAGAGCAGGGAAAAGACGATCAGCGGCAGCATCGCCCGCCGCGAGAGCAGCGCAGAGAAATCGTTGACGGTGAAGAAGTTGACGAGCAGCGTCGCAAGCGGCGCAGGATCGTCCACCGTGCCCGCCGCGGCATCGGTCCACGGCGTCAGCACCGGGGGAAAGACACGCACGATGACCAGCATGATAAAGGCCGCGAGCAGCCCGGTGACGACGAAGACGCCGAGCGTCGCGCCGAGGATGCGCCCCGCCCTGCGCCGCGAGCGCGTATTGGCGATGCTGCCCGCGAGCGAGCAGAACACCAGCGGCACGACGAGGCAGAACATCATGTTGATGAACACGGTGCCGAGCGGCTCAAGGCAGACAGCCCCGGGCCAGGCCGCGCCGACGGCGCAGCCGAGCACGATGCAGGCGAGCATCGCGGCAAGGAAGCCGTAGCTCCGATAGAAGGAATGGGTCATAAAAAGCCCTCCGATCTCCCAGATTTTTGTGTCTATCTCTATCCATAGCGGGAGACAGGCTCGAATATGACCGAAAAATTTGGAAAAAGGGCTTGACTGTCAAGTTGCTTTATGCCTTACAATGCGGTATCATAACATTGGAAAGGATCGGCGCAGAGCGCGGAAGGAGAGCCTATGAACATCAAAGAGATCGAAGAGCGCAGCGGCCTGACGCGCGCGAACATCCGCTACTACGAGCAGGAGGGGCTGCTCGCTCCCGCGCGGCGGGAGAACAAATACCGCGACTACAGCGAGGAGGATCTGGAGACGCTGCTGCGCATCGCGCTGCTGCGGAGCCTCGGCTTCTCGCTCGAGGAGATCCGAAGGCTGCAAAGCGGCGAGGCGGACTTTGCCGCCGCCATGCGGGAGCGCAGCGCGGCGCTGGAGAGCGAGGGTCAGCGCCTGCTGGCGGCGCGGAACGTGTGCGACGCCATCTCCCGCGAGGTGACAAGCTATTCCGCCTTACGGCCGGAGGACTACCTCAACGGCTTTGAGCCGGACGCAGCGGCGAAGCAGCGGGACGTTGCCGAGCCGCACCCGTGGCGGCGCTACTTTGCCCGCGGCATCGACCTCGCGCTCGTGGGGCTTCCGGTCTCGTTCGTGCAGTATGTGCTGCTGCACCGCAACTACACAACCGTTTCCCGGTGGGAGGACATCGTCTGCGCTCTGATCGGCTGGGGATTGCTGGTCCTCCTTGAGCCGCTGCTGCTCGCGCGCTTCGGCAAGACCGCGGGCAAATGGTGCATGGGCATCACCGTCACGCGGCCGGACGGCGGGAGGCTCAGCTACGGCGAGGCGCTCGAGCGCACCGCTGCCGTCTGGCTCTACGGTGCGGGCCTTGGCATTTCCATCGTGGAGCTTGTGTGCAACTACCGCAGCTACCGCCGCTATATGAACGGTGAGGAGCTGGCGTGGGAGAGCGGCAGCATCGAACGCTTCGACGGGCGCGGCACGGGGAGGATGGTGCTGCTCTACGCGGCGAGCACCGCGCTGAGCCTTGCCCTGACCCTTGCTATGGGCTTGAGCGCCGCGCTGCCGCCGAACCGCGGCGAGCTGACGGTGGCGGAGTTTGCTGAGAATGTCAACTATTACCGCACCTTCTTTGATTTCGGCACGCGCTGGACGCTCGATAGCAGCGGCGGGTGGGTCGAAAACGAGTACGAGTATGAGAATGAGAATGTGAGCTATTTCGGCGGGGGCGGCGCACCAGCGCCGTTCACCTATACGGTGGAGGACGGCGTGCTCCGCGCCGTGCATTGGGCATATTCAGAGACGGAGGAGATGCTTTTCAGCGCGCGCGTGGACAATGCGCGCATGGCCTATCTCGCGCTTGCCGCGGCGCAGAGGGGGACGAACCTCTTCAACATCCGCCGTGTGATCGCCCAGATCGACGCGGATCGATGGACGCCCGACACACCCTGCTCCGCCGCGTGGAAAAATGTCGAGATGCGCTACGATGCACAGGTCGATGGAGCATTCTGCTGCATCGACGGCTACTTCTTCTCTACGCAGGACGGGCCCATCACGGTCACGCTGACCTTTGACGCAAGGCTCGCGGAATAACGGGGAAAAGGGGAAGCGGCGGCACAGAGCTGTGCCGCCGCCTTCAAATTTTATCCCCGTGGGGCTTGCAGGGAGAGATTTTCTGTTGTAAACTAAAAGCATACCAAAGATAAGGGGAATCCGATCCGTGCAAAAAGCAACGCAAATGACCGCTACCAAACGACTTGTCCTCACCGCCGTGAACATCGCGCTGTGCCTTGTCCTGCCAATGGCATTCCATTCCATCCCGAACGGCGGCAAGATCATGCTGCCGATGCACATTCCCGTGCTGCTGTGCGGCATGGTCTGCGGCGCTCCCTACGGCGCGGTCTGCGGCCTGCTTGGCCCCATGCTTTCAAGCGTTCTCACCGGAATGCCGACAGCGGCCCTGATGCCTGCCATGATGGTCGAGTGCGCGGCCTACGGCTTGACGACCGGCCTGATGCTGCGCCTTGTACGCACGGGGAAGACCTATGCCGACCTCTACCTTTCGCTCGTCGCCGCAATGCTGGTCGGCCGCCTTGTCTCCGGTGTGACAAAGGCTCTCTTTTTCATGGCGGGACAGTATACCATGCAGGCATGGATCGCCGCGAGCTTCGTCACGGCGCTGCCGGGCATCGTGCTCCAGCTCGCCGTCGTGCCGAGCATTGTTTACTATCTCATGCGCGCGGGACTGATCCCGCAGCGCTACCCGAGATGAGGAAAGAGCCGCGAGAGGACAGGCGCTTGCCGCCTTTTTCGAGCGCCGCAGACGGAAGACCAGTGCCCGCGTGTCGGTCGGGCGGCACCTCCGGGTGGCAGGGCTCTTAACGGAAAATTAGCAAATATAGCGGCTTTCTTAATTTTCTGACGCAAAATCTTGTGCTTTTTTGATTGCGGGACCTGCGCGGCAGACGTATAATACCCTCACTTGCATCTTGGAAATGGGGGTCTTTGCTATGCTTGCGCAGGTCATTGCGATCTGTATTTTTCTCGGGATGTTCCTTCTGATCATCCTCGATCAGTTCGAGCGCCATGTCATTACGCTCGTCAGCGGAGCGCTGGTACTTATTCTCGTCTTCGGCGTTTGTATGCACTCGCCCGCGGCGATCTGGGAGGCGCTCAATCTCCGCTCGTTCTTCACGGCGGGCTTCTGGTACGGAGCCGGCGAGGAGAGCACGGCGGGCATCAACTGGTCCACCATCCTCTTCATCGCGGGCATGATGATCATGGTCGAGGGGCTCGGCAAGGCGGGCTTCTTTCGCTGGCTGTGCCTGTCGCTCGCAAAGCTCGTTCACTACCATGTGGTGCCGCTGCTCATCTGCTTCATGTGCCTTTCGGCGGTGCTTTCGATGTTCATCGACAGCATCACGGTCGTGCTCTTTCTCGCCACCGTCACGCTCGAACTGGCGCAGACGATGAAGTTCGACCCCGTGCCGATGATCCTCTCGGAGATCTTCTGCGCGAACCTCGGCGGCGCGGCGACCATGTGCGGCGACCCGCCGAACATCATCATCGGCACCTCGCTTGGCTATACGTTCTTTGACTTCATCGAAAATACCGGCGCGATCGTCGCGGTCTGCTTCGCGGCTGTCGCCGTCTATTTCTGGCTGTGCTTCCGCAAGGAGCTGCTGCGTGAGGAGCGCGCGAACGGCGGGCCGGTCGTCTGCCCGGAGCCGTCCAGCGCCATCACGGACCGCAGAGCCTTCGGCGCGAGCGCTGCCGTATTCCTGCTGGCGGTCGTGTTGCTCGTGACGCATGCGCAGACGGGCCTGACGGTCGCCTGCATCGGCGTGATCGTTGCGGCGCTGACGCTGCTTGTGATGGCGCTGTCGCACGGAAGGGCGACGGTGCTCGAGGTCATCCGCGGCGTGGACTATAAAACGCTGCTCTTCTTCATCGGCCTGTTCGTCTCGGTCTGCGGGCTGGAAAAGACGGGCGTGCTGGATATCATCGCGCGCTTTATCACCAACATCAGCGGCGGCCATGTGGCGACGATCGTCGTCATCATTCTCTGGCTCTCCGCTGTTACCAGCGCCTTTGTGGACAATATTCCATTTGCCGCCACGATGATCCCGGTCATCCGCTCCATCGCCGCGGTCGAGGGCATGGACGTGGGCGTGCTGGCATGGGCGCTGTCCCTCGGCACGGACCTCGGCGGCAACGCAACGCCCATCGGTGCGAGCGCGAACGTGGTCGGCACCTCGGTATCCGCCAAGGGCGGCTATCCCATCGGCTGGGGGCGCTACTGCAAATACTGCGTGCCCGCCACGATCCTCGTGATGGCGGTGTCCACGGTGTGTCTGTTCCTACGCTACCTCTGAGAGAAGAAAGGAGTATACCACGATGAAAGACCAGATCATCATTACCATGGGCCGTGAGCACGGCAGCGGCGGCCACTACATAGCCGACATGATCGCCCGTGAACTCGGCATCAAGCTCTACGATAAGGACTCCATCGAGTCGGAGATCGTCTCCGAGGGCTACAGCGAGGAGCTGATCCGCCGGATGGACGAGAAGCCGGTCAACTTCTTTGCCTCCCGCCGCATCGGGCGCTTTTCCAATTCGCTTGAGGTCAACGTGGCGGAAAAGACCTTTGATATGATCCGCGCCAAGGCGGCGAGCGGGGAATCCTTCCTGCTCATCGGCCGCTGCGGCGAGCAGGTGCTCAAGGACGATCCGCACCGCATCAGCCTCTTCATCGGCGGCGATCCGCACGCCAAGCTCTGCCGCGTGATGGAGAAAAAGGGGCTCTCCGCAGAGGAGGCCATCGAGGAGATCCGCACGGTCGACCACCAGCGTAAGGCTTACCACAACTACTACTGCGAGATGAAGTGGGGCGACGCCCGCGCCTATGATCTCACGGTCAAAAGCGACGTGCTTGGCATGGAGGGTACGGCGGAAATGCTGATCCGCTACATCCGAGCCTTCCAGGAAAAGGACTGAACAAGAGAAAGAGGAAGCCGCGGCAATGCCGCGGCTTCCTTTGTTCGATTCCGATGTGCGCTTACAGCAGCAGAATGCCGGCGTCCGCGCAGGTCTTGAGGGTGTCGTCGTCCCAGAGGCTGACCTGCACCTCGCCGATGTGGGCGGTGCCGATCATCAGCATACAAAGACGGCTCTGACCGATGCCGCCGCCCATGGTGAGAGGCAGCTCGCCGGCGAGCAGCATCTTGTGGAAGGGGAGCTCCCGGCGGTCGTCGCAGCCGGAGACGGTGAGCTGGTGGTCGAGGGACTCGGGACTGACGCGGATGCCCATGGAGGAGATCTCAAACGCGCGGCCCAGGACATCGTTCCAGAACAGCAGATCGCCGTTGAGCGTCCAGTCGTCGTAGTCGGGCGCGCGGCCGTCGTGCTTGATGCCGGAGTGCAGGGTAAGACCGATCTGCATCAGGAAGACGGTGCCGTGCTCACGGCAGATGGCGTCCTCGCGCTGCTTGGGGGTGAGGTCGGGGTACTTGTCCTCCAGTTCCTGCGTGGTGATGAAGAACACGTCGCGGGAGAGCTTGGTGTGCAGGCTCGGGAAGGCGATGCCGAGCGCGTCGTTCGTCTCGACGATGGCGCCGACAATGTCTCGCACCGTGCGCTTGAGGTAGGAGACGTTGCGGTCGCCGGCGTCGATGACCTTTTCCCAGTCCCACTGGTCAACGTAGATGGAGTGGAGGTTGTCCACCTCTTCGTCGCGGCGGATGGCGTTCATATCGGTGAACAGGCCCTTGCCGACATTGAACTCGTAGCGCTTGAGCGCCAGACGCTTCCACTTGGCGAGGCTCTGCACGACCTGCGCGTTGTGGTCGACGTCGGGGATATCGAAGCTGACGGGGCGCTCCACGCCGTTGAGGTTATCGTTCAGACCGGAATTTTCTTCCACGAAGAGGGGAGCGGAAACGCGGCGCAGATTGAGCGCGTTGCTCAGGTTGACCTGAAAATTACTCTTGATGAATTCAATGGCGCGCTGCATCTCGTAAACGTTCAGCGGCGTGTGATAGTGGGCGGGAATGTAGGTCTTGCTCATTGCCGGTTCACTCCTTCAAAATGTTTGTATGTTTGATATGGATAAAAAACGCAAATTTGATTATAGCAAGTTACACAAAAAAATCAAGAAGAAAATGTGTAGAAAGCGTAAAGTTTCTTTGACCCGAAATCCCTTGACGCTGCGGGCGAAAAACGGTATCATAAGCGGAGTCGACAGAAGAAACAGCGGAGGAGATCGGATTTGGAAGAGAAGAAGTGGAACGCGGGCAGCATCGGCCTGACCTTTGCGGGCTCCTTTCTCGGCGCGGGCTATGTGTCGGGGCAGGAGCTGTGGCAGTTTTTCGGCTCGTTCGGCGGCGGGGGACTGCTCGGTGTGCTTGCGGCGATGGCGCTGCTGGCGGTGTTTGGGCTGGCGCTGATGTATATCATTTCCCGCACCGGCATCGCGGAGATGGACGCGGTGCTCGTGCCGTGGGAGCGGCTGGCGTGGCTGCGGAAGCTGTCGTCTGCGCTGCAGTTGATCCTGCTCTTCGGCGTCATAGCGATCATGTACGCCGGCGGCGGCGCGCTGCTCGAGCAGCTTTTCTCGCTGCCGACGTGGCTCGGCCGGACGCTGATGGCTGTGCTCGTGACGCTTGTGGCGCTGCGGGGCCTGCGCGGCGCGGTGGGAGCCTTTTCGCTCATCGTGCCGGTGATCGTCGCGCTCACGCTGCTCTTCGGCGGCATGGCGCTCGCGCGGTACGGCGTGAGCCTTCCGGCCTTCGGCGCGGCGCAGGGGAGCAATCCGCTCATGCGCAGCGCGGCCTTCGGCGCGGTGACCTTCGCTTTCTATAATTTCTTCGGCTCGGTCGGCATTTTAGCGCCGCTCGGAGAGGCGGCGTCCTCCGGAAAGGCGGCGCGCCGCGGCGTGCTCCTCGGCACGGCGCTGCTTCTGCTCATCGCTTACAGTGTGCTGCTTGCGGTGATGGCTGTGCCGGAGACTGCGGACGCGGAGCTGCCGATGCTGGCGCTCGCCTACGGCCTCAGCCGCCCGCTGGGCTATGTCTACGGCATCCTGCTCCTGCTGTGTATGTACGGCTCGGCGCTGTCCATGACCGTCGCCATCACGACCTACGCCGCGGCGAGGTCGGAGCGCGTGGAGAAGCGGCGCGGATGGTTCATTCTCGCGCTGGGAGCGCTGGGCTACGCCGCGAGCAGCGTCGGCTTCGGCGACCTCATCAGCGTTGTCTATCCGGTCTTCGGCTATTGCAGCAGCGTGTTCATCGTCTGCCTGCTCGTCCATGCCGCGCAGACGCGAAAAAAAGAATATAAATTTTTTGAAAATTCAGGAACAAAAGAGGAAGAAATTTCGTCTTAAAAACAGCACAGAGAAATGGTTACATTTTGTATCCAAATTGTAACCATTTCGCAAAGACTTCTTAAGAAACCTGTGTTATACTGTATGAAGTGTATTACACACAGCAAATCCGGGAAAGGAAGAACAGCAACATGGAACAGACGATGGAACCCGTCGCGCAGACGACGCCGGCGCAGAGCGCCGTAGAAACGCCTACCCCTGCCGGCGCACCAGGCAGCGCTCCAACGCCGCCGAAGAGCAGGAAAAAGCGCAAAAAGACCGTGCGGCGCATCATTGCCGCCGTATTGGTGCTTGCGATCGGCTTCACCCTCCTTAAGAAATTCGGAAAGAAGGATGGCGAGGCGGAGATCGGTACCGCCATTGTGGACTACGGCTCCATCACCTCGATGGTCAACGGCAACGGTATGGTCAAGGCGAAGAAGAGCGAGAGCATCACGCTTGCGACCGCGGGCACCGTGGGCGACGTCTTCGTGACCGAGGGGCAGAAGGTCGCCGCGGGCGACCCGCTCTTTACCTATGATTCTCCCGATGCGGAGAAAAAGGTGCGCGAGGCAAAGACGAACATAGAGGGCTATCAGAAGAAGCTCAATGCGGCCTACAAGGATATTGCGGCGCTGACGCTGACGGCGCCCTACGCCGGTAAGCTGCTTGAGACCGCGAAGCTCACGGTGGGCGACGAGGTCGGCGCGCAGAAGGTCGCCAAGCTCGTGGACGACACGCGGATGCGCCTCACGCAGTATTACAGCTACGCCTATCAGAGCGAGCTTTACGCCGGTCAGACCGTGCAGGTCTCCGTCCCCGCGCTGATGGCAACGGTCGAGGGCACGGTGGAAAAGGTACATATGGTCAAGCGCGTGACGAGCGAGGGCTCCGAGCTCTTCAGCGCGGAGATCGTGGTCCCGAACGCGGGCGTGCTCGCCAAGGACATGGAGGCCTCCGCGACCGTGGTGGTGAACGGTGAGACCGTTTATCCCTACGAGGCGGGTAAGCTGGACTATTACCGCACGAGCGAGCTGAGCATTCCCACCGGCACGGTCGTATCCACCAATCTGATCGACTATCTCTCCGTTTCCGCCGGTCAGCTGCTGGTGCAGGTCAACGGCGAGAACACCGAGAACACCATCTTTGATCTGGAGCAGAGTCTGCAAAAGGCACAGAAGGAGCTGGAGGAGGCGGAAAAAAATGCCGCCTACGCAAACGCCGTTGCGCCCATTGACGGTATGGTCATCGGCTTGAGCATCACACCCGGGCAGGAGATCACCGCCAGCGCGACCGCGCTGACCATCTCCGACACGAACACCGTCACCATCAGCGCGACGGTGGACGAGCGCAACGTCAGCTACCTCAAGGTCGGCATGGGCGTCGATCTGAATCAATGGGGCAATCCGAGCTTCGGCACGATCAGCTCCGTGAGCCTCTCGAGCAGCGTGAATAACGGTGTCGCGACCTATCCCTTCACCATTGAGGCGGATAATGCGGACGGTACGCTGCAAATCAACAGCAACATCAACTATAACCTCACCGCCAGCCAGAGCGACAACTGCCTTGTTCTGCCCATTCAGGCCGTGCGCACGGTGGGACTTGAGGACGGCACGAGCGCTACGGTCGTCTATCTCAAGGCGGACAGCATGCCCGACAATGCCATCGAGCTGCCGTACTCCGACGAGACGATCCCCGAGGGCTTCTATCCCGTGCAGGTCGAGATCGGTATTCAGGACAACAACAATGTCGAGATCAAGTCCGGCGTGGAGCAGGGCGCGGAGGTCTTTACGCAGTATATGACCGGCTCCGCCACCAGCTGGGACAATTACGGCATGGTATATTGAGGATAGCGCCATGGCGAAATTGATCGAACTGCGAGACGTTTATAAGATCTACTCCGAGGGCCTTGAGAGCGAGGTCCGCGCGCTCGACGGCGTTTCGCTCAGCATCGAAAAGGGCGAGTTTGTCGCCATCGTCGGTCAGTCCGGCTCTGGCAAATCGACGATGATGAACGTGCTCGGCTGCCTCGACGTGCCGACCTACGGCGAGTATCTGCTCGAGGGAACGGATGTGAGCGAGCTGAGCGATATGCAGCTCTCGCGCATCCGCAACAAGGAGATCGGCTTTATTTTCCAGCAGTATAACCTCATCCAGTCGCTCTCCGTGCAGGAGAACGTCGAGCTGCCGCTTGTCTATCAGGGCATCGGCATCGATGACCGGCACGAGCTTGCCGTCCACGCGCTCGAGCGCGTCGGCCTTGTTGACCGCCGCAGGAATAAGCCAACGCAGATGTCCGGCGGCCAGCAGCAGCGTGTCGCCATCGCCCGCGCCATCTCGACCCGCCCGCCCATCATCATGGCGGATGAGCCGACCGGCGCGCTGGACTCCAAAACGGGCCACGAGGTGCTGCAATTCCTCCAGCAGCTCAATAAGGAGGGCAGCACCGTCATTCTCATCACGCACGACAACGGCATCGCCGCCACCGCGCGGCGCTGCGTCCGCCTTGCGGACGGCAAGATCGTTGACGACCGGCAGCAGGAGGTGGATTGGCTGTGAACATTTTACAGGCCTTCAAAATGGCGTGGCGCTCCATCATCGGCAAGAAGGGCCGCAGCGCGCTGACGATCCTCTCCATCTTCATCGGCATTGCCGCCGTCATGACCATCGTTTCGGTCATGGAGGGCATGAAGGCACAGATGATGAAGCAATTTTCCGCGATGGGCGCGAACCGCGTTCAGGTGAGCATCTATTCATGGATGTACGACGCGGACGGCAACGACGTCAGCAAGGACTATTTCCCCGACCTTTACGAATACTGCCAAGGACTGAGGGAATATGTCATCGGCATTACGCCGAACGGAGGGGCGAACGCCACCGTGATCTACGGCACGAAGAACTCTTCCACGATGCAGACGGAGTATGACAAGCAGTGGAATCTCATCAGCGGTCCGCCGTCGCTCTACTACGGCTCCGACCAGTACAGCGCGTGCAACAATCTGACCGTTGCCAAGGGACGCGACCTTGCGTATCTGGACATTCAGAACTATAATCAGGTCTGCGTCATCGGCGCGGAGATGGCCAAGCAGTTTTTCGGCACGGTCGATCCGGTCGGCAAGACGCTCAAGGTCAACGGCAACAACTTCACCGTCGTCGGCGTTTACGCCGCGCGCGGCGATGAGGGCGACAACAGTATGAAGCAGATGGACAACATGGTCGTCTTTCCTTATACGGCGAGCCGCGTGCTCGGCGGCGCGCGCTTCACGGAATACATTGTCAAGGCGCGCGACAGCGAATCGGCGAACACCGCCATCGCCTACATCGGCGGCTTCCTCAAGGGACTTGTCCCGCAGGGCAGCGGCGATTACGAGGTGCGGGCGGCGGACTACTGGCAGCAGTACCAGAATGAGTCGTTCAACATGATCGGTATGGTGCTCGGCGGCATCGCGGCGATCTCGCTGCTCGTCGGCGGCATCGGCATCATGAACATCATGCTCGTCACCGTGACCGAGCGCACCCGCGAGATCGGTATTCGCCGCGCCATCGGCGCGCAGCGCTCGAGCATTGTTACCCAATTTTTGATCGAGGCAGGTATGCTCTGCGGCATGGGCGGCATCGTCGGCATCATCTTCGGCACGATCGGCAGCGTGGTGCTCGGACGCATCATCTACCAGCAAACGATCTATCCCGTGCCGTGGGTCACCATCGCAGCCTTCGCGCTGAGCGTTGCGCTGGGCGTGCTCTTCGGCAGTTATCCCGCCATCAAGGCATCGAAGCTCCAGCCCGTGGAAGCGCTGCGGGCGGAATGAGAGGAGAAAAACTATGAAAAAGAGAGTATTTTCCGCGCTGCTCGCGCTTGTGCTGACGCTCTCGGCGGTGGTGCTTCCCGCCTCGGCGGCAGGCAGCTTCTCCGATGTGTCGGACAAAAAGACGGCGCAGAACGTGGAGGTGCTGCGGCTGCTCGGCGTGGTCGAGGGCAACGGCATCGGGCAGTTCAATCCCTATGCGCAGCTCACCCGCGCGGAATTTTGCAAGATGCTGGTCACACTGATGGGCAGCAGCGATGTGCTGCGCTACAAAACGGTGACGATTTTCCCCGATGTGCGCGCGAGTCACTGGGCAGCGCGCTATGTCAATTATGCCGTGCGCGGCGAGAAGCTGCTGTCGGGTATGCCGGACGGCACCTTCCAGCCGGATCGCGCCATCAGCTACGGCGAGGCTGTGACCATTCTCATGCGCCTGCTCCGCACGGATGCGGACGCGGCCTCGGGCGGCATTTGGCCGGAGGGCTACATTGACCTTGCCAAGGCCTCCGGCGTGAGCGCGGGCGTGGAGCTCGCAGGCGGCGCGGCCATTTCCCGCGCGCAGGCGGCGCAGCTGTTCGTCAATGTGCTCGGCGCGAAGGCGACGAGCAGCAGCACCGATAAGGACGGTGAGACATCCACAACAACAAGGGTCTACAACCCTGCAAACTGTGTCTCGCGCGAGCGCGTAACGCTGATAGCCCTCAACGGCAATACCGCGCGGGTCTCCGGCGGGAAGAAGAACAGCTATGACCTTGTGCGCCCAAGCTCCGCCACGGTGCTCAACGGACTCAAGGGAGACCTGCTGCTCGACGCGGACGGCAAGGTGCTGACCTTTGTTCCCGTGGTAAGCAGCACGACAGGTGCGGCGGTGAGCAATGCGGCGGTTATTCTTTCGGCGGATAAGTCCACGAGCGGTATCAGTGCTTTGACGGGCGGCAGAACGGACTTCGCCGTTTACCGCAACGGCGTGCTCAGCTCCGTTTCCGCCCTGCGCAGAAATGATGTTGTTACCTATGACGCCTCGTCGAACACGCTTTATGCCTGCGATACGCGCGTGGCAGTGTATTATGAGGCCTGCGATCCCTCGCCCAGCGCGCCGAGCAGCATCACGGTGCTGAATGGAACGCAGTTCACTGTCCTGCCCACGGCACAGGAGAGCCTGAGCAAATTCAAGCCCGGCAAGACCATGACGCTTCTGCTCACAAGCGACGGCAGCGTGGCCGGCGCCGTGGACAGTGAGAACTCGGCCCGCGCGAATGCGGTCGGAGTTGTGGATTCCAACGGCAAGCTCCAAATGTTCTGCGGCAGCAGCATCATCGAGATTGCCGGGACCTACTCCGAATATAGTGGCAAGCTTGTCGGCATCTCTGCCTCCAAGGATAAGACGGTCAGCCTGTCGGCCAAATCCGGCGGTGCGAGCGGCAACCTGGATGTCCGCGAGGGAACGCTCGGCAGCAGAAAGCTCGCGGATAATGCGCTGATTTATGTGGACGGCGAGCTCAAGAGCCTCTCCGAGCTTACAGAGGTCATCATTCCGCAAAGCCAGATCATTTACGCCCGCACGAACAGCAGCGGCCAGATCGACCTGATCGCGCTGAGCGGCACGGGCGATGGTTCGACGCTTTATGGCCGCGTGATAAAGGCCGAGAGCAGAGCGGACGGTTCGGATATCTCCGGCGGAACGATCTACAACCAGTTTATCACGATCGATCTCGGCGGAGGGAAGCCGATTGAAAAGAGAGGCGGCTATTCCGTTCAGGTCGGCGACTTTGTCGCGGCGGTTGCGGGAGAGAGCAGCTTCACATCTGTGGTCAATCTGACCAAGTTCAGCAAGGTCTCCACCTCCGCGTGGGTCGGCACAACGGCGATCAACTACGGCGGACGCACCTACAATGTGCCCTCCGGCGTTCTGATCTGGAACCGCGACGGCCAAAGCTGGTTCACCGGCGGCGTGGATGCGGCGATCAGCTACGGCGGGACGATGAACCTTTATGTAAAGGACGGCATCGTTCGCGCAATTGAGATCGGCGGTTGATCCTCCGGAACCAATATGACAAACAGGAAGCCCGCAGCTTTTGCTGCGGGCTTCCTGTTTGATTTGTAGCATTGCGTCAGGATGTATTAGAGCATCATCGCCAGCAGGCGCGGCGTCACATAGGTCTCGATGAGCGCCGCCGCGGCGAGCAGCGGCAGAATGACATAGAGGAAGAGCGTCGAGACCTCAGAGAGCGTCCGCAGGATGCGGACCTCCTTGTCTCCGCGCACGCGCGCGGTCACGCGCGAGCAGAGGTACAGTCCCACCGCGCAGAAGAGCACGAGCGCGGGCAGCTCAAAGACGCCGTGGGGGAGGATGCCGACGAGGTAGACGCCAAGGCTTGAGCCACTGCGTACATAGTACACGCCCAGCGCGCCGATCAGGAAGAAGTTGAAGCCGAGCGGGAAGGCCGCAAGATAGGCAAAGGGGACAAGACCCCAGAGGATCGCCGAGAACGCGGCGGTGAGGTTGTTGGCGAAGATGGCGGCTGCCATGTCCCGCGTCTCGGTGACGGAGCTGAGGCCGGCGCTGTCGATCGCCTGCTCGAGCACGCCCATGACGTGGTCGGTCAGCTGTGGAAAGAACCACGCGGCGGCGAAGCCGATGAGCGTGAGCAGCGGCGCGACGATGGCGGCACGGCGCGCCTCCTCGCCGTAACCGTTCCGCCACGCCTCGCAGAGCGTGCGCCGGAGGTAGGAGCTGAGTTCGTTCATCCGCCGAGCTTTTCGATGCCGCACTTCACGCGGCGGATCGTCTCGTCCTTGCCGAGAATTTTGCAGATCTCGACCGCGCCGCCGGGGGTGACGAGCTTACCGGCGCAGGCGATGCGCAGGGGCCACATGAGCGTGGCGTTCTTCACGCCCAGCTCCTCCGCGAACGCGATGAGCATATCGTGGATGCCGTCGGTGGACCAGTCGTTCAGCGCCTCGAGCTTGGGGAGAACCTTCTGCAGCATATCGAGCGATACCGCCGCGTCGGTCTTGGACTTTTTGTTCGTGTAGAACGCGAGGTCGTAGTCGGGGAGAGCGTCGAAGAAATCGACCTTCTCGGGGATGTCGGTGAGCCTTTCGCAGCGGGCTTGCAGCAGCGCCGCAATCTCGGAAGCGGAGTACGCCTCATTCTTCACGCTCTGACGGATGAACGGCTCGGCGGCTCTGGCGAAGTCCTCGGGCGCCATATTGCGGATATAGTTGGCGTTGAAGTAGGTGAGCTTTTCGATGTCGAAAATGGCGGGGGACTTGGAGATGCCCGCAATGTCGAAGGCCTCAGCCAGCTCGGACATGGTGAAGAACTCCTGCTCGGCGCGCTCGCCGCGCGGCGACCAGCCGAGGAGCGCCACATAGTTCAGAATGGCGGGCGTCAGGAAGCCCTGCGCCTTGAGGTCCTCGTAGCTCGGGTCGCCGTGGCGCTTGGACATTTTGTGCTGGCTGTCGCGCATGACGGGGGAGCAGTGGACATAGGTCGGGACCTCCCAGCCGAACGCCTCGTAGAGCAGGTTGTACTTCGGCGCGGAGGAAAGGTACTCGCTGCCGCGGACCACATGGGTGATGCCCATGAGATGATCGTCGATGACGTTGGCGAAGTTGTAGGTCGGCAGGCCGTCGCGCTTCAAAAGCACCTGGTCGTCAAGCGTTTTGTTCTCCACCGTGATGTCGCCGAAGATGGCGTCGTGGAAGGTGGTGGTGCCCTCCTTGGGGATGCGCTGGCGGACGACGTAGGGCTCGCCGGCGGCGACGCGGGCCTTTGCTTTCTCAAGCGGCAGGTCGCGGCAGGGATCGTCCGCGCGGTCGAACTCGCCGGAATCCTCGGCGCTCTCCATCTTTTCGCAGAAGCAGTAATAGGCGCCGCCGCGCTCGACGAGCAGCTCGGCGTATTTGCCGTAGGTGTCGCGGCGCTCGGACTGGATGTAGGGAGCCACGGGACCGCCGACGTCGGGGCCTTCGTCGTGGTCGAGTCCGCACTCGGCCAGCGTGCGGTAGATGACGTCGGTCGCGCCCTCGATGAGGCGGCCCTGGTCGGTATCCTCGATGCGGAGGATGAAGGTGCCGCCCGCGTTGCGCGCGATGAGCCAGGTGTAGAGCGCGGTGCGCAGGTTGCCGACGTGCATATAGCCGGTGGGGGAGGGAGCGAAGCGCGTGCGGACCTTGCCGTGCGGGATCTTCGCCTCCATCTCGTTGAAGTACGTCATATCAAGGGACATGGGGTGACCTCCTGAAGCAAAAATTTCAGTGTTCTTCAGTTTACATTTTGTGCCCGCGCTTGTCAAGGTTCTCTTGTCTTTTTAGAATAAGTGTGGTATGATATCAAATTGAGAATATAGGCACTTCCAGCGCCCTGTGCGCCAATCACGATAGAAACGAGGAAAACCATCATGGAAGCAAACGCTCCGGTCAAAAAGAGAATTTTCAGCGGCATCCAGCCCAGCGGCGAGCTGACGCTCGGCTCCTACATGGGCGCCATCAAGAACTGGGTGAGCCTGCAGGAGGAGTACGGCTGCCTGTACTGCATCGTGGATATGCACGCCATCACCGTGCGCCAGAATCCCGCCGACCTGCGCCGCCGCTCGGTCAACCAGCTCGCGCAGTACATCGCCTGCGGGCTTGATCCCGCGAAGAACATCATGTTCATTCAGAGCCATGTGCCCCAGCACGCGGAGCTTTCGTGGGTGCTCGGCTGCTACACGCAGTTCGGCGAGCTGAGCCGCATGACGCAATTCAAGGACAAGGCCGCCAAGCACGCGGACAACATCACCGCGGGCCTGTTCACCTACCCGGTGCTGATGGCGGCGGATATTCTTGTCTATCAGGCCGACCTCGTGCCGGTCGGTCAGGATCAGAAGCAGCACGTCGAGCTCTGCCGCGACATCGCGCAGCGCTTCAACAGCGTGTACGGCGACACCTTCACGCTGCCCGAGCCGTTTATCCCGAAGATGGGTGCGCGTGTGATGAGCCTCGGCGACCCGACGAGCAAGATGTCCAAGTCCGACCCCGACGGCTGCGTTTACATGATGGACAAGCCCAAGGACATCATGCGCAAGTTCAAGCGCGCGGTGACGGACTGCGACACCTGCGTGAAGTTCGATAAAGAGAATAAGCCCGGCATTTCCAACCTGCTTTCCATCTACTGCGCCGCGACCGGCAAGACCGTCGCCGAGGCGGAGGTTGAGTTTGCCGGACAGGGCTACGGCATCTTCAAACCCGCCGTGGCCGAGTCGGTCATCGAGCTGCTGCGCCCCATCCGCGAGGAGGCCGAGCGCCTGACGGCGGACAAGGCATACCTTGAGAGCGTTTACAAGGATGGCGCGCAGAAGGCGTCCTACCTCGCGGAAAAGACGCTGCGCAAGGTCTACAAGAAGGTCGGCTTCGTCGCCAGGTAAGAGGGAACATGGATATTCAGAAAGAGCTTTTGCTTTGGGTGGGCGCCGCGCTCGTGTGCGCGATGGTCGTGAGCTTCATCATGTGCCCGCTCGTGAAGTCGTTTGCCTATAAGATCGGCGCGATCGACGTGCCGAAGGACAGCCGCCGGATGCACAAGAAGCCGGTGCCGCGGCTGGGCGGGCTTGCGATCTTCCTCGGCTTCATGGTCAGCATCCTGCTCTTTGTCCACATCGACCACCAGATGAAGGGCATCCTGCTCGGCGCGGTCATCATCGTGGTGCTCGGCGTGGTGGACGATATGACACCGTTGCGCGCGAAGTTCAAATTTCTCGTGCAGATCTGCGCGGCGCTGGTCGCCGTGTATCACGGCGTGGTGATCGAGATCCTGACGAACCCCAACGTCTTTTCCGACGCGCCCTACTGGTCGCTCGGCTGGTTGAAGTATCCCGTGACGGTGCTGTGGATCGTCGGTGTGACGAACGCCGTGAACCTCATCGACGGGCTTGACGGCCTGGCCAGCGGCGTTTCGACCATCAGCGCGATGACGATGCTCGTCATTGCCATTCTTGTCTCCGAGCAGCAGGTCGCCATCGTGATGGCGGCGCTCGCGGGCGCGTGCCTCGGCTTCATGCCGTACAATAAGAACCCGGCGAAGATGTTCATGGGCGACACCGGCTCGACCTTTTTGGGCTACATTTTAGCGACCTATTCCATTCAGGGCCTGTTTAAGTATTACGCTATCGTTTCGTTCGCGGTGCCGTTTCTGGTGCTGGGCCTGCCGATCTTCGACACGGCCTTTGCCATCGTGCGCCGCGTGGCGCGCGGGCAGAGCCCCATGACGCCGGACCGCGGGCACATTCACCATCGCATGATGGATATGGGACTCAACCAGAAGCAGACGGTGGCGGCGCTGTATGTGGTGAGCAGTCTGCTGGGACTGTCCGCCGTCGTGCTCACGACGAGCGGCGAGCTGAAGGCGATGCTGCTGCTCCTTACGCTCGCGGCGGTGGCCTATGTCGCCTCGCGCGTTATTTTCCCGCGCGAGATCGCGGAGACCGCCCACGAAAAGGAACTGGAGCAGGAGGAAATGCAGGCAAAGTCTGCCGCGCCTGCGCCGGAGGAGAAGGAAGAAAAGCATGAAGAAAATTAAAGTGATGAGCGTCTTCGGCACGCGGCCGGAGGCGATCAAGATGGCTCCGCTCGTCAAGGAGCTCGCGCGGCGCGAGGGCATCGAGAGCCTTTGCTGCGTGACGGCGCAGCACCGCGAGATGCTCGACAGCGTCATGCAGGTCTTTGGCCTCAAGGCGGACGCCGACCTTGACATTATGACCCCGCGTCAGACGCTCTCGACCATCACCTGTAAGTGCCTGACCGGTATGGACGAGGTCATCGACCGCTTTGCGCCCGATATGATCCTTGTCCACGGCGATACCTCCACGACCTTTGCCGGCGCGCTCTCGGCCTTTTACCACAAGGTGAAGATCGGCCATGTCGAGGCGGGGCTGCGCACCTACGATAAGTATTCACCCTATCCCGAGGAGATGAACCGTCAGCTCGTCACGCGGCTCGCCGACCTTTATTTCTGCCCCACGGAGAATAACCGCGCGAACCTTGCGCGCGAGAGCGTGACCGAGGGCGTGTTCGTCACCGGCAACACGGTCATTGACGCTTTGAAAACAACGGTACGCAAGGACTATCGCTTTACGACAGAACTGCTCAACGAGCTGGACTACGCGAGCAGGAAGGTCATCCTTGTGACCTGCCACCGGCGCGAGAATTACGGACAGCCGATGGAGAATATCATGTCCGCGCTCGCGGAGCTTGCCGGGACGCACCCGGAGGCGGAGCTGGTCTATCCGGTGCATCTCTCTCCGGTGGTGCAGGAGTGCGCCCACCGGCATCTGGACGGCATCGGGAACGTACATCTGATCGCGCCGCTGAGCGCGGACGAGATGCACAACCTGATGGCGCGCTGCTATATGGTCATGACCGACTCCGGCGGCTTGCAGGAGGAGGCTCCTGCACTCGGCAAGCCGGTGCTTGTCCTGCGGCGCGAGACGGAGCGCCCCGAGGCGGTCGCCGCCGGCACGGTGAAGCTCGCGGGCGTGGAGCGTGACGCGATCCTTGCGCTGGCAAACGAGTTGCTGAACGATCCCGCCGCCTACGCGGCGATGGCCCACGCGATCAATCCCTACGGCGACGGTCACGCCTGCGCGCGCATCGCGGACGCGATCGAATGGTACTTCGGCCTGCGCGCGGAGCGGCCGGGGGATCACAGAGCTTAAAGGACTGCGGCGGAAAGGAGGCGGCAGGATGGGAAAACAGAAAATGACGCCGATCGGCATCGCGTGCATCCTGCTGGTCCTGCTCGTCGTCGCCTTTATGGTGCGCGGCAGTCTGCGTGAACCGGAGAATATCGTGCTGCCGCCGGAGCCGAGCACAACGGAGCCGAGCGGCCCCACCGTGGACAACGAGGCCGTTGACCGCGTGGAGGTCCGGCCCGACACAGTGCAGAGCGCCATTGAGGTGCTCGCGCGCCCGCGCGTTTACACGCGCACCATCACGGTCGAGCGCTACTGGAGCGGCGGCAGCGGCGTGAGCGTCATCACGGCGGCTGCCGCAGACGGCTGGCTGCGGCTCGACGTCACGGAGACGGACGGGCAGACCCGCCATGTCATCACCGGCGATGATGCGGTTTACATATGGTACGGCAGCAGCCGAAAGGTCTATTCCGGCGCCTCCGCGCTCACGCAGGACGCGGAGCAGGGAATATTGACCTATGAGGACATCCTCGCGCTGCCGCCGGAGCGCATCGCGGCGGCGGATTACCGCGCGCTCGAGGGTGTGAACTGCATCTATGTGGAGACCGAGCCCGACGAGGCGGGCTACGTTGAGCGCTACTGGGTCAGCGTAAGCTCCGGGCTGCTTGCCGCGGCGGAGCGCGAATGCGACGGCGCGGTCGTCTACCGCATGGCGGCGCTGACGGTCAGCTACGACGGCGTGGACGCGGAGGACTTTACGCTGCCGAACGGCACAGTGCTTTATGAGCCGGCTGTTGCCGCGGCCAAGGAGATAAGCGAAAACGACTGACCGGCGGTCAGTCGTTTTTCATAGAATGAGCAGCAATCCGAGGGCGATGAGCAGTTCGTCGTCCGCCTTTTCCTCAAAGAGAAAGAAGAGCAGGAGCAGCAGCATCAGGTCCGCGCCGTCAAGATCTTGCAAATGGAGCTTTTCCAACAACTTGTCAAGGAATTGAAAGCCCTCGCGGAACGCGCCGCCGTCGGCCTCCGGTCCGCCGCCGTTCGGCGGGGGAGGAGGCGTATCCCGCGGCGGCTCCCTTGGGGGAGGCTCGCGATGCGGAGGCGGCGGTCGGCGTGGCTCCTCCTGCGGGACGCAGGTGTAAACGCCCTGATCGTTGCGCAGATAACGATTGTACACGGCTACTCCTCCCGCGTCGTCAGAAATACCTTGGCCAGATGGATGAGCTTGGCGAGCTGCGCCGCCCGCGCGACCTTGTCGCGCCGCTTGTCGCGCAGAAAGGGCTGCAGCGCGTAGAGAAGCGCAGAGGTCTCGCTGCTCTCGTTCCGATTCATCTGGCTCAGCACCGGCAGGAGCCGCGATAAAAGCGCGGGGTCCAGCCCGCCGGTGAGCTGCGAGAGCATGGCGTTCAGGTCGCCCGCGCCCGGCATGGCATTTCCGGCCGCTGCTCCGCTCTGCGGCGGAGGAGGCGAAGCCGCGCTCCCGCTGTCCGCCGCTCCCGCACCTGACTGCGACAGGCTCTGCGCGAGCTGCATGACCTGCGCCATCGCGTCCTGATTGGAGAGCAGACTATTGAGTTTGTCTTCCAGCTCGCTCATGCGGCCCGCCCTCCGTTTCGCTTATTTTTTCGCGCTCTCGCTGATGCGGCTCATCACCGCCATGCCCTCGGGGCTTTGCATCAGGCTCGAGAGCATCGCCGCGAGCTCCTTGGTGTTGCCCATCGCGGCGCTCTGCGCCGCGCGGTTGAGCGCCGCGCCGCCATCCTGGCGGGTGAGCATCTGCATGAGCTTCTGTCCGTCGCCGGATTGCAGGAGCGACTGCGCCATGGCAGGATTCCTGCGGAATTTTTCAATGAGCTGAGCGGTATTTTGATCCATGTCCGTGCCTCCGTTCCGATTCGTTCAAAGCAGTATATGAGCGGGAACGAAAAAACGTGCCTGCGAAATCGCAGACACGCTTTCCGGTTTTCTGTTTTATGCCTTCTTTCCCTGCGCCTTCCCGAAGTCGCAGTCGGCGCGCAGCGGGCAGCCGTCGCAGTTCGCCTTGCGGGCGGTGCAGCGGTCGCGGCCGAAGAGCACCATGCGGTGGCAGAAATCGCTCGACTCCTCCGGCGGGAGGACGGCGCGCAGCTGCTTTTCCACGCTCAGCGGGTCCTTACTGCCATCGGTGAGACCGAGACGGCCCGTGATGCGGATGCAGTGCGTGTCGCAGACGTAGGCGGGCTGGTGGTAGATGTCGCCGAGAATGAGGTTCGCGGTCTTGCGCCCGATGCCGGGGAGACTCGTCAGCTCCTCCATCGTGCCGGGGACCCTGCCGCCGTACTTTTCAAGGAGAATTTTCGCGCACTCGACGAGGTCTTTGGACTTGGTATTGTAAAAGCCGCAGGACTTGATGGCTTCGCCGACCTCTTCATAGCCGGCGTTGGCGAACGCCTCGAGCGTCGGGAACTTTGCGTACAGCGCGGGGGTGACCATGTTCACACGTGCGTCGGTGCACTGGGCGGAGAGCCGCACGGCGAAAAGCAGTTCATAATCCTTTTGGTATTGCAGCGAGCACAGGGCGTCGGGGTAGAGCGTCTTCAGCGCCTCGACGATGCGGCGGACAGCGGCTTTGGATTTCATGGGGCGACCTCCCGAATCATTCTTGCCAAAAGCATACCACACATTTCCCAAAAAATCGACAGAAAAAGTGTGGGCAAACGAGAAAAAATATGCTATGATAAAAGCACCGGGGAAATGGAGGTGCCGCCATGCGCTTACTCTTCAAGCAGCGCTTTTTTTCATGGTTCGACAGCTATGACATTTATGACGATAACGGTGCGACGGTCTTCACGGTCGAGGGCAAGCTCGCATGGGGCCATTGCTTACATATCCTCAACGCCGCCGGCGAGCACATCGGCACGGTGCAGCAGCGTGTGCTGACCTTCCTGCCGAAATTTGACCTGTATGAATTCGACCGCTGCATCGGCACGATCAAAAAGGAATTTACGTTTTTTGTGCCGCATTTCACCGTGGAGGGCAGCGATTGGGCGGTCGAGGGGCAGTTCATGGAATGGGATTACACCATCGTCAGCGCCTCGCGCGGCACGGTCGCGACGATCGGCAAGGAGCTGTTCCACTGGACGGACACCTACGTCATCGACGTGGCGGACCCCGCCGACGCGCTGCACGCGCTGATGGTCGTGCTGGCCATCGACGCGGAGAAATGCAGCCGCAGCAATTGAGGAGGGGATAGCATGAGCACAAGACCGCTTGCGGACGAAATTCGCCCGCAGAGCCTGGACGAGGTCGTGGGCCAGCGCCATCTGATCGGACCGGGCGGCGTGCTGCGCCGTCTGATCGACGCGGGCACGAGCGCGAACATGATCTTCTACGGCCCCTCCGGCACGGGAAAAACGACCATCGCCAACATCATCGCCAACAAGACGAATAAAACGCTCTACCGGCTCAACGCGACGACCGCGAGCTTACAGGACGTGAAGGACATCATCGCGAGCGTCGGCACGCTGATGGCGCCCGGGGGCATTCTGCTCTACCTCGACGAAATTCAGTATTTCAACAAAAAGCAGCAGCAGAGCCTGTTGGAGTTCATGGAGAACGGCTCCATCACGCTCATCGCCTCCACGACGGAGAATCCGTTTTTCTATGTTTACAACGCGCTGCTCTCGCGCTCGACGGTGTTCGAGTTCAAGCAGGTCGAGCCGCGCGAGCTGTTGCCCGCCGTCGAGCGGGCGCTCGGCATCCTCAAGGAGCGCAGCCCGCTCCCGCTTGCGTGGGAGGAGGGCGTGCCCATGCAGATCGCGACCCAATGCGGCGGCGATGTGCGCAAGGCCATCAACGCCTGCGAGCTGCTTTATGAGGCGGCGGAGACAAAGGACGGCGAGCTTCTGCTGACAAGCGAAGACGCCTTACAGGTGGCGCAGCGCAGCGCGATGCGCTACGATAAGGGCGGCGACGCGATGTACGACATGGCGTCGGCGCTGATGAAGTCGCTGCGCGGCAGCGACCCGGACGCGGCGCTCCATTACCTCGCGCGTTTCCTCGAAGCGGGTGACCTCGTGACGCCCTGCCGCCGGCTTTTGTGCTCGGCGAGCGAGGATATCGGCATGGCATACCCGCAGGCGGTCGCCATCGTGAAGGCCTGCGTGGATACCGCGATGCAGCTGGGACTTCCCGAAGCGCAGCTGCCGCTGGCGCAGGCGGCGATCCTGCTTGCCACCGCGCCGAAATCCAACAGCGTGGTCGAGGGCATCAACGCGGCGTGGGCCGACGTCAGGCGCGGCAGGACCGGCGATATTCCGCGCGAGCTGCAAAACGTTCACGCGGACTCCACGGGCCTTGAGCGCGAGCAGGGCTACAAGTACCCGCACGAGTTCCCGAACCATTGGGTGAAGCAGCAATACCTGCCCGACCCGATCAAAAACGCGGTCTACTATCGCTACGGCGACAATAAGGTCGAGCAGGCTGCGGCAAAATACTGGGAGGCGATCAAGAATGCCGATGGACATTAGGCTCCGTGACAGGGTCGAAATGAAAAAGCCGCACCCCTGCGGCGAAAAGATCTTTGAGATCACGCGCGTGGGCATGGACGTGAAGCTCAGATGCACCGGCTGCGGCCATGAGGTGATGCTGCCGCGCGCCAAGGCAGAGAAGGGCATTAAGAAGATTCTTGAACGGGAGGAGAAAGCCGATGAATAAGAAAACGCGCGCGATGGCGCTCATTCTGGTGGTCGTGATGATCGTCTCGCTGCTCGCGAGCATGGTCATTCCGTTTCTTGTATAATGAGAATTGAATGCAGGGCCGTCCGTACATTTTGTGCGGACGGCCCTGTTTCGTCCTTTTTCCGCGTCCGCGCTGTGGTATGCTGACGGCATGGAGGGGGGTGACCGGCATGGTGGTCTACTGGGACCTTGCGGCGCTGGTGAACGGCGCGGCGGACTATCTGCTGCTGCTGTCGGCGGCGCGGCTCGCGGGGCGGACGGTGCCGCGGCTGCGGCTCCTCGGTGCGGCGGCCTTCGGCGCGGCCTACGCCGTGCTCCGGCTTGTTCTGCCGTGCTCACCGTGGCTGACCGCTGCGGCGTTCGTTGGGATGGCGCTGCTCGCCTTCCGCGGCACGGGGCGCGCGCTCAAGCTGGGGCTGCTGACGCTGTTGCTCGCCTGCGCTCTCGGCGGAGGCGTGCTGCTGCTCGGTCAGTGCTGCGGCTCGCTCGGGCGCATCGCGCGCGGCGTGATCTTTGCGCAGCTTCCGTGGGGCGTGCTGCTCGGCGCGATGGGCGTGACCTATCTACTGCTCTCGACCGTTTTTCGCGGCGGAGCGCGGCACGACGGCGGGGAGCTGCTGCGCGTAACGCTCACGCGCGGCGGGAAGACCGTCACGCTCCGACTGCTGCACGACAGCGGCAATCTGCTCACCGATCCCCTCACCGGGGAGAGCGTTCCGGCCATCGGGCAGAGCGCCCTGCGCGCGCTGCTGCCGGAGCGTGAGGAGGGTTACATAACGCTTTCCTGCACGACGGCGGGCGGCAGCGGGGTGCTGCGGACGTTTTACTGCGACAGCGTTCGCGTGAACGGCAGGGACCTGGGACGGCGGCTGGTCGCCGTTTCGCCGGACATTTACGGCGACAGCGGCTTTCAGGGCGTATGGCGCATGGAGGAACAGGAGGGGGCACATGAGTTGGTTCAGGCGGCTTTGGAATAGGCTTTGCGCGTGGCTTGCACGGCACGGACTGCTGCCGCGTGCGGGGATCTTCTACATCGGCGGCAGCGATTCGCTCCCGCCGCCGCTCTCGCGCGACGTGGAGGCACAGATGATCGCGCGGCTCGACGAGGGCGACTTTGAGGTGCGGCAAATTCTCATCGAGCACAACCTGCGGCTCGTCGCCTACATTGCCCGTCGCTTCGACAACACCGGCATCAACATCGAGGACCTTATCTCCATCGGCACCATCGGTCTCATCAAGGCCATCAACACCTACCGCAGCGACAAGAACATCAAGCTCGCGACCTATGCCTCGCGCTGCATCGAGAACGAAATACTCATGTACCTGCGCAAGAATGCCAACCAGAAGGTCGAGGTCAGCTTCGACGAGCCGCTCAACACGGACTGGGATGGCAACGAGCTGCTGCTCTCGGATATTCTCGGCACGGACGGCGACACGGTGCTTCGCCCCATCGAGGACGACGTGGACCGCCAGCTGCTGACGACCGCGGTTAGCCGACTTTCCGAGCGCGAGCGCGAGATCATCACGCTGCGCTTCGGCCTCGGCGGGCGGGAGGAAAAGACGCAGAAGGAGGTCGCCGACTACCTCGGCATTTCGCAAAGCTACATCTCAAGGCTGGAAAAGCGTATCATCGCGCGGCTCAAGCGCGAGATTCTCAAGATGTCTTGACAAATCGGTCAATATTGCATATAATAACAGCCGAAAATGCAAGGAAGCGGAAGAGTACGCGGCTCACGAAGCGCAGAGAGAGGGCGGATGGTGCAAGTCCCTCGTGAGTGGGCCGCCGAAGTCGCCGTGGAGCAGCCGGGCTGAACGATGCAGTAGGCCGGACGGGAACTCCCGTTACAGAGTCGCGAGTGTCCGCCCAACAGCGGGAATTCAGGTGGTAACACGGACTTTTTGGTTCGCCCTGAGCAGAAATGCTCAGGGCGTTTTTCTTTGAAAGGAAGGTTCTATGGACTACTTTGTGCTGCGCTTTGACCACAGCTACCGGAAGGAGGATTTCCGTGCGTTGAGCAAGCTCGCAGGTAAGACAACGCGCAAATGGAGCAGCCGCATCATTTCCGTATTCGGCTTCGCGGTTGGACTGTTTGCGTTCCTTTCCGGCATCCTGATGCTGTGGTCAGACCGGGAAATATCCGATCTAACCGCGACGCTGCTGCTCTTTGGCGGCTTGTGCCTGGTGCTCTGCTTTTTCCGCAGCCGGCTCAATGCATGGGGTGCAAGAAAGCAGTCTCTTCAGGTCGAGAACCTGACGATGAAGTTCAGCGACGAGGGGCTGGCGCAGAGCAGCAGCAAGGCCGCGGCATCGGTGCCATATCATGCGTTCGAGCGCTTGTATCACTATCGGGACCGCTATTTCCTCTTTGTGGACAAGCTGCACGCCTATATCCTGCCGGAGGATCGCTTTGTGGTCGGCGACAGTGCGGATTTCTGCGCGTTCATCGAGGCCAAGACCGGCAAAACGGTGGAATATATCTGAGCGAAAATCAAAACGATAACAGGAGAGAGAAGATGAAATTCGTATTTGAAGCCAAGGCGAGCGACTACGACCTCGCCGCCGAGCAGGAGATCCTGCTGCGCCACGTCAGCAACCGCAAGCGCAACTGGACGAGGGCTGTCATACTGTGCGCCGCGACGGTCGTGCTGTGCATTTTGCTGGTCATGTTCGGACAAACGGGGACGAAGGAGACCTTACAGGTCATGGCGCTGGTCGTCGGTGTGATCCTGTTTCAGCAGGGCTATCTGGACTACACGAGCGGCAACCCCAAGGCGTTTCTCAAGCTGCTCTACCGTGGGCGGAGGGATCAGACCTACGCCGACCTGAATAAGGTACTGCGCATTGAGATCACCGAGGACAGCCCCGCCGTTGAAATTTACAACGAGGACGGCAAGGCCGGCGAGTGGGACTTTCAAAATCTCAACCGCGTGACCGAGAGCGACCGCATTTTCGATCTCACCCGCAACGGCGGGCGCACCAAACAGCATCTGGCGCTACCCAAGGACGCGCTCCGCGAGGGCACGGTCGAGGAGTTCCGCAGCTGCATGGATCGCTGGCTCAAGGGCGATAAGACCGTGGAATACTACGACATTTCCGAGCGCCGCCAAAAGCAGCTCATGAAGGCCAAGTATCAGCTTTTCAAGCATTAAAAATCAGAAATTTACCATAAAGACAGGAGAAAACCAATGAAAGAGCTACCGAAAGTGTATGAGCCCCAGCAGGTCGAGGGCCGCATCTACCAGATGTGGATGGACCACGATTGCTTCAAGGCGACCCCGGACTCCGACAAGAAGCCGTTTTCCATCGTCATGCCGCCGCCGAACGTCACCGGCCAGCTGCACATGGGCCACGCGATGGATGCGACGCTGCAGGACATTCTGACCCGCTTCAAGCGGATGCAGGGCTATGAGGCGCTGTGGCTCCCCGGCACCGACCACGCGGGCATCGCCACGCAGATCAAGGTCGAGGAGGAGCTGCGCACCAAGGAGGGCCTGACCCGCTACGACCTCGGCCGCGAGAAGTTCCTTCAGCGCGTGTGGGAATGGAAGGAAAAGTACGGCAACCGCATCGTCGAGCAGCAGAAGAAGATGGGCGCGAGCTGCGACTGGTCCCGCTCCCGCTTCACGATGGACGAGGGCTGCTCCAGGGCCGTGCGCGAGACCTTCTGCGAGCTGTACGACAAGGGCCTCATTTATAAGGGCAGCCGCATCATTAACTGGTGCCCGCATTGCCTGACGGCGCTGTCCGACGCGGAGGTCGAGTACGTTGATAAGCCCGGTCACCTCTGGTATATCCGCTACCCGCTCGCCGACGGCAGCGGCGACATTGTCGTCGCTACCACCCGTCCCGAGACGATGATGGGCGATACCGGCGTCGCGGTCAACCCCGAGGACGAGAAGTTCAAGCACCTCATCGGCAAGAAGTGCATCCTGCCGATCATGAACCGCGAAATTCCCATCGTGGGCGACGAATACTGCGAGATCGGCTTCGGCACGGGCGCGGTCAAGATGACCCCCGCCCACGACCCGAACGACTTCGAGGTCGGCCTGCGCCACAACCTTGAGGTCATCCGCGTTATCGCCGACGACGGCACCATCAACGAAAACGGCGGCCCCTACAACGGCATGGACCGCTACGAGTGCCGCAATGCCATCGTCAAGGACCTTGAGGAGCAGGGCTACCTCGTCAAGACCGAGCCGTACTCCCACAACGTCGGCACCTGCTACCGCTGCCACAACGATGTCGAGCCCCTCATCTCCGCGCAGTGGTTCGTGAAGATGGAGCCGCTCGCCAAGGAGGCCATCCGCGTCGTGCAGGACGGCACCATCAAGTTTGTGCCCGAGCGCTTCACCAAGACCTATATCAACTGGATGGAGAATGTGCATGACTGGTGCATCTCCCGCCAGCTGTGGTGGGGCCATCAGATCCCCGCGTGGTACTGCGACGACTGCGGCCACATCAATGTCAGCCGCGAGGACCCAAGCAAGTGCGAAAAGTGCGGCAGCACGCACCTCACCCGCGAGGAGGACGTGCTCGACACCTGGTTCTCCTCCGCGCTCTGGCCGTTCTCCACGCTCGGCTGGCCCGATCTGGACTCCGCCGACCTCAAGTACTGGTATCCCACGTCCGTCATGGTCACGGGCTACGACATCATCTTCTTCTGGGTCGCGCGCATGATCTTCTCCGGCATGGAGCAGATGAAGAAGGAGCCATTCAAGACGGTGTTCATCCACGGCCTCGTCCGCGACGACAAGGGCCGCAAGATGTCCAAGTCCCTCGGCAACGGCATCGACCCGCTGGAGATGGCGGAGAAGTACGGCGCGGACGCGCTGCGCTTCAACCTCATCACCGGCAACTCTCCCGGCAACGACACGCGCTTCTACGTTGAGAAGTGCGAGGCCATGCGCAACTTCGCCAACAAGATCTGGAACGCGAGCCGCTTCGTGATGATGAACCTCACCATCGACCATGTCGAGCTGCCCGAGCAGCTTGAGCTGGAGGACAAGTGGGTGCTGAGCAAGCTCAACACGCTCGTGAAGGAAGTCACCGACAACATGGACGCCTTTGAGATCGGCGTCGCGTCCGCAAAGGTCTACGACTTCATCTGGGACACCTACTGCGACTGGTTCATCGAGCTGTGCAAGGCTCGCCTGACCGGCGACGACGAGTGCGCGAAGATCAACGCGCAGAACGTGCTGTGCTATGTGCTGATTGAAACGCTCAAGCTGCTGCATCCGTTCATGCCGTTCATCACCGAGGAAATTTATCAGGCGCTGCCGCATACGGCAGAGGATAAAGGCGAGTTCATCATGCTGCAGAAGTGGCCGGAGTACCGCAACGAGCTCAGCTTCCCGCAGGAGGAAGAGGCGATGGGACTCATCATCGACGCCATCACCGCCATCCGCGCCCGCCGCAACGAGATGAATGTCGCGCCCTCGAAGAAGGTGCATTACACCATCGCCACCGCGCACGCGGACACCTTTGCGCGCGGCATTCCGTTCTTCAAGCGCCTCGCCTCCGCGAGCGATGTGACCGTTGCCGACGCGAATATCCCCACGCCGGACGGTTCGATCGAGGTCGTGACCCATGCCGCGCGCGTGCTGATGCCGCTCGCCGAGCTGGTGGACTTCGAGAAGGAGCTGGCCCGCATCGCCAAGGAAAAGGCGAACGCGGAAAAGCAGCTCGCCGGCATTGAGAACAAGCTCTCAAATCAGGGCTTTATCGCCAAGGCGCCCGAGGCCGTCGTCAACGGCGCCCGTGAGGACGCGGCCAAGCTCCGCGCTCTCATCGAGAAGCTCGACGCCTCCGCCGCCGCGATGAAGAAGTAAAAGGTCATGAAAAGCACCGATGCAGGAGGTCCTGCGTCGGTGCTTTTTCCATACAGATGGAAACTATTTCTTTTTCAGCTCTCGGATACACATGACAACGATATAGATCAGATAACCACAAAAAATAATGACAGCGGGAAGGACCATAACGACGAAAAAGAAGATTGTGATATATTGCGCTAACGCTTCATAGACGAGCTCTCCCATAAAAGATCCTCCTCTCAAATTCCGGATTGTCTATGATATTTTTATGGTAGCAGAGAGATGTGAGAAAGTCAACGGCAAAACGAGGGCTTTTCAAGTCCCCGTTCTTTTGTTATACTTACCTTACTATCAAAGGAGGGTGACACCTATGCAGAAGATCGAATTCGGCTCCACCGGCCTTGTGATCGAAAAGAACGGCTTCGGCTGCCTGCCCATTCAGCGCATCAGCGAGACGGAGGCGGTGAAGCTGCTGCACAAGGCCTGCGACGGCGGCATCAATTTCTTCGACACCGCCCGCGCGTATTCCGACAGCGAGCAGAAGGTCGGCACGGCCTTTTCCGGGATGCGCGACCGGATCGTGCTGGCGACCAAGACCGGCGCGCAGACCGCCGAGGGCTTCTGGCGCGACCTTGAGACCAGCCTGCGCACACTCAAGACCGACTACATCGACATTTACCAGTTCCACAATCCGGCCTTCTGTCCGAAGCCGGGCGGCGAGGACGGTCTGTACGACGCGGCGCTCGAGGCAAAAAAGCAGGGGAAGATCCGCCACATTTCCATCACGAACCATCGCCTTGCGGTGGCGCAGGAGGCCATCGACTCCGGGTTATACGCCTCGCTGCAATTCCCGTTCAGCTATCTTGCCGGGGAACAGGAGCTCGCATTGGTCGAGGGCTGCCGCACGCACGGTATGGGCTTTATCGCGATGAAGGGCATGGCCGGCGGTCTGCTCCGCGACGGCTTGACCGCGGCGGCCTGGATGGCGGTGCAGGAAAATGTGGTGCCCATCTGGGGTGTGCAGCGGGAGAGCGAGCTGGATCAGTTTTTGCAGTGCATCCGCGAGGGTGCGGAGCTGACGGACGAGCGCCGTGCAACGATCGAGCGCGACCGCCGGGAGCTTTGCGGCGAATTCTGCCGCGGCTGCGGCTACTGTATGCCGTGCCCCGCGGGCATTGAGATCAACCAGTGCGCGCGTATGTCGCTGATGCTGCGCCGCGCGCCGGCGCAGGCGTGGCTCACCGAGGAATGGCAGGCTAAAATGCACCAAATCGAGCAGTGCAGGCACTGCGGACATTGCATGGCAAAGTGCCCCTACGGTCTCAACACCCCGGAGCTGCTGCAGGCAAACTACAAGGATTACTGGGAGGTTCTGGCGCAGAGCTGGAAATAAAACCACCGTACCGTCAGAACAAAGAGCATATCGGGAAAGCGCAGGGAGTCTCCCTGCGCTTTCTCAATGCTTTTTTGCCTTTGCGCTCAGCGACCTGACCCGGATGGCGAGAACCGCCACACCGCGCGCATGTTCTTCCGTAAAGGTATCCTCACGGCCTGCCATGTGGCGCATGAGCGCGGAGAGCGCATCGAGCTTTTCCGCCCCCTCAATGAGCTCTGCCGTGCCGCTGCCGATGACGGAGGCATAGTAGTAGCCGTAGCCGCAGGCGTGGTCGGCGGACTGCAGCTCGCCGCGGCAGTCCATTTCAAAGGATACGCGTGGGTCGCGGCGCAGCAGCTCGAGCTTGCGACCTTCCCTGGCGCTGTGGCAGTAGAAAGTAAAAACGCCGTCCGCGAAGCGGTAGCCGAAATTGAGCGGGATGATGTAGGGGAGTCCCTGCTCATCAAGCATGGCAAGGCGAATAACTTTACATTCATTGACAATGGAGAGGATCTCCCGGCTGTCGGTGATCTCGCGGTCGTGTCTGCGCATGGCACTGCCTCCTTATATCAGGCCGTTCGGCCCTTGATATGATAGCAGCATTTTACAATGTCCGATGGGAAAAGAGCAAGCGAAAAAAAGACAGAACAGGCAAAAAGAAACGGAATGGCACATTCTTTCGACAAAAAAACGGCCGCGGACAGGCTATACTGAAAGCGCACAGAGGTGCAGAACGAGCAAGAGGAGGTCGGGACATGGAGGTTCTGACAAGAACAAACGGAAGAGAGATGACGCTTGCGATCAGCGGAGAGCTGGATCACCACGGCGCGCACGGCGCGATGCAGCAGATCGACCACGCGCTCGACGCGGCGCTGCCGCTGTCGCTGACGATGGACCTTTCGGGAGTGTCCTTCATGGATTCCTCCGGGATCGCCGTGGTGCTGCGCGCACACCGCCGCATGGCGGCGCTCGGCGGAAGTCTGATCGTCACCGGCGTGCCGGCGCAGGCCCGAAAGGTTTTCGACGCGGCGGGGGTGCCGCGTCTGGTCACAATGCAGTAAGGAGGAAGGATATGAAAAAGAGCAGCAACTACATAAAACTGGAGTTTCTCAGCCGCAGCACGAACGAGGGCTTTGCCCGCAGCGCGGTCGCGGCCTTTGCGTCCCAGCTCGACCCGACACTCGACGAGCTCGGCGACATCAAGACGGCGGTGAGCGAGGCGGTGACAAATGCCATCGTTCACGCCTATCCCGATACGCTTGGAAAGGTCGTGGTCCGCGTGCGCCTGCTGGACGGCGGTGTGCTGGAGATCGCAGTATACGACTGGGGACGCGGCATTGCGGACGTGGAGAAGGCGCGCGAGCCGCTCTTTACGACCGGAGGCGAGGAGCGCAGCGGCATGGGCTTCACCATCATGGAGAGCTTCATGGATACGCTCAAGGTCCGCTCCCGCCCGGGCAAGGGGACCGTCGTGACCATGCGCAAAAGGATCGCGCAGCGCACAGGCCGCGCATGAGCACAGCCGAGACCTTTGCCCTGCTCGAAGCGGCGCAGAGCGGCGACGAGGAAGCCGGCGAGCGTGTACTGCGGGAGAATACCGGCCTGATCTGGAGCGTCGTGCGCCGCTACAATGGCCGCGGCGTGGAGACGGAGGACCTCTACCAGCTCGGGTGCATCGGATTTCTAAAGGCTGTTAAGGGATTTGACCTTACATATGGAACGCAGTTTTCCACCTACGCCGTACCGAAGATCGCGGGAGAGATACGGCGATTCCTCCGTGACGACGGCGCGATAAAGGTGAGCCGGACTCTGCGCGAGCGGTCGCAGAGCATCTACAGTGCGCGGGAGAAGCTGCGGGTGCAGCTCGGACGCGAGCCTGTCCTCTCTGAGCTTGCGGAGGAGACCGGCTTGAGCGTCGAGGAGATCGCGGATGCCGACCTTGCCTCTGCCGCGCCGGAGTCCTTTCAGCAGGAGATGGGCGACGGGCTGACGTTGGAAACGCTTCTCGGCACGGAAAGCCCGGAGGAGAGCCTGATCGAGCAGCTTTCCCTTCGCGCGGCGATCGACCTGCTGCCGGAGCGGGAGCGCATGACGATCCTGCTGCGCTTTTTCAAGGCGCTGACGCAGGAGCAGACGGCGCGGGTGCTTGGCGTGTCGCAGGTGCAGGTATCGCGGCTGGAGCGCCGGGCGCTGCAAAAGCTGCGCACGGCGATGGAGACGGAGGGATAGCGTCCGGATCGGACTGAAGCTCCGTCAGCAGCGGCCAGAAGCGCTTCGGCATGTGCGACATGCGGAGCTTCGGGTTTTCCCGTTCGCGGATGGCGATGGTGTCATAAAAGCAACGCCAGAGCCGGCGATAGCGCTTTTCCGCCTCGTCGGGCGGAGCCATGACGAACTCCTCCAGCGGTACGATGGCAGAATGACCGTCGGCATAAAAGAGCGCCTCGCGGTGCGTGCGGTCATAGAGGAAAAAGGTCTCATCGTGGCAGCGCTGGCAGAAGTGACCGCGCAGAAGCGGCAGAACGCGGTTTTTCGGTTCGATCTCCGCGGCGAGCACGCCGCCGATGTCGGAAAAGCGCACGAAGCCGCGGTATTGCTCCAGCTCGCCGTTCAGCTGCCGCACAGCGCGCAGCAAGGGATGGTACGTTTCATCGGAAAGGCGCTGCAGCAGCGGCTTTCCCTCGCGGTAGAGCTTGGCGGCAAAGCGATAGATGGCAAGCTCTTTTTCGGGCAGGCATGTCCAGTACGCGCGGCGCAAAAATGGTCCGACCTCCGGCGAAAAGCGCCGGAAGCCTTCGTATACGCGGCGTGCGTGCGCCGCGTCCGTCGTGACGGCGCGGACCTCATACAAGCATGGCTCGAGCTCTCCGGTGCGGAAAAACGCGGCGGGGAGCTCCTTTTGCGTGTAGCTTTCGTAGATGCAGCACAGAAGTCCATCGAAGCTGCCGTCGTATTCATAAACGACCTCGCGCCATGTCATAAATAACTCCTCATTATGCCGGCTCAAAGAGTGAGAGCTGGTCGAGCGATCCCGCCGGAAGCGAGGTGCGCTCCGTGGCGGTCAGATTGCGCCGGACCCCCTCGAGCGAGAGCCGCAGCGGTGCGGTGCTTCGGCCAGAGCAGGTGAGAAAATACTGCGCCCGCTTGAGCACGACGCCGAGCTTTTTGAGGTCCTCGGCGCGCAGCGCCCCACCGCGGCGCGCGACAAGGATGCGCTTCGCGCTGACCACGCCGATGCCGGGAACGCGCAGCAGCGCTTCGTAATCCGCGCGGTTGACCTCGACCGGGAAGAAGTCGGGGTGCCGCAGCGCCCAGCAGCACTTGGGATCGAGCAGCGGGTCGAAGTCCGGCTGGCCTTCGTCGAGCAGCTCGCCGGCGCGAAAGCCGTAGAACCGCAGCAGCCAGTCCGCCTGATAGAGTCGGTGCTCGCGCAGAAGAGGTGGCTTGGTATCCAGAGACGGTAAGAGCGTATTTTCCACCACCGGCACATAGGCCGAGTAGAAAACACGCTTGAGGTGATAGGTGTCATAGAGCGATTGCGTCAGCGTCAGGATGCGGCGGTCGCTCTCTCCGGTCGCGCCGACGATCATCTGCGTGGCCTGCCCCGCGGGGGCAAAGCGCGGCGCGTGACGGTATTTGACCAGCTCGCGCCGGTTTTCCTGTCCGCGGTCCGCGATGAAGCGCATGGGCCGCAGAACGGCGGCTTTTGTCTTGTTCGGCGCGAGGGCGCGCAGCGACGCTTCGCTCGGCAGCTCGATGTTGACGCTCAGGCGGTCGGCGAGCATCCCAAGCTGCTCGACCAGCTCCGGCGAGGTGCCGGGGATGGCCTTTGCGTGGATGTAGCCGTTGAAGCGGTATTCGCGGCGCAGAATGGACAGCGCGCGGATCATCAGCTCCGTCGTGTAGTCCGGCGAGCGCAGCACGCCGGAGGAGAGAAAGAGCCCTTCAATATAGTTGCGCCGGTAGAACTGGATGGTCAGGTCGGCAAGCTCCTCGGGCGTGAAGGTCGCGCGGCGCGTTTCGTTCGTGCGCCGGTTGACACAGTATTTGCAGTCGTACATACAGTCGTTCGAGAGCAGTACCTTGAGCAGCGCGATGCACCGTCCGTCTGCGGAAAAGCTGTGACAGCAGCCCATGACGCCGGATGAGGTGCAGCCGATCTTGCCATGCTCAAAGCCACGCTTGGCCCCCGAGGAGGTGCAGGCCGCGTCATACTTGGCAGCGTCCGCTAAAACGGAGAGCTTATCCAGAAGCTCCATACCGTTATCCGCGTGCACGGACGCGGCGCGTCTTGCGGCGCGGCTGGTCGAGATAGGTGATGACCTTCATCAGATTCGCCGTAACGGCGGTGATACCGAGCAGCACAAAGATCGTCGTGGAAGCAGCCATGTTCATACCCTCCGAATCGTTCTAAAACTCTTGTTCTAATCGCATTATAAATCGAACAAACGTGCTTGTCAATAGAAAATAGAACAAATTTTTTATTTCTTTGAAAAATTCAGGGAAAAACGGTTGACCGGGGAGGGGAGATGCGGTAGAATCAAGGAGAATTTTAAGAAAACAGGTGGAACGCATGAGTGATTTTTCTTCCCGCTTCTGCGCGGCGCGCCGCGCGTGCATTGCGCGGGATTTTGCAAAGCTGAATCCGGAGCAGCGGCGCGGCGTCCTGACGACGGAGGGGCCTCTGCTGCTGCTCGCGGGAGCCGGCAGCGGCAAGACGACCGTGCTCATCAACCGCATCGCAAATCTTTTGACCTATGGCCGCGGGAGCGACTGCGGCGAGGTCCCCGCCGGTGCGTCGGAGGACGATCTCGCTTTCCTTGAGAATTATCCCGCTCAGCCGACCGCAGACGAGCGCCGCCGGATGCGGCAGCTCTGCGCGGTGGAGCCGCCGGCGCCGTGGCAGGTGCTCGCCGTGACCTTTACGAACAAGGCGGCGAAGGAGCTGCGCGAGCGCCTGGAGGCGTTCGGCATCGCGGGCGCGGGCGACATCTGGGCGCTGACTTTCCACTCGGCCTGCGTGCGCATTCTGCGTCGTGACATTGATAAGCTCGGCTTCTCCAACGACTTTACCATCTACGATACCGACGACTGCAAGCGCGTGGTGAAGGATATTCTCAAGGAGATGGACTTGGACGAAAAGACCTTTTCTCCGCGCGAGGTGCTCGCGGTCATCTCCAAGGCGAAGGACGAGCTGCTCTCGCCGCAGGACTTCTCGAAGAAGTGGGCGGGCAGCGGCGACTGGAAGCGCGAGCGCGTCGCCAAAATTTACGCGCGCTATGACCGCATCCTCTGCGAGGCGAACGCGCTGGACTTCGACGACCTTATTCTTCATACGGTGCGGCTGCTGCAAAACGAGGCGGAGGTGCGGGACTACTACCGCCACAAATTCCGCTACATCCTCATCGACGAGTATCAGGACACGAACCGGATGCAGTACGAGCTGGTGCGGCTGCTTGCGGACGGCCATCGCAACATCTGCGTGGTCGGCGACGACGACCAGAGCATCTATCGCTTCCGCGGCGCGGACATCTCCAACATTCTGAATTTTGAAAAGGAATACAAGGGTACGCGCACGATCCGTCTCGAGCAGAACTACCGTTCCACGCAGAATATTCTTGACGCGGCGAACGCCGTCATTAAAAATAACGTCGGGCGCAAGGGCAAGACGCTCTGGACCGACGCGGGCAGCGGCGAAAAGGTGACCGTCAAGACCGTGTTCAACGAGCAGGACGAGGCGAACTTTGTCGTCTCCGGCATGATGACGGACTTCAACCGCGGCAAGAACTGGCGCGACAACGCGGTGCTCTACCGCATGAACGCGCAGTCGAACGCGCTGGAATACGCGCTCAAGCGCAACGGCATCCCGTATCAGGTCGTCGGCGGCATGAAGTTCTTCGAGCGCGCCGAGGTCAAGGATATGCTGGCCTACCTCGCGCTCATCAACAATCCCGCGGACGATCTGCGGCTGCGGCGCATCATCAATACGCCCGCCCGCGGCATCGGCAATGCGAGCGTCGAGCGTGTGCAGACGCTGGCCGCCGAGCAGGGCGTGCCGATGATGACCGTCCTCCGCGCGGCGGGGGAGTACGCGGCGCTCAAGACCGCCGCGGCGCGGCTGGAGAAATTCGCCGCCATGATCGACGCGCTGCACGACGCGGCGGGAGACACGGAGCTTGCGGACTTCTACGACCTCGTGTGCGAGCAGTCCGGCTATCTCCGCGCGCTGGAGGACAAGGGCGATATGGAGAGCCGCGGGCGGCTGGAGAACGTGCAGGAGCTCAAGTCCAACATCCTCGCCTTCCTCGACGGCGAGCCGGAGGACGCGACGCTCGCGGGCTTCCTCAACGAGATCGCGCTCTATACCGACCTTGACAGCGCCTCGACCGACAACTGCGTGACGCTCATGACGATGCACAGCGCCAAGGGACTGGAATTTCCCTGCGTCTATGTCGTCGGCATGGAGGAGGGTATTTTCCCGGGAAATCGTGCCGTCGGCGACGAGGAGGAGCTGGAGGAGGAACGCCGCCTCTGCTACGTCGCCATGACGCGCGCCAAGGAAAAGCTGACGCTGACGAACGCGCGGCAGCGTATGCTCTTCGGCCGCACGACGCCGAACGCGCCCTCGCGCTTTTTGAGCGAGATCCCCGCCGAGAACGTCAACTGGCTCTCGAAGCCCTCAGCGGAGCCGCGCAGCCGCTACGACGAGGACTATGCCGACGGCTACGGCAGCTTCGGTCGAAGCTCGGGCTTTGGCAGCGGCTACGGCAGCCGCGGCGGCTCGGTGACGACCGGCTTTTCCGGCACGGTCGCGCGCCCGACGCACCCGAAGACCGCGGTCAGCGCCGCGGCAAAGCCGGCTGCGGGCAAACCGATGTTACAGCTTTCCGCGGGCGATCAGGTCAACCACAAGACCTTCGGCGACGGCATGGTGATCTCGGTCACGCCGATGGGCGGCGACGCGCTCATCGAGGTGGCGTTCGAGCAGGTGGGCACGAAAAAGCTGATGCTCAAGACCGCCGGCGTCCACATGACAAAAAAATAACAAGGAGCGAAGCACAGAAATCTCCTGTGCTTCGCTCTTTTCAACGATTGTAATGCAGTTATGCTTTACAGCATTTCACCAAAGTCGCGGATGAAGCGGTCGCAAACGAGCGGCATTTCGTCCTTCGTGCCCTCGAAAAACGGGTCGTACACGCCGATGACCGTCATGCCGCTCGCCTTGGCGCTGCGGCAGGACTTGACCGAGTCGTCGAAGAAAATGCACTCCTGCGGCGTGACGCCGAGCAGCTCCGTCGCCTTGGCGAAGATCGCGGGATCGCTCTTGTCCATGCCCAGCTCCTGCGCGAAAATGACGCGCTCGAAGCAGCGGTTCAGGTCGTGGACGGCGAGCGCCGTTTTGCAGTGCGCGGGGACGCAGCTCGTGAAGACCGCCATACGCTCGCCCTGTGCGCGGAGCTTTTCCAGATACTCGCGCACATGTGGCTTGAGCGCGACGTGGGCGTAGTTGTCCTTCGCCAGCTCCATCCACTCCGCCATGATCTCATCCGTGCTTTCGGAGAGATGGCAGTATTCCTTGGTGAACACAGCGGCGAGGGGGAAGATAGTGTGCGCCACGCCCTCGTAATACTCCTTGGTATAGGGGTAGCCGCGGCGGGCGAGAAAGGTGCGGTCCACCTCTGCCCAGATGCCGTTGGAGTCGATGAGCGTGCCGTCAAGATCGAAGAGATACATGGAAAGGCTCCTATTAAAAAATATTTTCATGGGGTACTTGCCAAACGCGGCGCTTTTTGCTACGATAGGCGATATTCTTGTTTCGTTAAGAATTATACCATCTTTGAAAGGGGCAGGCAAGTGCTATGAAAAAGAGAAATACAAAGCAAGTGATCCTGCCGCTCATCACTTCATTCATTTGGGGCAGCTCGTTCGTGGCACAGAGCCTCGGCGCGGGAAAAGTGGGCGGCTTTACCTTCACGGCGGCGCGTGCGATCCCCGCCGTGCTGGTGCTGGGGGCGCTCGTGCTCATCCTGCGGCGCGTGCGGCACGAGGAAAAATACACGCCGCAGCAGAAAAAGGATCTGCTGGAGGGCGGCCTCGTGTGCGGCATTTTTCTGACGCTCGGCACGAACCTGCAGCAGTTCGGCATTGCCGATACCACGGCGGGCAAGGCGGGCTTCATCACAGCGCTCTACATCGTGCTCGTGCCGCTCGCCGGCATGTTCCTCGGGAAAAAGGCAAACAAACGGCTGTTCCTCTGCGTTCTGATCGCGGTGGTCGGTCTTTACTTCCTCTGCTTCACGGGCAGCGAGGGCGCGATGAGCTTCGGCCGCGGCGACTTCCTCGTTTTCCTGTGTGCCTTTGCCTTCACGGGGCATATCCTCTGCGTGGACCATTATGTGCAGAAGGTGGACGGCATCGCGCTCTCCTGCGTGCAGTTCGCGGTGATGATGGTCCTCTCCACCGTCTGTGCCTTCACCTTTGAAACGGTCGATTTCGCGGCGCTCGGCGAGTGTATGTTCTACATCCTCTACATCGGCATCCTCTCGAGCGCGGGCGGCTACACGCTGCAAATTCTCGCGCAGAAGGACGGCGACCCGACGGTCGTCTCGCTGCTGCTGAGCCTGGAGTCCTTCTTCGCCGTGGTCTGCGGGGCCATCATCCTCCACGAGCGCATGAGCGGACGGGAGTACCTCGGCTGCGCGCTGATGCTCACGGCGGTGCTCCTCTCGCAGCTGCCGGAGAAGACAGCCGACGCAGCGGAGCCGCAGAAAAAATAAGATAGAGAAAGCAGAAAAAACGGCTTGGGACACGATGGCATGTCTCAAGCCGTTTCTTCATGGAATGTCAGGAGCAAAGGATCAGTCGTTTGCCTTGCTGCGGACAAAGTGGAGGATCAGACCGATAACGAGTCCCAGCAGCGCGGGAAGAACCCAGAACAGCCCGAGCTTCGCCAGCGGCAGCGTCTCCCGCAGCATCGCGAGGACGCCGTCCAGCCGGCAGGCGGCGAGCAGCGGCGCGGGCAGCGCGGCGGCGAAGTCATAGAGCGCGCCGACAAGCGTCAGCGCGGTCGTCCAGACAAAGACGGCGCGGTCATAGGCGAAGAATTTCCCGAAAAGGGAGAGCGCGATCAGCGTGATGGCGAGGGGATAGAGGAACATCAGCACAGGGACGGAGTAGCCGATGATGGAGCTCAGACCGAAGTTGGCGAAGAGCAGGGAAACCAGACTGAAGATCACCGCCCAGACGCGGTAGGTGGGGCCCTTGGGGAAGAGGCCCGTGAAGGTCTCCGCGCAGCTGGTGATGAGGCCCACGGAGGTCTTGAGGCAGGCGAGCGTCACGGTCGCGGCGAGGATCAGAAGGCCGACGGAGCCGAGGTAGTGCTGCGCGATCTGCGCGAGGGCGATGCCGCCGTTTTCCGAGGTCTCGAACAGTCCGCGGCTCTGCACGCCGACGATGGTGACGGCGACGTAGATGGCGGCCATAAGCAGACAGCTGAAAATACCCGCGCGGACAGTGCTGCCCGCCACGGCGTCCGGCTCGGTCACGCCGAGGTCACGGATGACCTGCACGACCACGATGCCGAAGGCAAGGCTTGCCAGCGCGTCCATGGTGTTGTAGCCCTCGAGGAAGCCGGTGAAGAAAGGCTGGGCGGCGTAAGCGCCCTCCGGTACGACCGCGCCGACGGCGGCGCCTGGGCGGAGCATCGCCACGATGACCAGAATGCCGAGGAACAGCAGGAAGCAGGGGTTGAGCACCTTGCCGACCCAGACGAGGATCTTGCCCGGGCGGAGCGAGAAGAACAGCGCCGCGGCGAAGAAGGCGGCGGAGAACGCCAGCAGGCAGAGCCGCGTATTGCCGCCCTGCGGCAGCACCTGCTCCAGTCCCACGGTGAAGGAGGTGGTGGCGCAGCGGGGGATGGCGAAGAACGGCCCGATGGTCAGGTAGAGCAGGCAGGTGAAAAACATCGAGTAGGGCTTTCCCACGCGGCTGCCGAGCTCAAAGAGCCCGCCGGAGCGGCTGATGCCGAGCGCCGCTACGCCGAGCAGCGGCAATCCGACGCCCGTTACGCAGAAGCCTATGACCGCGGGCCATACGTTTGCGCCGGCCATCTGACCCATGTGAACGGGGAAGATGAGGTTTCCGGCGCCGAAGAACATACCGAAGAGCATACTGGCAACGTAGGTGTAGTCGCGGCCGCTGAGCTTCTGTTTCATTTTCATTTCTCCTTTTTCATTTCCACCCGCCGGGTTCGATCCGCGCGGTGCAGAATGTATGAGAATCAGTTTACCACAGCGGCGGAGAATGGGCAATCGGCATAAGCGATAAAAAACCATGCGGGGAGCTTGCCTTTCTTCAAAAAACGAATAGACCTTCCGTGGACGGGCGGCGGAACGGCGTGGAAAAAGATTTTTCAAAAAGTGTTGACAAATGTAACCAACTATGCTACATTGTGTTTACATCAGTAACCAAAATCCGGAAAAAGGAGGACGGCAAATGGAAAAATTTGATCTTGCGCCCGCCGAATGGAACATCATGGAATGTCTGTGGGAGCGCGCGCCGCAGACCGGCCGCGAGCTGACCGAGCAGCTGGAGGCCAGCATGGGCTGGAGCCGCAGCACGACGCTGACGCTGCTGCGGCGCATGGTCGACAAGGGCGTTGTGACGTGCGACACGGAGGGGACGAAGAACACCTTTTCCCCCGCGGTGCGCCGCGAGGACGCGGCGCTTGCCGAAACAGAGACCTTTTTAGACCGCGTCTATCAGGGGAGCCTGAGCATGATGGTCAGCGCCATGACGCGTAGGCAGGCCATCTCCAAGGAAGAGATCGACGAGCTTTATGAGCTGCTGCGGCAGATGGAGGAGGAAACAAAATGATGCAGTGGATCGTTTCATCCAGCGTTTTGATCCTGGTGGTCATCGCGCTGCGCTATGTGCTGCGCGGGAAGCTCAGCCTGCGGATGCAGTACGCCCTGTGGCTGCTGGTGCTCGTGCGCCTGCTCGTTCCGGTGAGCTTCAGCGCGAGCGATCTGAGCGTGATGAACGCCGTGCCCGAGCGCGCGCCGACCGTGCAGCAGGGGACTTACAAGCAGGACATCGTCGGCGAGCGGAACGACGTGCCCGCGAACGCCGGTACCGTCGGCATTCCGGCACAGAGCATGAGCGAGGCGGCCCCGCCGAACCTCGTACAGAACGTCACGACCGCGACGGTGACCGCGCCGACGGTCGAAAAGACCGACTGGGCGCGGATCGCAAAAACCGTCTGGCTCGCCGGCGCGGCGGCGCTGGGACTGGTGTTCCTCGCCGTGAACCTGCGCTTCGGCAAGAAGCTGCGCCGCTCGCGTGAGCGCGTGGAGGAGACCGACGCCTGCCTGCCGGTCTACGAGAGCGGTGAGACGGATACGCCGTGCCTGTTCGGCGTGGCGAAGCCGAGCATTTACGTCACACCCGACACGCGCACGGAGGCGGAGACGCTGCGCTACGCGCTCGCCCACGAGCAGACGCACTACCGCCACGGTGACAACCTTTGGGCGGTGCTGCGCGGCGTGTGTCTGGCGCTGCATTGGTACAACCCGCTCGTGTGGTGGGCGGCGGAGCTTTCCCGCCGCGACGCGGAGCTGGCCTGTGACGAGGCGACCATCCGCCGCATCGGCGAGAGCGAGCGCGCCGCCTACGGCCGCACGCTGATCCGCATGACCTGTGAAAAGCGCCCCGCGCTGCTCGTCACCGCCACGATGATGACCGACAGCGGCAAGGGGCTCAAGGAGCGCATTTCCCTGTTGGTGAAGAAGCCGAAAACGGCGGCGTATACGGCGGTCGCCGTGCTGCTCATCGCGGGGCTTTCGGTCGCCTGCACCTTCACCGGCGGCAGGGACAACGCGGAGCTGGCCGAGCCGTTCGGGAAGCACTATGTTGAGGAAGCGACCGTCGCCTGCGCACCCGGCTATACGAATGCTTCCATCGGGGGCGGGCTGGAAGTCGTTGCGGACAGGGACTCGGACGATGTGCGGACGCTGCTGCTCAAAAGGATGGACAACGAGGCGGAGCAGCTTTACGAAACGGTAGCGGAGGTCACACTCACGAAGGAGGAATTTGATGTCCGTTTCAACAGCAAGACGGACGGACCGACTGAATGGCTCGTCGACGGGCTTTCTGCCGCGAAGCTGCGCCGCGAGAACGCGAAGGCATGGCTGTGCACCTCGTCCACAGCAGATGAAAACGGTTGGGCAAATCGGGTATACTTCCTTCAGCAGAAGGACGGCACGCTCTATCTCGTGATGGCGGCTGAGCAGCCTGAAAATCAGAATAGGAACTTTGTCTGCTGGGTCTTTCGCCTGACCGAAAAGCCCGTGCCGACCTATGACAGCATGGAGGCCTACGCCCTCTCCGTCATCAACGCGCTCAAGCAGCCGAACGGCTACACCTACTACATTCTCCCCGATGGCGCGCAGAGCAGCGCGGACGGTACGCCGATCGAGGTCACCGAGGCGGCAGCCGATGTGCGCGTGACCGAGCTGGAGAAGCGCGGCGACTGCACGGATCTCGCGCCGGACGGCGTGCTGGAGCTGTGGAGCTTCAACTATGAGGTCAAGCCCGAGGACAAGGCGGGGGCGCTGCCCGACCGCTTCTTCTGGGTCGGCGGCAACAACATCACCGACGACGGCTACATCTCCGACGGCTTCTATTACTACCTCACCGTGCTGCGCACGGACGGCGAGCCGAGCGTCTACAAGCTGCTCGACAGCCGCATGGCGAACGACGGACTGTGGTACAACGGCTGCTCCTACACGAGCGCCTATGAATACCTCTACGACTTCTACGCGGACTACGCGAGCCTTGACGTGCCGCGCTGCCTGATCACCGACTTCCTGAACGCGGACGACCTGATCCGCGAGAACACGGTGACGAGCAGCGACGACTGCACGGCGCGGCGCTACGACGGCGACGGCTGGTATCTCTACGTTCCGACCGTGGCGGTGGAGAAAACGATCGGTCAGGACAGCTGGTACTCCGCTTACTGCGACGGCAGCACCCTGTGCGTGGATAAGAGCGCGGACAGCGTGGAAATGATGGAGGACTTCTACCGCGAGGGCGGCTTCACGCTCGAGCAGTACCGCGAGGGCGCGGCGCTCAGCGGCCCGTGGCTGCGCTACGACGCGGAGAGCGGCACGCAGTTTGCCAACTACCTCGCGCCGGACCCCGATTACGGCGGCTGCTACATCATCTCGGCCTACTGGAAGCCGACCGACGATACCTCCGTGAATGAGTGGGGCTATAGCACACGAAACCGTATTCTGAACGAGGCGGTGAAGCTGCGCGCAATGGCGCAGAGCTTTGTCGTCAGCGGAAACGTCGGCTCCATGGCCTCAACCTTCCAAAACGACCTCGACCTCGCCACTGAGGGCAAAGCCGCATGGCTGTATCTCGTTGAGAACGGCGAGACCGTCGGCAGCTATAATGTAAGCAGCGCATGGAATGTTCCCGCGCTCAACTCCTATCATTACAGTACATGCGACGCGCCGGAAAATACCGGCAGACAGCTTATTCTCTGGCTCTCGGACAACGACAACTCGTATTTTAGCCTCAACAAGCATCCGGACACGCAGCACCCCGGTTTTACTCCGCACAATAAAACCTCGTATTTAGGGTTCTACGAGGGAACAAACATCGTGGCGTATCACCGCAGCATGACCGATCCGGTGTACTACTACGAGGCGCAGGACAATTTCAGCATCGTTGACAACGATGGGCGCACACTTTATGATGTGATACGCACATGGTATGACGAGGCGGAACTCAGCGCGCTGCGTGAAGAGATAGGACCGCTTGATAAAAGTCTCTCCTGGCAGGAAGCTGCGCAGCAGTGGGCCGACCTCTACGAGGGCGTACATTTGAACGTGACCACCGGCAGCGAATATAAGTACACATGGGTGAAAACGTCTGTCAAACCCTCGGAGGAGACGACTGCCGCATTTCGTGAGAACGGCAGGATCGACGAAAATACCTATTGCTTCTTCATAACGACCGAATTTGTGGCGGAGAGCGAGTGGGCGCTTTCCCGTTCGATGGCGGGCAACACCGGAGACTGCGACGACCCCGACGCGCCGGAGGGCGCGTATGAATACAGCCGCTGCTGCATTATCACGCTCAAAGAGGACGGTTGGCACGGCGAGGTACGCGGCACCGGCTGGTAAGTCGAGCGAAAAGCGAACAGAGGAGCCGTGGGCGGGATCGCCCGCGGCTCTCTTTCTGCGCCGAAAAAAAGAAAAGTTTTCAATTTACCCCTATGCAAACCGGAAAAAATACGCTACAATGTAGCTGTTAAAATATGAACCGTTCGCAGGGAGGAACAGACAAACATGGAGAAACCGAAATATCGGCGCGTCCTGCTCAAGATCAGCGGCGAGGCGCTCGCGGGCGACAAGCACTTTGGCTTGGACTTCGGCGTCATCGGCCAGGTGACGGACGTCATCAAGGAGTGTGTGGAGGCCGGCGTACAGATGGGCATCGTCATCGGCGGCGGCAACTTCTGGCGCGGCGTGAAAAACGGCGAGGGCTACATCGAGCGCACCCGCGCCGACCACATGGGTATGCTCGCCACGGCGATGAACTGCATGGCGGTCGCCGACGTGCTGGAGCAGAAGGGCGTGGATGTGCGCATCCAGACCGCGCTGGAAATTAAGGAGGTCGCGGAGCCCTATATCCGCGCCCGCGCCATCCGGCACCTTGAGAAGGGCCGCGTGGTCATCTTCGGCTGCGGCATCGGCTCGCCGTTTTTCTCCA
>OFMX01000319.1_pt1 | contig 49078 bp, 29 predicted proteins | sample 1541901 | NCBI WGS metagenome assembly OFMX01 (sample SAMN04209222, study PRJEB22552) | human gut metagenome | biome: gut; material: feces | host: Homo sapiens | place: USA: Oklahoma | reverse complement strand
AGACCGGCAGGTCTGCCGGCAGACCGTCTTCGTCCGGGTCGAAGCAGATCACTTCGCAGCGGCCTGCAGCGAGCTTCTTCTCCCACAGCGGGTTACCGTTGACGTATTCCACGTCGCCGGAACGGCCCGGCACGCGCACCATCGACGGGAAACGGTTCTCGAACACGACCACGTTGTAGTCGGTGTCCGGCACTTCACCATCCTGGTACGGATCGCCCGGCTTGCGCGCGGCCAGCGGATTGCCTTTGGCCGTCGCGCCCGGACCGGCGGTGATCGGACGGTTCATACGTGCGGTCGCCATCGGAATCCAATCGCCGGTCAGCGGGTCGCGGCGCATTTCCGGAGCCGCGTACGGCACCTCCTCGCCCGCGGCGTTGAGCTGATTGGAGAAACGGTACGGAAGTTGGCGCGGATCCTTCAGTTCGCGAGTCTTGACGCCGGAAACGTATTCCGGATCGTCATCGAGATAGAAGAAGTCGCGGCCATCGGCAAGCGTGGTCGGCGTGATACGGATATGCTCCTTCGCATATTCTCCCGGAGTGTAGTTGACGAAATCACCCATGTGATTATTCACCTTCCTGAACCGGCTCGGCCTGGCGCGCCAGAACGAGCTCTTTGACCAAATCCCTTGTTTTCGACACCGAATCGGGGTCCAATCCGTCATCGGTGATGACCGTATCCACCTGGTCAAAACGTGCGAACAGCGACAGTGACGTGCAGCTCCACTTGGTGTGGTCGGTCAAAATTATCGTGCGATCGGCAATGTCCATCATCGCCATATCGGTTGCGGCTTCCAGCGAGTTCGGCATGAGGAAACCGCGCGGAATGGACACGGAATGCGTGCCCAGGAATACGGTGTTGACGCGCAGCGAGGCGACCACTTTGTCTGCGATCGGCCCGACGAGCGAGTTGGAGCGCGTGGTGACGCCGCCGGTGACGATGACTTCCACGTCTTTCGATTCAAGCGCCTGCACCAGCTCCGCCACCGGAATGGAGTTGGTAAGAATGGTGATGCCCGACGATTGCTGCGATTCGAGCAGATGTTGTGCGAACACGTACGCCGTGGTGCCGCCGCCGATGGCGATCACGTCTCCGGGGGCCACGTATTTGACGGCTTCCTGTGCGATGGCGTCCTTCAGACCGATGTCCATCTGCGACTTTACGGAGAACAGCGGTTCGCTCAGCAGCGTGCTGGTGCTGACGGCGCCGCCGTGCACGCGCTTCAGCAGACCCTTGTCCGCCAGATCGGCGATGTCACGGCGGATGGTCATCGCGGAGACGCCCAATTCCTTGGACAGTGCAGTGATGCGCACCGCACCACGGGTACGCAGACGGCTCAAAATCAAATGCTGGCGTTGCGACGAAATCATATGAACATTATCGCACATGTTCACTCAAAAATACAACTGAGTTGAGCGTTTCGCGCGTGTTTCACGCAAAGCCGCACCACAATCGCCTCAAATTCAGCTCAAAACGAACAAAAACGAACGTCCTATCCGCCGCACCGACACACATCGGCTTTTGCCCAAATGCCATGCGAAACCAATGAAAACGTGCGAGAATAAGGAACCATGACATACGTTTCCGAAAACTTTTGGCACGACGCAGTGAACAAAGCCACCACCGACCTTTTCACGTTCGGCTACAAGCACATCATCAAACCGCATTTCATCTTCAACCAGACGCCCGACGTGGCCCACAGCCAGATGATCGATTTCTGCAAGGTCACCCGCAATATTCCACCGCTGATGTGGCTATGCCGCGAAATGCTCGACTACACCGACCCGATACTGGAAACCAACGTGATGGGCGTCGACTTCGCCAATCCGTTCGGCCTGTCCGCCGGCCTCGACAAGGATTGCGAGATGCCGGTGCTGCTCGACAACGTCGGCTTCGGTTTCGAAACGGTCGGCTCCACCACGTCGCGCCCCTGCCCCGGCAACCCGCGCCCATGGTTCCACCGCCTGCCTGAATACGATTCGATGATGGTGCACGTGGGCCTTGCCAACGAGGGTTCCGCGGTGGTGATTCCGCGCGCCGAGAACGCATGGACGAAGGCGAAGAGCATGCAGGTGTCGGTTTCGATCGCCCGCACGAACGACAGCAAGACCGGCGATCTGGACGAAGGCATCGAGGATTACTGCATTTCGATGCGCCGCGCGGCCGGACGCACCGCCATGGTCGAAGTGAACATCTCCTGCCCGAACACCATGGCCGGCGAACCGTTCAACCAAAGCCCGGAAGCGCTCGACAAGCTGTTCACCGAACTGGACAAAATCGACCGTCCGCAGCCGACGCTCGTCAAAATGCCGCTCAATAAGACGTGGCCGGAATTCAAGGATCTGCTGGACGTGCTCGCCGAGCACAACGTGCAGGGACTGTCGATCGCCAATCTGCAGAAGGACCGCACCGGCATGTCCATTCCGCGCGATTGGGAGGGTGGACTGTCCGGCTCGCCATGCTACGCGGCCAGCAACGAACGCATCAAGCAGGTCTACCGCGAGTATGGGGACCGGTTCGCAATCGCCGGCATCGGTGGCGTCTTCACCCCGCAGCAGGCGTATGAGAAGATTCGTTGCGGCTCGTCGCTGGTGATGTTCATCAGCGCCCTCATGTACCGCGGCCCGCAGCAGATCACCGTGTTGAAGCGCGGGCTCGCCGAACTGCTCCGGAAGGACGGTTTCGAGCATGTCAGCGAGGCGGTCGGCATCGACGCGTGAAAACTTTTTAATTGCGATTTAAGTTGCGATTTAAAAAGCGGTTTTTAGGCACTATAAAGGCGATTAATAATCGCAGATAAATAGATAAATACAGAGGCGCGTCTCCGTGGGAGGGCGGGCGTCCTGTTCACGACACACTCAAGGCCGTTCGGCCAGGCTTACGGTCGTGAACAGGACGCCCGCCCTCCCACTCGTTTTTTTGTTATGTTGCGTTGGGTTGTGGCTACTTTTCGCAATAAAAAAGAGGAAGAAGGGAGGGGAAGGGTCAGCGGAAGGCGCCGCGGAGGTATGGCGGCTGGTAGGGGGCTTCCTCGACCGGCACGTCCAGTTTGTGGGCGGCACGGAGCGGCCAATACGGGTCGCGCAGTGCAACGCGGCCGATTTCCACGGCGTCGGCGGCGCCCGACTTCAGAATCTTCTTCGCCTGCTTCGGCTTGGTGATGAGCCCGACTGCGGTGGTGGGAATGCCCGCGCGACTGCGCACCTGTTCGGCGAACGGCACTTGGTAGTCGGGCTTCACCGGAATGGTCACGTCGGGAATCAATCCGCCTGTGGACACGTCAATCAGGTCCACGCCGTGGGCCTTCAGAATCTTAGCCAGTTCGACGGTCTGGTCAAGGTCCCAACCGCCTGCGGCCCAGTCGGTGGCGGAGACGCGCACCAGCACCGGCATGGTGTCGGGCACGACGGAACGAATAGCATCCACGACTTCGACCAGCATGCGGACGCGATTGTCGAACGATCCGCCGTACTCGTCGTCACGCTCGTTGATGAGCGGGTCGAGGAACTGCGACAGCAGGTAGCCGTGCGCGGCATGGACTTCCACCGCGTCGAAGCCGATGTTCATGGCACGCCAGGCGGCGTCGCGGAACTGGTCCACGATGGTGTGGATCTCATCGACGCTCAGCGCGCGCGGACGAGCCAGGGAACCGTATGCGTTGGCGCTTGGGCAAACCGTCCGCCATCCGCCTTGCTCTTCCGGCACGCTCTGTCCATCGAAACCGATCGCGTGGCAGCCGGTGGAACCCTTGCGTCCGGCGTGGTTGAGCTGCACCGCCATCGTGGCACCCGCTGCCTTCGCGTCGGCCACGATCCAACGCCATGCGTCCATCTGTCCGTCATCCCACAATCCCAGATCGCACGGCGAAATGCGGCCTTCCGGCGCGACGGCGGTCGCTTCCATGATGATCATGCCGAAGCCGCCCATCGCACGCGAAACGTAATGCTGGTAGTGGAATGGCGTGGGCTTGCCGTCCTGCGCCAATGCGGAATACGTGTCCATTGGCGGCAGCCAGATGCGGTTGCGCACGGTGACGCCACGCAACGTCATCGGATCGAACGGTTTGACCGTCTTGTTCTGCTTGCCGTTCTTCTTGTCTTCGCTCATTGTCATCTCTCTTATGAATCGTTGGTATCGCCTGAATCGTCGATATCCGCACCGCGTTCCCACGCGACGGGCATGGTACCGATTGCATTGTAAGCGGAACGCCCGCCGGTTGGGGCGGGCGTTCATGGACTGTTCACTTTGCCATGCGATTTACGTTCCGGTGACGTGGGCAGTCAGTGCGGTCAGTCAATGCGGGCAGTCGGCATGAATAGCCGACAATCGCAACTATTGATGCTGCTGGTCACTTTGCTGCTCAGCAGGCTGTTGCTGCGATTGCTGCTGCTGGCCTTGGTTGGTCTGCTGCTGGCTTTGCTGCTGACTGTTCTGCTGGCGCTGGTATTGGTACTGGTTGTATGTTCTGGTGGCGCCCTTCGAAACCGTGTACTTGTCGGCACCCTTTCCGTAATCGTTGTCGATCGGCGCGTTGATGGCGGCAAGATACGTGTTCATGAACTGCTTCCACGCCGGCGTTGCGATGTACATGCCGTACCAGGACGGGCGGTACACGCCGTTGATGGTCTTGTTGTCGAAGGTGTTGTTGATCGGGTCCTGCGCATCGGCGACCGCGACGAACGCCGCGACCTGGTTCGGCACGAAGCCTGCGGTGGCCATCACCGTGTTCTCGTTGGTGCCGGTCTTGGCGAAGGTCTTGCGATTGTTGTCAAGCTGCGTGGTCGACGCTTCGCCGCCAGGCTGCACGACACCTTGGTTCAGCGCGTAGGACACGGTCTGCGCGATGTCCGGGTCGATGGCCTGATGGCAGTTCGCGGACGGCACTTTCACCTTGCTGCCGCTGCGGTCGGTCACCTTGGTGATGGCGATCGGAGTGCATTCCACGCCGTTGGCGCCCATGGTGGCGTACACGTTGGCCATGGTCAACGGCGACGCCTGCACCGTACCGATGGTCATTGGCGGCTGGAACGAGTTAGCGGAGTAGATGTCGGACGCGTTGGAGATGGCGTTGTGGTAGCCCATCTCCTTGGCCGCGTCGGCGATCGCGCACAGACCGATGTTCGACGCCATCGAGGCCTGCGTGGTGTTGTGCGACTTGATCAGACCCTGCAGCGGGCTTTCCGGAGAGGTGGTGCCGCCACCGGAATTCTGCACCCTCCACGGGCCGACGAAACCGTAGCCGTTGCAGTTGAACTTCGACGTGTCGTAGACGGTGGATGTGACGAGCGACTCGTTGATGGAGTGGCCTTTCTGCATCCACGCCACCATGTTGATGGGCTTCCAGGTGGAGCCGACGTTGAAGCCCATACCGCCGCCGTCCTCCTGATCGACCATGTAGTTCATGGAGGTCTTGGTCTCATCCGTTCGGGCGTCATCCGTGGCATCGTAGGTTCGGTTGATGCCGAACGACAGGATTTCACCGGTGCCCGGCTTCACGGCCGCTATCATCACTTCGAATCCGGACGGGTCTGTGGCCGGCACGGTGCTGTTCGCCGCCTGCATGGCCGCGTTGTTGGCGTTGCGGTCGAGCGTGGTGACGATCTTCAGACCGCCTTCCTTCAGCAGCTTCTCGCGTGCCTCGTCGTCCTTGCCGAACGCCTTGTTCTTCAGGATCTGGTTGACCACGTATGAGCAGAAGAAGCCGGTGTTTTCAATGGCCGACTGGCATCCGGAACTCACGTCCTGCAGGTTCAGCGTATCCTTCAACGGCGTGTTGATGGCGTCTTTGAATTCCTTTTCGGAGGTGATGTAGCCCTGGTCGTGCATCAGCTGCAGCACGATGTTGCGCTGATGTTCGGCTTCCTTCTGGTTGGCTTCCACGGAAGGATCGAAGTTCTGCGGATTCTTGGTGATTGCCGCGATGGTCGCCGCCTGGGTCACGTTCAGTTCCGAAGCGGAGACATTGAAGTAGCGTTTGGCGGCCATTTCCACGCCGCACAGGTTGTTGCGGCCGAACTGCGCGATGTTGAGGTAGCCCTGCAGAATCTCGGCTTTGGAGTATTTCTTTTCGATCTGCACCGAGATCAGCATCTCGCGCAGCTTGCGTGCCACGGTGTCTTCCGTCGCATGGTATTCGGCGATCGGATCGTCGTCTTCACGGGCTTGGGTGGACAGCACGTTCTTGACGTACTGCTGCGTCAGCGTGGAACCGCCCTGCTGGTCGCCGCCTCTGACGTAGGTTTGGAAGAACGCTCGGAACACGCCCTGCACGTCCACGCCGGTATGTTCGAAGAAGCGCTTGTCTTCACGGGCCACGACGGCCTGCTGCATGGCTTTGGAGATTTTCTTCAGCGGCACGACCTCGCGGTTCTGCGTATAGAATTCCGCGAAAGCGGTCTTGCCGTCGTTGAAATACATCGTCGAGCGTTGCGGAAGCGAGGTCACATCGAAATCGATGCCTTCGACCGCAAGGGACGGAATGACGGCTTTGGCCGCGTTATTGGCGGCGAACACAGCGGGCATAAAGAAAATACTCGTCACAACGCCGCCGCCCACGCATAACGTGATGTATGCGATTACCAATGCGAGCACACGTTGAACGGTAAGGGTCTTCTTCTTGGGCATGACGCCCATTCTAAAGTGGCGGGTCTACTAAACACATGCCCGCCAACGCATGTGCCGGAAGCCGTCACGGGTTTCTCACAAAACAGACAATTTCTTAGGAAAAGTTGGAAATCAGCCGAAAACCAGCCGAATGTCATCGTCTTGATCGGCGAATCAGCATGCCCGGCTGGTAGATGATGATGGACCGGCCTTCCCTGGCGATCCATCCGCGGTTAGCGAAATCCATCAACGCCTTGTTCACCGTTTCGCGTGAGGATCCGACGAGCTGCGCCATCTCCTCCTGTGTCAGATCGTGCGGCACCTTCAGGCCGGCTTCGACCGGTTCGCCGAATCGTGATGCCAGATTGAGCAGTGTTTTGGCGAGTCGTCCGGGAACGTCCATGAACACCAGATCGCAGATGCGTTCGTTGTTGCTGCGCATGCGGTGCGCCAATACCTGCAGCATGTCCACGGCCACGCGCGGATGTTCGTCGAGCCAGTCGAACAGCGCGTCATGTTCCAGCCAGACCACACGCGTGCCGTTGGTCATCGCCACCGCCGAAGCGGTACGCGGTCCGCCATGCGGATCGAACACCGGAATCTCACCCAACACTTCGCCGTACGCGTGGATGCTCAGCAGCTGCACACGCTTGTCGGAGGATTGTCTGGTCAGTTTGACGCGGCCTTCCTCCAGCAGATACATGCGATGGTCGGTGTCTCCCTCGCGGAAGATGAAATCGCCCTTGTCGTATTCGGCATGCAGCAGATACGGCAGCAGTTCCCGGGCTTCTTCGGACGAAACCTGCTTGAACAGCGCGGTGTGCAGCAACGTCTCACGCTCATCGTCGAAACCGCCAAAACCATTGATTCCGTTGGTTCCATTCGGGGTGACCATCGACGTGCCTCCGTTCCGCCGTGCTTCTGCGTTTTCCGTTGTCGACATCCATGCCAACGCTCGTTAAGTCGGGCACCATCGACCATTCGGACTACATTGTAACTCGAACGGCGGCGTCGACCAGTCGCGCCACTACCTCGTCTCGGCCCATGCCGGTTTGAGAGCGCATGGGATCGACATGTTTTGCCGCTGATTTCACCGCTTTGTCGGACATTTTCTCTCGTGAGATGTTCAACACGCGGGTCATCTTTTCCGCGTCGATGTCGTAGGCGAGCGTGACGTGGTGCAGAATCGCGCCGGGTCCGCCGTGGGTGGGCGTGAACCGGCGTTGCGCGGCGCCGCCGAGTTTGCCATATTGTGTGGCGATGTCGTTGAGTCCGGCGAATCGTACGTTGAGGCCGAGGGCGCGTAACGCTTCGACGAGCCAGTAGTCGCAGAGTTCGTAGGATTCCTCGACGCTCATGCCGTGGGCGAAGTCGAGTGGCGCGTACAGCGAGTAGGTGATGGTGTTGCCTGGTTCGATGAACATCGCTCCCCCGCCGGTGCAGCGGCGGACTATGTGGAATCCTTCGTCTTGCGCGGTGTGCACGTTGACTTCGTCTTCGAGCGACTGGAATCTGCCGATGACCACGGCCGGCTCGGCCCATTCCCAGAAACGCAGGGTGGGTTCGCGGGTTCCGGCAGCCACTTCGCGTGCCCATTCGACGTCGAGGTCCATTTGTTCCTGCGGTTTGCGGGGGTCGTCGTGCACGATGTTCGGTTTGAGTGCGTGCCAGCGTCGCGCGTATTCCGCCCAATTGCCGGTTTCGGCGATTTCGCCGGTTCCAACGGTTCCAGCGTTTTCGTCGCTTTCCGCGGTTCCAGCGTTTTCGTCGCTTTCCGCGGTTCCAGCGTTTTCAATGTTTTTTGCGATTTCCGCGGTTTCTGCGGTTTCCATTGGGCTGGTATGCCGCCGAATGCGCAGGTCGTCGCGTGGTTCCACTTTCGTAACATCATTACCGCCGATACCGGCAATGCCATCGGCGTCATCGATGCCGTCAATCGCACGTTGAAAGGCGATGGCGACGCCACGCGCGCCCATGCCGACGATGCGCACGTCCGGATGGTGCAACATCGTCCGTTCGACGGCGGCGGTCACGTCACGTTCGGAAACCATCGAACCGCTGAGGCAACGGGCCGCGCACTGTTCCAGCGCACATTCCATGGAATGCAAGAGATTCCGCGTTCCGGCATCGTCCCCGTCGAGGAAGAAATCGCCGTCGATATGGCATTCGATAACAGTCGATGATGCAGCCGGCCCAGCGTATGGAACCGTTTTCACGGCATTCGTATGAGCCGAATCAATATAGTCCGAATCGGCGTAATCCGAATCGGTACAATCCGGATCGGCATGAGAAAGCCGGACAGTCACTCCAACGAGTTTGCCGCCCGGCTGTTTGTAAAGTCCTCGAGTCATCAATCCTGCAGTTCGACGCCTTGAGCGTCACGGTGCCATTGCGAGCCGTAGTGGGAGCACAGAATCAGGATGCCTTCCACCAGTCCCCAGATGCCTGCGACGGCTGGGCCGATGATGAGAATCCAGCCGATGACGGTCAGCAGCAGCTGTGCCACGGCCTTGCCGGTGTTGCCCAAGTAGAAGTTGTGCACGCCGAAGCAGCCCAGGAAGATGCCAAGCAGACCGGCGGCCAGTTTCGACTTCTGGGCGTATCCGGCCGGTGCGACGGGCTGGCCGTATGCCGGCTGCTGCGCGTAGGCGGGCTGGGTATAGGCGGATTGGTTGTAAGACGGGGCCGCGTAGCCCTGCTGTCCGTAGTTCGCTTGGTTGTAATCCGGCTGGGCGTAAGCGTTGTTGGGGTCATACGCCGGGGCTGCCGGCTGACCGTACGACGGCTGCGCAGATTGGGCGGGCTGGGACGGCTGGCCATACTGACCGTACTGGTTGTACGATGCGGCATTCGGATCATACGCCGGAGCAGCGGGCGTGGCCGGCCGAGCGGGCTGGGTATAGACGGGAGCCGTACCGTACGCCGGGGCCGGAGTCGCCGGCTGACCGTATGACGGCTGAGCGGACTGGGCCGACTGTGCGGTCTGGCCATACTGGCTGTATGCGGAAGCGTTCGGATCGTACGCCGGAACGGCAGGCTCGGCCGACTGTGCGGTCTGAGTGTATGCGGCGGAGTTCTGATCGTATGCGGGGGTTTCCGGCTGCGACTCCGGATGGTTCATCTGCGCATCGTTCTGTTGTGGAATGTACGGTTGGTTGTAGTCGGCCTGGGCTGCGTTATCCGACGTTGGATTGTTGACTTGACCGGCACCATTGAAATCGGCGTTGTTATCACTCATGCCTCAACAATATCCCAAGGTTTGCCCGTCATCGGGCGTTTACCACTGGCACGAACCCCGAAAAACCCCTGAAAAATCCCCGGATTATGCGAAGACGCCCACCGTTCCAAGGAAAACCTTGTTTCGGCGGGCGTCTCACCAAATGGAACATCCAAATGGAATGTCAGCGACATGCCAATCACATGCGGGCCAGGATGTCGCGTCCCACCTCGTCGGTGGTGCGCGTGGTGGAGCCAAGCTCCTCGATGTCAGCCTCAACGGCGGTATGGATCTTCTTGGCAGCGTCGTCGAAACCGAGATGCTCGAGCAGCATGGCGGCGGACAGGATGGCCGCGGTCGGATTGGCCTTGTTCTGGCCGGCGATGTCCGGAGCGGAACCGTGGATCGGCTCGAACATGGACGGATACTCGTTGGACGCGTTGATGCAGCCCGAAGCGGAGTAGCCGACGCCACCGACCACGGCACCGGCCTCGTCGGTGATGATGTCGCCGAAGAGGTTGTCAGTCAGGATCACGTCGAAGCGGGACGGGTTGGACACCATGAAGATGGTGGTCGCGTCGATGTGCAGATAGTCGTGGGTGACCTCCGGGTATTCCTCGGCCACCTTGTTGACGATGCGCTGCCACATGTCGCCGGCGTTGACGAGCACGTTCTTCTTGTGCACGAGGGTCACGTGCTTCCTGCGCTTCATGGCCAGTTGGAAGGCGTAGCGCACCACGCGCTCCACGCCGTAGGCGGTGTTGATAGAGACTTCGGTGGCCACCTCGTTCGGGGTGCCACGACGGACCGCTCCGCCGGCACCGCAGTACAGGCCTTCGGTACCTTCACGCACCACGACGAAATCGATGTCACCCGGGTTGGCGAGCGGCGACGTGACACCCTTGTACAGCTTGGACGGACGCAGGTTCACGTACTGGTCCAGGTCGAAGCGGAGCTTGAGCAGCAGGCCGCGTTCCAGAATGCCCGCCTTGATACGCGGATCGCCGACGGCGCCCAGCAGAATCGCATCGGTCTTCTTGATGCGGTCCTCTTCCTCCTCGGGGAGGATCGCGCCGTCACGCAGATAGCGCTCGGCACCGAGATCGAAATGCTCGTAATCGAATTCGGCGACGCCTTCGGCCGCCTTCTCCAGAGCCTTCTGGGCCCACGGAGTCACTTCCTTGCCAATGCCATCGCCCGGAATGACGGCGATGGTGTACTTCTTTGCAGAATCACTCATAGCTCGCGACTCTAGTCAGTGATTCACCTATTGGACCAAAACAGCTCAGCAAATGGACAGCCCGTTCCATCGACCGACAGTTGGACGGCTGCCGATCGATGGAACGGGCTGTTTGGGAATCAGCGCACGTCGCTGAACGCAGCGGATGCGGAGGACGTGCTTCGGCTCCACAGCGCGTATAGCACGCCGTCACGGTCGACCGGCATCAGCGAATTCCCCTGTTCATCGAAGGAAACGACGCTCTTGGCGAGCATGTCGTTCCTGACCGTGGTCCAGCCTTGGAAGATGTAGCCCTCCCTTGTCGGATCCTTCGGTTTGACGATATGATCGCCGTCGAAGATATGCTGATCGTCGGGCTTCGAAGAAGCATCACCGCCGTTCACGTCGAAGGTGATGGTCCATTTCTTCGACTTCTCCCACTGCGCGACCAGCGTCGCGTCGTCCTTCACCCCAGTGGAGAAGTCGTACAGTCTCGCACGTTCGCCCTTTTGGGCGGCCTTGTCGGATTCCTCCTTGGTGGCCCAGCCGAGGAACTTGTAGTCCACGGTCTTGCCATCCACTGTTTCGCTTCGCGTCGGCGCAGTCGGAGCGGCCACCTGTTGCCCGGCGTCAATTATCCGATCGTCAAGCGGTTCGGAGGTGCCGCCGTTCAGATTGAAGCTCACCGTGTATATCTTGACCCATTGCGCATACAGATCGAGATTCTGCGTCACCTGCGCATTGAAATCATATGTGTAGGTTCCGGCCTGATCGGTGCTCCAACGGTCCAACCGGTATCCGGCAAGCACCGGGGTCGGGTCGGGTACGGCCACCGCGTTGCCGGTGGTGGTGAATACGGCCACCGTATGTTCCTGATCGTCACCCACATAATTGGCGTGATAGGTCACGGTATGCACCGAACCACCGCTTTCGGACATCCATACCGCATATAGGGTGATGTCCTGTTCGACGGCGGCGTCGAAGTTGTGGACCTTGGTCCGCTTCGCATCCGAAGCCCAGCCTGCGAAAGTGTATCCGCTCTTGGTCGGCGAGGTTGGACGTTCGGCCTTATGCCCGCAGGAGACTACCTGCGGCGTAATGGCGCTGCCGCCATCGGTATCGAAGGTGACGGTATAGGTCTTCTCCTGCCAGATCGCATATAGTGCAAGATCCGACGTCACCGGCGTATCGAAATCATAGGCTTCCGAAGAACCGTCCTGTGTGGTGCTCCAATACCGGAACGTATAGCCCGTCCGGCTTGGATCGACCGCGGGTTTGATTGCCTTGCCGCCGTCATCAACGCTTTCCGGATCATATGGAATGTCACCGCCGTTGGTGTCGAGGTTCACGATATGCGCCTGCCTCCACTGGGCGTACAGTTTCACACGCCCGTGTACCGGCTGCGAGAAGTCGTATTCGCCGGTGGAATCATCCTCGCTGGCGCTCCAATGCGTGAAGGTGTATCCGTCGCGCTTCGGCGCTTCGGTCGGCTTGGTCGCCGTGCCCCCATATGCGAGGGTCTCGGCATTGAAGGCGGTGCCGCCCTGGGTGTCGTAGCTCACGGAGGAGGTCGCCACCGGATGGGTGTAGATGCGGCCGTCGCCGTTCACCAACCAGATTTCGGCGGTGCCTTCCTCCGTCTGGCCCGGCTTCACACGCACCGCGGCGAATGGAACAGCCCGGTCGCCGCCACCGGAAGGATCCTTGTCCATCCAAGCGCCACCACCCTGTCTGATCAGGAACGGCATTGCTCTGACACCTGAACTGTTGGTGTAGGTGAGAGTGGCCACCTCACCGAATTCGTCATGGGAGGTGAACACGGTCCCCGATCCGCCATCGTTCCACGAGTAGATGTCCCATCCTTGCCATACGCCGGTGTTGGCATCGAAATGTTGGTAATTACCGTCGCCACGGTAGTAGTGGATCGTCACCGTGATCTTCTTCGGGTTCTTCTGGTCATTCGGCGTGGTGCCGTTCGCAGCCGGAGCCGCGCATGTGGGATCGTTCTGCCCGTTCGCGCCGTCGACCCACACTTCGATGGTGCCGCGCGTGTTGTCGTGCTCGTTGGTCCATGCCTCATAGGAATCCTTGGTACCGTACACCGCAGTGGCTTTCACATCACCGGATTCGGACGCGACCACGCGGAAGTATACATGGCGATAGTCGCCGTCCAGATCGATCGATGCCGTTTGCCCGAAGGTATCCCGCAATGAGGAATTGAAAGGCACGTATCGATTGCCCAATGTTGTACCGGTACGGGATGATCCCCAGATCACCACGCCGGTGGCGTTTTTCTGCGCGGCCGTGGAGGGCGCGAAATGCAGTCTCACCGTGGTCTTGGATGTGGCGTAGCCGCCATTCTGCGATCCGTCGGAAGCCAATGCCGTGCCGTTGCCTCCGTCCGTGCGGGTGAACGGCACGCCCAGCAACTCCTGATGCCCGTTCACCGCAATCACAGTCGTTCCGGCGTTCGCCTCATAGCTGGTTTCATTAGCGTTGTCGCGATAATCGAACAATCCATTGCCGTTGGTGAAACGGAACTTCACGTTCTTCGTGTTCATGCCTTCCGGCAGGTCGGCCTTATACCAGCCCTCGGCATCTGGAGCGGAGCCTTCCGCAGTGGTCTCCTCGACCTTCGTCATGTCGATGCGCGCTACCTCGTCATAGGTGCCGTTGGCATACGCGTAATCGACATATGCCGTGCCGGCCCACGTCGCATCGGGCTTGTAGTAGATGGTGAGCGTCTTGTCGTTGATGCTGCTTGGGTCGACAGTGTCGTTATATCCCGGGGTCACTTCATTGGTACCGGAGGGTTCCGCGTCCTTGTCCGCACCCGCATAGGTGGCCACCGCGCTGCGCGAGGGGATTCGCACGGTGATCTTGCCTTCGGAGACCGTCAGTTTCTTCGAGCAGCTTCGCGAGGCGTACACATCGCAATACTCGCCGTCCGGCAGCGAGGTCTTGAACGTCGCGGTGATATCCGATAGCTGGTTGTTGATGGCCATGAATCCTTTGCTGCCGCGATCGAAGGCGATCACGTTCGAGCCTTTGCTCTGCCAGTTAGTCACTTTCTGTCCTGCGGTGGCGTTATGGAAACGCACCATACCTCGTGTGGAGGTCCAACGCGGCTGGCAGATCCAGTCTCCCCACTCCCATTTCGACGCGTTCTTGGACGCGGAGCATGCCTTGTCCATATCCGTATCGGGCGTGCGTGTGGCTGTCGTGCCCTTTGGCGCCTCATCGGTGGTGGAATCGTCGAAATAGTAATCCGAAAGGATCTTCGGGCTGCCATAGCCGTATCCAAGCATGAAGGCGTTGGCCAGCTCATAGACCGCACCGTTTTCCGGGGTCAGTGATTCCCCGTTGCGTTCCGTATCCCAGTTGGCCACGAATACGGTGGCCTTATCGCTTGGCAGCTTGCCGTATTCGATGTTCTTCAATCCCGAGATGCTGCCCGAGAAGGCGGTACGCAGCTGCGCGGCGAACCTGAATTCGGTCACCTGTCCGTTGCGCGTGTATTGTCCTGGGGCGAATTCCTGAGATTCGCCATCGTGGGCGATCACTTCCTGGCTGAACGGAATCTCATCGGCGGGAACGTTGATCTTCTGGGACAACGTCTTTTTGATGCCGGCGATGTCCTTCGTGTTCATATGCTTCGCCGAATCGATACGGAATCCGGAAACGCCAAGGTTCCACAAATCGGCAAGGTATGTCGTCTGGATGTCCTGCACGCGTTCGCTGCCGGTGTTGATGTCCCACATGGAGCTCAATCGGCAGTTCTGCACTTCGCTGGCGTTCGTGTAGTCGCCGATCGTCTTGGTGCAATCATGGAAATCGCCGGTCGTATAGCCATACTGGTGATCGTTGCCGCTTTCGGAGAAGTTATACAGGCCCATCGCCGGGTAACGACCATAGGTGCCGTTGTATTTGGTGCCGGCGACGCCTTCCTGGTCGTCCACCCAGGACACGTCGGAACCGGTGGTGTGGTTGAGCACCACATCGGCAATCACGCCCACGTTGTTGGCCGCGCAGGTCTTGATCATATTCGAGAGTTCCTCACGCGTGCCGAAGCGCGAATTCAGATCGTAGCTAATCGGCTGGTAGACGGTCCACCATTGCGTGCCCTGCACGGATTCCATCGGCGGGCTGATCTGCACGTAGCCCACGCCTTCAGGACCATAGGTCTCCTGACATTCCTGCGCGATGGTGTTCCAGGATTGCTGGAACGCGATCACGGTCACGTCGCTCTGCGGATTGGCGCGCCCGGTATCGGCGAGCGCGCTGTTGCTGAGGGCGAAGTTCGCGAGCATCATGGCAGCCGCCGCGATCACCGCAAGCGTTTTGCGCCGTATCGTATGCTGCTTCATCGCATGCTCCTTCCGAGTGCATGGCGTTTCCTGTTTTCGTGTGTTTTCATCGCGCACGTTCCGATTAGGCAGATGGAGCTGATGGCGATGAGGATTGCCGCGGGCTTGCTGTTGATGCCGTCACCGCCGGTTTCCGGCAGCACGACGTAGCGGTAGCGGTTGGTCACGTCGAAGGCGAGAGTGCCGTCGCTTTGCGTTGTTTCCTTGACTGTTGCTTCGTAGTCGTCGGATCGGTTGGCCAATCTCGTCGGCATGCTTTCGGTGACGTCATAGTGGATCTCCTGGCCCTTGTAGTACTTCGGCAGATTCTCGAAGGTGTAGGTGGGCCATGTTTCAGCGGTGTCGGTACTGTCAAGGCCAGCGTCCGAGGCATCGACCGCACCGGATTTCGCAAGCACGATGCAGCTCTTGCCCCATGCCGTTCCCGAGGCCGTCAAGCCTGTTGCGCCCGCCAGACCGGTCGTATAGTCGGCGACGCTCTTGGAGCATTCGCCTGTGGCCGTCTGCGGTGTCGGCCAGCCGGGCAGATATTCCTTCTGGGTGCTGTCACCGTTCTTCCAGATGCTTGACAATACCCAGAAGGTGAGGGTCTTCGGGCGTTTGCCGAGCTGGTTGCCGGCATCGTCCCAATGCTTGGTGACGCTGAGGCTCACGGTTTCCGGCGTGTGCTTGTTCGTGATGGTCGCCTTACAGGTGGCGATGCCGGTCGACAGGCAGCCGTCGGTCGGCTCGTTGCCGGCGGTGCCGTCGGCCTTCACGGTTTTGTACGAATAGCTGGGCTTCTCGTATTTGGTTTCCGCGTTGGCTTTGGCTGGATCGGTCCCATCCATCACGTTCTTGTATGTATAGGCGGTCTTGCCGTCCGCATCGGTCGAGGCGTAGCCGAGCCGGGTCTCTTCGACGGTGTAGGTGTACGGCTTGCCGTAGATGTTGTTCTTCGGCAATCCCGAAGCCTTCATCGTCCAGTTCTTCCTGGCGGTGAGCTGCTCGCAGTTCTCGTTGAGCATGGTTTCCTTCACCGACTTGTACGCACTGGAATCGTCGTCCGTCGGCTGATCGGAAGTGCCGTATACGACCACGCATACCTGATCCGGACGCACACCATCCTGATTATCGGAGTCGTCCCAATGCTTGGTGGCCTCAAGATCGATGGTGTCCGGCTTGTGGATGTTGATCATCGTGAATTCGTAGCCGTCGGTCAGTGGCCGCTTCTGCAGGGTGAAGTGGTATTTCTTGGCGAAATCGGGATCCTGGATTTCGTTCACGGTGTACGAGTAGGTCTTGCCGTTGTCATCCGTGGCGAGCAGTTCGGACCAGGTGGTGGTCCAATGGTTGCTGCTGTCGAGCGTGACCGCATCACCGAACGGGTGCCCGTTCTGCTGGAGCTGCACCGTGACGGACTTCGTACGGTATCTATCCGCGTCAAGGTTGTCGCTCCACCGTTTGGTCACGGATATGGCGAGTCGTTTGATGCGCTGGTCCTCCACACGCACCGTGTTGCCGTCCACCGGGGTCGTCGGCTCTCCGCTGTCGGACACATGGTAGGCTTGTCCGCGTTTGATGGCGAATCTGATCGGGTCGGACACCCGGTATCCGTCCGGAGCCTTGGTTTCGGTCAGCGTGTACTTGCCGTCCTTCAGCTGGACGGAGTGCGGGGCGTCGCCGGAGATCCAGACGATCGGATTGATGTCATGTCCTTCGAAATCGGTGCCTTCGATGCGGAATTCCGCTCCCGGCAGTTCGGTGGATCCGCCGACTTCGACCTTGGAGAATTGCACGTTGGTCTTGCTGGGACTGTCCACCATGGTCACGTGGTTACCGTCCAAGGACGCATCACCGATGGTGTTCCCATTGCGCAGGATCGTCACCTTCCCTTCCACCGTAACCTGGAACACGATGTCCTGTGCCGGCTCATACCCTTCCGGCACTTCGCTCTCATGCAGCGTATAGGTGCCTGGGGCGAGCGTGAGTTCCTTCGGGATGATATTGCCGTCCTTCGTCAGTTCTCCTTCGCCGCTGGTCCAGCTGATCGGCGTGATGGCTTCGCCGCCGATGGTGGTGCCTGTGACGGTGAGCTTCGCGCCGGCGATTTCGCCTACGCCATTGGTCAGGCTGGTTTTGGAGACCGTCACCTTGGCGGTCTTGTATTCGTCGACCATCACGACCGTGCTTGCTTCGTCCACATTGGCGGAAGTGCCACCGGAGACGATTTTGACAATGGCTTTCGTGCCGTCGGCGCTCATCTCCACGGTGAAGGTGATGGACGCGGAAGGCAGGTATCCGTCAGGGGCCTGGGTTTCGGTCAACGTGTATGTGCCGTTCTTGAGATTGAGTTTCGTCGGCGTGCCATCGGATTTCCATTCGATCGGTTTGAACTTCTGACCGTCGGAGGTGACGCCATTTTTCGCCGTCAATTTCAGCTTTGCACCTGTGATTTCAGTGCCGCCCACGTCGCGTTTGGAGATGAGCACTTCGCCGGAGGTCGGCGTGTGGGTGTTCGTCACCGTATAGGAGAACGTGCCGTCCTTCGTTGCGTTGCTGGTGATTGCGACGGAGTAGTCCTGCCGTACTTGGACTTCCTTCACGGTATAGGCGATCTGTCTGCCGTTGGCGTATTTCGGCAGATCCGTGAACGATGCGCTCCACTTGTTGTCTGCATTCAGCGTCACGGTCTGGCCGTTCATCGGATTGCCGTCGGCGACCAATTGCACGGTCACGTTGTCCGGGCGGATCTTGTCCGAATTGTTGTTGTCTTTCCAGACCTTGTTCACCTTGACTTGGGTGGTTTCCGGCGTGTGTGTGTTGGTGAACCGGTACTGGGTGCTGTCACTGTAGTCGCTCATGCAGGCTTCCCACGTGCCGTCGGTCTTCTGCCGTTCGCATGTCGACGTGTAGCCGTCGAGCGTGCTCACTTCGGTCACGTAGTAGTGGACGTCCTTGCCACCGTCCTTGACCGGCAGGTTTTCCCAGCCGACTTCGGTCGACTGCCCGGCCTTCAGGGTTTTGTCGAGGTTCATGTCCGTAGACCGGCCATCGACCGACTTCCACAGCTTGAAGGTCACATCGCCGCGCAGTCCATCCTGATTGTCGCCGTCGTTCCATGCTTTGGAGACCTTCACGGCGGTGGTGTCGGGCTTGTCCTGCATCTGCACCTGCGCTGCGCCGTCGCTTACGGGTGGACGGCTGCCGTTGACCGTCACCTCGCCGTTGTTCGATACGACGATGCGCATCACGTCGGCGACCCGATACCCGTTCGGCGTGCTGAGTTCGGTCAGGGTGTAGCTGCCCGGAACAAGATCGAACGACTTCGCATCGCCGTCGGTTGTCCAACGTGAGATCTCCCGGTTGTCCGAATCGCTGACGAGGCTCAGCGTGGCACCCTTCACCGCGATATCGGCATGGCCATACTCCACCTTGGAGATGGCGACCTTCGCCTTGACGTCCTGCTTGTCGTTCACCATCCACAGATACAGACTCTGCGGCTGGCCGTTCACCGCGGCAACGGTCAGCGGTTGCCCGTCCACGGTAACGCCTTCGTAATAGTCGGCCAGATGCCCATGATAGGCATCGGTGGAGGGGAACACCACATACAACGGCTTTGAGGAAATCTCATAGCCTTCCGGTGCCTGAACCTCGGTGACTTTGTAGATCCTGTTCGCCTTCAGTCCCACATACTTCGTATAGCCATCCGTGCCGGAGGCGAGCGTCTTCGTCACATTCGTGCTGACGGTGGAGCTCCATGCCTTGGACGAGCCGTCATCGTTCACCGTGAGTTCGTCCACGCGGAACACCGCATCGCCCAGACCACGTCCGCCGGCGTCTCCGTCGCCGTATTTGAAGATCTGCAGGCTGTGCGGGCTATCGGTGAATCCGCCTTTGGCCTCGTGGACCGTGCCTGTCTGGCTGTCTTGGCTGGAACCGCCTTTGTTCTCGTATCCAACCAGGGTCACTGTGTTGACGGCCAATCCGTCAAGACTCTGACCGGGCTGGAGCAGCACCACGGCTTTGTATGTCACACGCGCAGGTGTGGCATCGGGCACATTGATGGTCAGCACTCTGGTCGCGGGATCATAGAACGATGCCGCGCCCTGGATCTCGCCCTGCGTCTTCGGGTCCACGATCCTCACGCTGCCCTGCTGCAGTTCCACCGCTTCCGGCAGCGTGTCCTTCAGCACCAGGGTCTGTCCGCCATTGAGCGTGGAGCCGGCGGAGTTCACATCGATGGTGTAGTTGATGTATGGTGCCGTGGCCGCGGTGTAGGTCGATTTCTTATTCACCAGCTGCGGCGGATTGACCCATCGGCTGGCCTGATCCGGGATCTGGGCCACGCCATCGACGCTGATCACGGCGCTGTTCCCGAACTCGCTGCTCCCCTGCAATGCCTTGACGTCCTTCAGACGTGTCAGATAGCCGATCTGGACCCTTCCGCCGTCGTGTTTCGCCTCGGTCAGCGCCGCGCTTGGGTTCTTGAAGGTGAAGGTCAGGGTGTCCTGCCCGTCCTTCGATGGGTGGGAGGTCACGCTCACTCCGTCGAGCGCCGCGCCGGACTGGTTCCTCACCGTCATGCTGCCCGGAATGTATTCCATGTTGGCGGGCAGCGTATCGGTGATGGTCACGTCCTTCGCGCCGGATGCTACATCGTGCACGCTCAGGGTCCAACCGTACTTGCCGTTGGTGGCGTCGGACTCCCAGTCCACGCCTTTGTCCATGTTGTCGTTCGTGCCGGTGTGGGTCGCGGTCTTCGTGGATTTGCCGAAGGCGGCCGTGTTGTAGATCGTGCTCGGGGCTCCGTCCTTCACCGTGGTGGAATACACGATGTACAGCTTGTCGCCCTTCGCGAGCCCTCTTGTAACGGTGAGCGTGAAGCTCTTGTTGCCGTTCGCATACTTGATCTGGTAGTTCGATGCGGGGTACTCCTTGGTATGGGCGGCGTCGGTGTAGACCTTCACATCGTGGTTCAACGTCTGCCAGTCTCCGGTGGCCGTGCAGTTGTCGCTGCCGTCCGCATTCTTCCCCGAGCAGTTCTGGTCGACGGTATCCGTGATCGTCGCGCCATCAAGGTCCTTCTTCGCGGTGAACGTGGTCTCCCATTGGATGGGGGATGTCGCGGAAGCGCCGGACAGGGTCCTCTTGGCGATGTCGCCTTCGGTACGGTCGATGGTCACGGTGCCGGTGCCATTGAAGTTGTTGCCGTCGCCGTCCTTGCCATCCACGGTGTTGGTGTACGTCGTCTGCGTTGTGGAATCGGCGTTCGCGATCGGCGTGGTGTAGGTGATGACGTACCGGCCATAGCCTTCCGGCAATGTCGCCGTGCCGTTTACCAGGTCCGCCCACTTGATCTTCACCGTCTTCTGCACGGGCCAGTACTTGTTGTCTTTTCCGTAGCATTCGATCGTCACATCGCCGGTCGGCGGCTCCATGCCTTCGCCGAGCAGATCCTTGACCATGGTGTTCCTGGTATTGCTGTCGTCGCCCGGGATCAGCTCGATATTCCAGTTGATGTCGTGCTGGTCGCCATCGGCCGAGCCGCGCTTGTTCACTGTCCACTTGGATTTGAACACCAGGCCCTTGTGGTCCGTCTTCTCCGTGGATTTGTTCGACTTGATCGTCACCTTGTTGTCGGTGACGTCCAGATTGCCGTTCTCGCACTGCGCGGTCGCGTCCGCGGTGGCTTTGCAGGCTTCGATGACCTGCTGGCGGTTCACCTTGACCTTGTACTTCACGTACAGCTTCTCGCCGTCGCCCATGCTCGGGATGGTCAGGGTGAATCCCTTGCCGTCCATATTCGGCGTCGCCGTCCAATCGGACTTGCCGTACTTCGTGGTCAGGCCCGCGTCGGTGAACAGCTCGAACGAATTCGAGTCGAGGGTGAGGAGCTCTCCCATCGTATCGGTGATGGTCACATTGGTGTTCGGCCCGGTGGAACCTACATTGAGCACGTAGTAGTAGACACTGTTGCCGTCGGCATCGGTTTCGCCGGTGTTCACGGCGCCGTTCTTGTGGATGCCCAGGCCGTGTTCGGGGTTAATCGTCGTTTCGACATTGCCGATGCCCGGGAAATTCCAATCTCGTTCGCCGCCATTGCCTTTGTTGTCGGCGCTGCGTGTGATCTTGCCGTCGATGGTCACGTAGGCGTTGATGCCGCTGCTGGCGTCGGTGGTGTCGGTGTAGGTGGCAACGACCTTGTTGTCCTGCACGGTGAAGGTTCCGCGCTGTTTGCCGGTGCTGTCATACATCGGGTAGGTGGCGCTGTTTGCCGGTGCTGTCATACATCGGGTAGGTGGCGCCGTTCTCGAAGGCGATGCCTTGCGGCAGATCGTAGGTGAAGGTGGTCCCCTGTTGCACCTTCACTTCGTTGGGCACCTTCCAGGAGAGTTTGACCCTGACCTGAGTGCCGTAATCCAGCGTCATGCCGTTGGTGTAGTTTTGCCAGTTCTTGCCGCCATCCGTGCTGAACTGCACCTGCGAGCCTTGCTCTCCCGTTCCTACGACCCAACCGCGGTTATCTCCGGACAGGTCATAGCTTGCCGCTTGGGCGTATTTCGGCGAAATCAGCATGCAAGCCAGCAGCATGCCCAGCACCACGGCAATGGCAGCAAACGTTTTCACACAGCGCTTTGACGCCAACTCCTTGCGCCTATGCATAATCCCTCGCTTCACGATTAAGCACAACCTAAGGTGGCGGCAGCCACTACCTTGCCCCAGCTACCGCCACCTTTACGCAATCACGGTGCCACGACATCAACATTGACGTATGAAACAGTGTCTTTCCTTATAAAAGTGCTAAAAAGCGCGGTATAAAACGTTTGACGTTAGAGTGCCCCCAAAAGGGGATTCGCGAAACGCCGAAGGGTGTTTGCAATGTTTCATGAAAATTTTCTGAAATAAAAACCCATTGCCGCAAACGATTGCAACAATGGGTTTTCGTCAGTCATGATTCTTCTACCCCCGGAAAATCCCCCGGAGTACCCTCGGGGCCACTCAGCCGCCGATGCCCATCATCGACAAGCACCAAGCGTTCTCATAGGAGACTTCCTCCCATTGCTTGTACCGCCCGGACGTACCCCCATGGCCGGCTTCCACCTCGATTTTCGCCACGGCGTCCACACCGGCATGCTGCAGCCGGGCCAGCCATTTCATCGGCTCCACATACAGCACGCGGGTGTCGTTCATGGATGTGGTAATGAAAATTTTCGGAAAAACAGCAGTTCTTTCGTCATTTTCACTATCTGGCGCATTCTCGTATGGCGTGTACGACTTCATGTACGCGTACACATCCGCGTCGTGCAGCGGATCGCCCCACTCGTCCCATTCGGTGACGGTCAACGGCAGCGAAGGATCAAGGATCGAGGTCAGTGCGTCCACGAACGGCACGTCCGCTTCCACGCCCGCATAGCATTCCGGAGCCATGTTGGCGACCGCCCCCATCAATAGGCCGCCCGCCGAGCCGCCGTTCGCCACCGTACGCAGCGGCGAGGCCAGTCCGGCACGTTGCAGCGCGCGCGTGGCGTCGATGAAATCCTCAAACGAATGCTTCTTGTTGAGCAGGTGCCCCTGCTCGTACCAGGCGCGTCCCATTTCGCCGCCGCCGCGGATGTGCGGCACAGCGTACAGCACGCCGCGGTCGAGCATGCTGATGCGTGACACCGCGAATCCCGGATCGGAACTGATCTCGTACGCGCCGTAGCCGGTGATGAACATGGCGGAATCGCAGGTCGGCACGTCACGCCGCCATACCAGCGAGACGGGGATGCGTTCGCCGTCGCGCGCGGTGACCCACACCCGGCGTTCCATATAGTCGCGCGGATCGAAACCACCCAGCACGGTGGCGCGTTTGAGCAGACGGTCCTCGCCGGTGTCCGGATCGTAATCGTGCAGTTCGCCGGGGCGCGTGTAGCTGGCGAACGAGTAGCGCATGCGCGGCGCGTCATACGAGGGGTTACCACCAACGCCGATCGAATACAGGCGGCGCGTCTCCCCCGGCATGCGGTCGGCGGTGGCGCCGTCCGACGACGTCATCGCCCGACGCGAGACGCCATGCACGGCCGATCCCTTGCCTTGCGCGGCGGCGGCCGCGTCCAGTTTGCCCCAGATCTCGGCGCGTTCCTCGTTGATCTCGTCCACGGATTCGTCGACATCCCAATCGTCCTCCAGCGCGTGCGGCACCAGTTCGGTGAACCGCCACGGCCGGCCGGCCAGGAAATCCTCGGCGGCGGCCCGTTTCGTCATCACCGCGATGTGCGGCAGGCTTTCCGCGCGGTACTGCAATGCGACGAAATGCCGATGGATCGAGATACCCTCGATGCCCAAACCGTGCGCGCCCTGCAGAATGGCGGGATTGCAGGGATTTGAATACGGGGTGCCGATCGGCATGGAGGAGGCGCCGGGGTCCACATCGTCGCCATGCTCGCAACCGTAGGGCGATCCGACCGCCACGCGCACGCCTTCGCCCAGCCGGTATGGAGGCTCGTGCGTCCGCATATCGATCACATCGATTTCAAAATTCGGATTCAACGCGTTGTGGTAGACCACGGCGAGCGGAATGTCCTCGCCGTTTTCCCCCGCGCCTTCGAAGCAGGAGAAACTCACGTCGTATTCCACGTCAGATTCGCGCGGAATGAACGCGCGGAACTCCCCTTCCGGAGTGTCCGTGGACAGGAGCAGCACTTCGGTGGTGGTCTTAGAACCGGTGCCGATAACGATGGAACGTTCGTCGAAGGACAGGCCGACACCCACCCAGAATCGTTCGTCCGCCTCACGGTAGACCTCCACGTCATCCGATACGGGAGTGCCGACGTGGTGGCGCATCACCGCGTACGGGCGCCATGCGTCGTCAAGCAGCACGTAGAACACCCACTGCGCGTCCGGCGTGAAGCAGGCTCCGCCTATGCCGTTGAACTGTTCCGGCAGTTCCTCGCCGGTTTCCAGGTTGCGGATGCGGAAATCGTACCGTTCGTCGCCTCTCGTGTCAGTGCCGTACAGCATCCAACGGCCATCCTTGGAAATATCCATGCCACCGAGACGGAAGAAATCGTGCCCTTCCGCTTCGACGTTCGTATCGAACACCACCTGTTCGCCGTCGAGCGGCGCATCCGCCTCCACTGTCGGCGGATCCCAATCGTCGGCGCTGCGAACGGGCACGCGGCATTGCGTGGCGTACTGCTTGCCTTGCGTGGTGCGGGTGAAATACCAGTAGCCGTCCATGCGCGTCGGCACGGACATGTCGGTTTCCTGCACATGCGATTTGAATTCCTCGAACAACGTTTTGCGCAACGATGCGAGCGGTGCCATGCGCTGTTCGCAGTAGCGGTTCTCCGCCGCCACATAGTCGCGCACATCCTGCGATCCCTTGTCGCGCAGCCATTCGTAGTTATCGATGAACGTATCGCCGTGGAAGGTGCGCTCCTTTGGCACCCGCTTCGCTTCCGGCACCGCCAGTCCATTCTGGTGTTCGTCGTGCGCGTTCGTCGCTTCCTTCACGTTCATGGTGTTTTCCATACCCCGAAATTCACTCATGCACGCGATTATACTGACGACCCACCCAAACTTGTGTCGGCCGTCAGTCGCCGTTTTGCGCGGCGCGCAGGTACGGCAGCATGGTTTTCATGATGTTCGATCCGGTCGTTCCCGTGAATACCGGCACGTCGGTGACCGGCATCGGCTGCGTGGCCACGCGCCCGGCGACGGAACCGAAATTGCCGGTCACTTCGCGCGGGGACAGCTGCCGGATGCCGATCGCCAGCACACGCCCCGGGTAGCGGCGTGCGATTGTGGCGTATGTGGTCGGATCCTTCTGCCCGTCGTCGCCGATCAGAATGAACTTCATATCTGGAAAATCGGCCATGAGCTGTTCGGCGTATTCAAGCTTGTGCTGCACGCCCGACGGAATGAAGGTTTTCGGCCTCGGGTCAAGGTCGCGCAGCAGCAGCGGACCTTCCGGAAAACCGTGGTTCGTAATGAAATGGCGGATCGAGCTTTCCACATTCCATGGCGAAGTGGACAGGTAGAAGAACGGCGCGTCCGGAAACATGTCCGCGATGCGGTTGAACAGCAGGTTCATGCTGGCCACCGGCACTTTTTTGCGCGGATTAAGCAGCAGCAGATTGTAGGCGGCCTTCATCAGACGCGGCGCCTGCGTGACCATGATGGTGTCGTCCACGTCGGAGATCACGCCCACTTTGGTGCCGCTGGGAATGGTGAAAAGATTGGCGTTGACCGGCTTGCGGCTGCGCACTTTGTACGAGACGTTGTGGATGCCCGGTTCGAGCGAATGCTCGGCGACGAGGTCGAGGTAGCCGGCATCGTCGGATGCCGCGAATTCGCTGGAAATATCAGGATTGCTGTCGATCGCGTCGTATACTTCCGACGCACCCACCTGCACTGTTTCGATGGGCACGTCATCGATGGCGATCCGCACTTTGGTATGCGGGGACGGCACCATCAGCATGCCACGGATGCCGCGAATCAGGCGGCCGGCCTGCCGTTTGAACGGGCCGTATGCGGTACGGCAGATCAGTCGGGAGTAGTGTTCGGTGCCGTAGCCGACGTAGGGTTCTACGCGTGGATACCAGTCGAGCGACCGTACCAATGCGGTCGAGAATTTCAGCCAGACACTGAATGCTTTGGTGATCGTGCGGCGGAACAGCCTGGTCAGCGGCGGTTTGACTTCAAGACGCTCATGTCTGGAGGCCGCGTCGAAGGTGGTGACCACCTTGCGTGCCGGAATCGGCACGGTGGGCATGTCATCGCAAGAATCGTCCATCCGCTCCCCCATACGCTGCTGTTCGCGCTGCTGGTCGTGCTGCGGCGCACGCTGCGGCGGGAACTGCGGCAACGGCTGAATTTCACTCATATGCCCACTATAGAGGTCGCGTTCGAACAAACAGTAACGCCACCGAGAAAATCAGGGAACTTTCAGGGCCCCGCAAGGCACTTCCCATAAAAAGGCTGCGGCCGGCGGGTGCGATGCGCGACCGTAAGCCCGGCCGAACGGCCTTGAGTGTGTCGCGCATCGCACCCGCCGGCCGCAGCCGTAATTAAAACTAGACGTCCGTGCTATTCAGTCAGCCACAATCTTGGCATACTCGTCAGCGCTAAGCAGGTCAGGCTCGTCATCCTCAAGCTCGATCTTGAAAATCCAGCCCTCGCCGTACGGATCGTCCGTCACAATGCTCGGATCGTCCGCAGCCTCGTTGTTGACGTAGCGGATGGTGCCAGCCACCGGCGAGACCAGCGCGGTGACCGCCTTGGAGGATTCGAATTCCGCCACTTCGTCGCCAGCTTCGACCTGCGTACCGACTTCAGGCAAATCGATGTACACGAGTTCGCCGAACTGTTCGGTGGCGTATTCGGTAACGCCCACCATGGCGGGTTCAACGGAGGAATCCACCCACACGTGCTCGTCGGAGTATTCGAGGTGCTCGGGCACGTCGAGGTTCACTTTGCTATCGTTTGCTTCGCTCATGCCGCCCATTGTACGGCGTATGCGAACGCCGCGCACCCGCGCCACGCGTAACGGGTCAGCGTACCGGTCCGGATGGCATGGCGCCGACTACCTGCACGATGGTGCCTTCCGGGCAGTTGTCGTAGATCCACTTGGAATCGGCTTCGTACATGTTCACGCAGCCGTGGGAGCCGTAGTGCGCCGGGTCGCCGTGGGCGATGCCGTAATTGTTCCAGCTTGCCGTGTGGAAGCCTTCGCCGCCGTAGAAGTAGCTTACCCACTTCACACCCTTGGACAGGTAGCGCGAGCCGTCGTCGTTCAGGCCGGTCATGTCCTGGATCTGATACTTGAGGTAGATGTAGAAGGTGCCCAGGTCGGTTTCGTGCTTGCCGGTGGTGCCCGTGCACACCGGGAAGGTCTTGACGGCCTCGTCGTTGTGATACACGGTGGCAGTTTGCGCGGTACGGTCCACCACGATGCGGTATTCGCTCTTCTTCTGCACGGTTTTGAAGTTCTGCACGTCACCGTCCACCGGAATGGTGGCGCCTTGGCCGTTTTTGAGCGCTTCGCCGATCTTCGGTGCGAGCGCCTCCATGTTCTTGACCTTCACGCCGTTCACGCCTTTGACGATGGTGGCCAGCACTTTGCCGCTGTTGTCGACGGCGTCTTCCTGGTCGACCGCGTCCTGGTTGAGCTGGGCTGGGACCTGCTGCTGCACGTAGTTGGTGATGGCGTTGTCATCGTAGGACAGCGAAAGCGTGCCGTGTTCGAGGTCGGCGTCGGTTTTCAGCCATGAGGCCACGACTTCGGCTGGAATCTGGAAGGTCTTGCCTTGTCCGTTGTCCAGCACAATCGGCGCATTCAGTCGCGCGTTTGCCTGGTCGGCCACGTTTTGGGCTTCAGGCAGTGCGACCGGCACGTCGATGGTTTCGTACGTGATCGTCACGCTGCCGCTGTGCCCCGGGTTCGCGATGGCTTTGGCGACCGTGTCGATCACGTTGTCCACCTTCGGGGACCTGCCGCCGCGGCCTTCCACTGCGACGAAGGCGCGCGCGTTGGCATCGTACGATGCGGTGGACGGTACCGCGCGGTCGGTGTCCTGCACGAATTTGTCGGTGACGAACGTCCTGAGGGCCAGCTTGTTGGACTTGGCGTTCAGCGGCACGTTCTTCTTGACGAACGGGTTGACTTCGTTGATGTATTCGAGTGCGCCGTTGGTCTGGTGCTTGGCGGCGAGCAGTTCCGTGACCGTCTTGTCGACGTTGTAGCTCACGCCGAGGTCGCTCAGGCTGCCGGAAGCGTTGTTGCCGTTGCCGTCCTTGATGTTCACGGTGGTGTTCTTCACGGCGGCCGTCACCGTGTTTTTCAGCTGGTCGGCGGTCTGTCCGGCCACACTGGTTCCGCCGAAGGTCACGCCCGGCGCGGCCTTGTCTTGGAAGTACCAGCGTGCGGTGAAGAAGCCGGCGATCGCGGCGACCACCAGCACGGCGAGCACGATTCCGGTGATGATCAGCGGCAGTTTGCGTTTCTTGGCCACGACGGCTTCTCCTTCGACCGGCATGGTGAGCACGGGAATGGCGGGAGCGGGCGTGGATGAGGGCATGTCACCGGTAGGAATGGCACCAGTGGGAACAGCTCCGTTGGGGACAGTTCCGGCAAGCGTGGTTTCGGCGGCACCGGCCGTCGGGAATGACTGGAACGGCTGGGTCTGGTCCGATGCGAAATTCAACGGCGGCATGGTCTCGGTGGCGGCGTTGGACACGTCGTCCTGTTCGGACACATCGGCCACGTCGGCGAGATTGATCGTATCGCCGTTCTCACCAGACTGCGGCGGCACGGCATTCACCCCTTCAAACGAGATGCCGGCGAAACTGTTGTCCGCATCGTTCTGCCCACTTCTATCAGACATGTATGTGGTTTCCTCATTCACTCTCTTAACGGTACATACCATGCAGCATGATACGCAGACGAGTGCCCAAACGAATACCTAAACAAGCTCCCCCGGCAACCGCCCCGAAGACAGGCTCAGCCGATACCACCTTTTAATGGCAGGTCTTGTCACGGCAGGTCGTGGCCGAGCCATTCCTCAATCATGTAGCGTGCGATCGTGGCTTTGCCCGGAGCCTCCATACGTCCCGAAACCAGTTCGCTCATGTATTCGTCGCGTGTGACCCAACGCGCCTGCAACGTTTCCTCGCCGTCCACGTGCACGTCGGTGGTGACCGCCACGCCTTTGAACGCCATCATGAGAGACGAGGGGAACGGCCACGGCTGGGAGCCGAGGTATTTGAGTTCGCCTATTTCGATGCCGACTTCCTCTTTGGCTTCGCGCCGGCATGCGTGCTCCAGGTTTTCGCCAGCCTCCACGAATCCGGCCGAAACCGAGTACAGGCCGTTGTTGCGCCATGCGCTGTTGTGCTGCAGCAGCAGACGGTCATCATGGTCGACGATCGCGGTGATCACCGCTGGCTCGATTCGGGGGAACAGCAAACGATTGCCATCCTCATCGTTCGTGCAGTGCTGAGCCCAGCCGCCGAGCGCCGGTTCGACGGGCGCGCCGCACGTCGGGCAGTGACGCTGCCGGGCGTGCCACATGCTGAGCGAGATGGCGGAGGTTGCCTGTCCGGCTTCGCGTGCGCTGGCGTGGGGTGCGAATCCGCGCAGGTCCACCCAGTCGAATCGGGTTGCCGCGCTTTCCAGCAGCGATTTCGCGTTTTCCTGCGATTCATGCGCCGGCACTTCGGCGAACGCGTCGTCCGCTCCCCCGCTGCGAGCCGTCGCAGCCATAATCGTCGTATCGTTCGGCTGGACGTGCGTCACGTCCACGGCGACGACGTGCTCGCCCAATCGTCCGCCGTACGAGCCGAGGAATATGGCGAGCGCCGATGGGTGCGATTCGAGTTCCGCGGCAACGTACGCGCCCGGCAGTTGGGCGAGGCGCATTTTCACGTTGGCGTAGTCGGCGATGGCGCCTTGGCCGTGCGGCACGGCCACTTTGCCGTCTTTGACGAGGATGACTTTCGTTGCCGGTTCCGCCAGGACTTTGGCGAACAGGTCGGGTTCGCCGCGTCGTGCCACTTCGTAGTCGATGTCTCCTTGGGCGAGTGGCAGGAACGGCAGGGTCTGCGTCAATGCCAGTGGTGAGAACACGCTCATGGTTGTGTTGCCTCTTTCATGCGTGCTATATACGAAATATATTCATTATGTATACGTAGTACATATTTCGTATATACGTTTTATATATTTTCTCTATATCTTGTCGATACGCCGGATGGTCTGCCACAGATAATCGTCGCAGCCGGCTCAGCCGACTCGCTTCACCAGTTCCAGCAACGAGGCGGCCACCTGGTCGGGGTGTTCGTACGCGCTGAAGTGGCCGCAGTCGTCGATCACCGTCATCGTCACGTCGGTTTTCGTCATCGCGTCGGCGACCGGCTTCATCACTGCCGGCGGGCTGGACGGGTCCTTGTCGCCGCAGATTACTGCGACTGGCACGTTGATGTTCGGCAGCACGTCGTTCAGGTCGGAACGGCCAGCGGCCATGCGTTCGCGCCAGGCGATGCCGTCGGCGGGCTGTTCGTTGATCCACGTTTCGAACTGCCTGCAGTAGGCGTCCGACTGCTTCACGGTGGAATCGGCTTCCGACGGCACGGCGAATCCCATGACCGGCTCGTGTGTGCCGGTCGTTGCGCAGTCGGTGGCGATTGCGACGCGCTTCAATCGCATGTCGGCGGAGTCGGCGTCGGCTTTCGTGTCGCACAGGGCGAGCGCCGCCACCGCTTCCGGATGCAGGCGTTGGATGTCGAGAATCAGGTAGCCGCCCATCGACAGGCCCACCCAGATGGCTTTGCCGTAGCCGGCGGCGTGCAGCAGGTCCACGTACGCGTCCGCCATGCGGTCCAGTCCGTATGGGAACGCGCCGTCGGCGTCCTTGCCGCCGCTGTCTTCGTCGGACGGAATCGGTCCTTCGCCGGCGCCGGGCATATCCGGAGCCCAGATCGCAAATGGTTTCACGCCTTGTTTCACAGCTTGGTCGCGTAAAGCCGCCGCGCACTCGTCCCACATGCGGTGGTCCACCGGGAAGCCGTGCACGAGCACCACCGGCGTGGTTTCGGTATCGTTGCCGCCGTCCGTATATACGTTGTTGTTCAGTTCAATCGTCATATTTTTCTAATCCTCCCCTATCTGTCTATTCGCCTAGTTTGCTTGGCTTTTGCCCCGCTTGCGCGGCTTGTCCTACTTGCCGGTCCACGCGAGCGCCTGCCGCACGATGGTGCCGTAACCATTGGCCATCTGCCCGACGAAGGTGTCGAGCATGTCTCCGGACGGGTCGACCCATTCCACATCGAGCGTCTCGTCCTGCGGCTTGCAATCGCCGGCGATCGGCACCACGTAGCACAGCGCGATCGCATGTTGGCGTGGATCGTAATAGTCGGACAGGCCGGGTGTCGGGAAGAATTCGGCCACGGTGAACGGCTGTAGGCTGATCGGCAGCTGCGGCAGAGCGATATCGCCCAAATCTTTTGCGACGTTGCGCGCCACCGCTTCACGCAACGATTCGTGGTAAAGCACACGTCCGGCGATCAATGTGCGTTCGATGCCGCCGTCGTCGGTGACGCGCAGCAGCGAGCCGATTTGCGCCACTCTGCCGAGATCGTCGGTGCGCACCGGCACGACCACGACGTACGGAATCGGTATTTCGCGGCGCATGCGGTTGATTTCGTCCGATGGGAGCCATCCCGGAGGGTTGCCCATTCCGCGGATGAAATCCTCCGGCGTAATGTCGTCGAATTCCCCGCGATGGCGGTTGGCGTCGAAATCGCCCTCGTCGGGCACTTCATCATTCATCACTGGCATGGTTCCATTATCACGCACGGCATGTGAATGTCGCGTGCTTCCGATTCTTCCCATAGCGCAATCGGGCGCGGCAGTGTGTTTGCGTGGCGTGCGGCTATATACTTTTCGCAAACGGGCTTTCGCAATATTGCGCAGCATTGCACGATATTGTTTTTTGAAATCGGCTTATAGCGTAAGCCGGGAAATGGGGAACGCATATGGCAACGCATGCAGTCACTTCGCAGGATTTCAACCAGGTCGTCGAATCCAATGATCTGGTGTTCGTGGATTTCTGGGCCACGTGGTGCGGTCCGTGCCGTGCATTCGGCCCAACGTTCGAGAAGGCAAGCGAGGCGAATCCGGACGTCTATTTCGCGAAGGTGGATATCGATCAGAATCCCGATCTGGCCGCCGCGGCCAAGGTTCAGGCAGTGCCGACGCTGATGGTCGTCAAGAAGCAGCAGATCATCTTCCAGCAGGCCGGCGCGTTGCGCGCTTCCGATTTGGATGATCTGATCAGCCAGGCCAAGGCGTTGGATATGGATGCGGCCGCTTCCGATGGGGACACCGCTTCCAGCGGAGACGCCAAAGTGAAAACGCCAAGCAGTCAGTCGGAACGATGATTCGGCCCGTCGCCTGCGCGTTGCATACGTTATCTTCAAGTTCCTTGGGGTGCGGTAGACTATATGCAGTTGCGCGCATTCCGGCGGAACCCTAGCGGTTGTGCGCCGTGCCCTAGGCACGGAATCCGCCGAGGAATTGTACCCGATGTAGGAGCAGAATGGCTAGCCATAAGAAACATGCCCAACCAACTACGTTTGCCTTGCCGGGCAAATCTCAGATGGTGAAGATTGTCGCAACGGTTGCGGCAGTGGGGCTGTTGGCCACTGGCGGCATCGTGTCGCATAATCTGTACGCCACCGCGGAGAAGTCTCCTGCCAAGCAGGTCACCGCGTATTCCGTCACCGACAGCATCGAAGCCTCCCGTGGCAACGCCCGTGAGGCGCTTTCCGGAGATACTTCGTACGTCACCGTGAAGATCAACGGCAAGACCCGCGTGGTTCCCGGCATGCATTTCACCGACGTGAAGTCCGTGCTTGACGCGGGCGACATCACCCTTGATACGGAAGACACCGTTTCCCCGTCTTTGGATACGAAGGTGAACGAGAACACCGTCATCAAGATCGAACGTGCCGGCGCTTCCGTTGAGGTGTCTGATACGGATATCGCATTCAACACGGTCAAGAAGGAGACCTCCAGCCTGCCGAAGGGCCAGGAGAAGGTCGAGACCGAAGGCGCGAACGGTGTTATGGAGACCACGAACCTCGTCACCAAGTCCGGCGGCAAGGTCATGTCTTCCAATATGATCAGCTCTTTCGTGAAGAAGGCTCCGACCGACAAGGTGATTCTCGTCGGCACCGGCTCCTCGTCCACGCCGTCCGCGGCCGCAGCGTCGATCGGCACCACCGTGCCGGCTGGCGAAATGCAGCAGTGGGCTCACGATTATCTGCTGTCCAGCGGCTATTCCGAGGCCGATTTCACCGCCACCGTGTACATCATTTCTCATGAGTCCGGTTGGAATGTCGCAGCCACGAACCCAAGCTCCGGCGCGTACGGTCTGCCGCAGGCGCTGCCCGGTTCGAAGATGGTGAGCGCCGGTGCCGATTGGGCCACCAACTACCAGACCCAGCTTAAGTGGTTCTGGGGCTACTGCGCACAGCGCTACGGCTCCATCCAGGGCGCCTACACCTACTGGCTCGCCAACCACTGCTACTGAGTTTTAGTTTTTCAGACAGGAGAGGCTCCGCACACATTGTGCGGAGCCTCTCCTGTCTTATACATCTTTTATATTTCATATGGAAAGATGCAGGCCATTCATGGCGTTACGGTTGTTTATGCACGCAATTCATTCATCGCTTTTATCGCGGCCCTTTTGGCCATCTTACGCGGGAGCGAACGGCCAGACGCAACGGGCTCGAAAAAAGCCGTCATGCTCTTTTTCCACCGTCCATCGCCAACCAAGCACGTTATTTTGAGCGACTCGAATACTGAACGAAGATCCTACACGCCCGCTACCTGCCACATTCATTCCAAGCTCCCTTTTCAGGATTTTTGGGCTGGATGCATACGTACTCATCATTAGCGTTTATGAACGTTTCGCACAGCCTATCAAGATACTGCATATAGTACAGCACTCGTATCAAGAGAACTGTACTATATGCGATTTTTCAAGCTGAGCGGAATATTGTTCACTTACTTGCCATCTTTGGCCGTATGATGCGAACCTTTGCGGGGACCGCGCTTGCCGGACACACCCTTTGCGGCATCGGCCACAGCAAAAATGACAACCTTCTCATCCGGGTAGGACTCGCCATCCATGGCGAAATAGGCGATCTGGTCGTCTGCGACCGGCGGGAAAGTGAAATACTTCTGCACCGCTACCAGCACATCGGTGGTACGCACGGTCATGGAAGAAGCCTTTCCTGCAGCGTCAGAGTCGACGCCATCGGCCTTGCTTCGCTTGGTCTTGCAGAACTTGATGGCGTTCTCGTCTTTGGCGTCGCATGCCTGGACTGCGATCTTCTTCTGCTTGTCATTCACCAGCAATTTCACGTATGCCGGGCGTCCGAGCGCTTCGGTCACGCCTTTGGAAAAGCGAACGGATGATTCCATGACCGTCATGGTCATCTTATTGGTGGTGGTCTTTTCTCCCACTGCTTCAAATCCGTCAAGAACAGACATGCCAACCCCTTGAAAATATAGGATATTAATTACATGCAATATAATACAACAATTCGCATAAATACACCCTTTTTTCACTAATAAAATAGGGGGTATCTCCGCTTTCCAGCAGAAATACCCCTGTATTTCCAAGAATATAGCAATACTTCATAGACTTCATTGAACAAGTTTTCATTGAGATGAATTCAAGGAAATCATGCACCAATAATGTCGAGAATTACCGCGCCATATTTCAATAGTTGTATTTCACATCATTGGTCATTTTGCCACACGGCGTCTGATCGAGCTTCATATCAGCCGTGGCCTTGTCAGACACGGTCACGTCGAACTCGTACGTCACGCTCTTGCCAGGTGCGATGTACGCCATACTGGAGTTCAATGGCTTGCCGTCCATGGTGGCATTGCTACGGTCACGCACATCACCGGTCACGGCGATTGATCCAATCGAACCACCTGCAGGCGCGTAAATCAGCACACGCTGCGCGGATGTGCCACTCGGCGCCACGGGCACGCCACCAACGCCCTTCTGCTCACCACCGAGAATGTAACTCGTGCAGGCAGCCATTTCCGTGGAAGTCATACGGTTGGTCAGCGTGTACTTCACGTGGTAGGTCTTGCCCCCTGTCTTGGTCACTTCGCTGGTACGGTCGATATACCAACCCATCTTCGAAGGATTCTGCTCGCTGATGTAAATGCCCGTTTCCGGATTGGTTTCGCTTTCAGGCGCATTCTTGGCGAGTCCAGCACCTTGGAAGTACTTCGCTTCGTCTTCGTGGAACGTGTAGGCGTAGAAGTGGCGGTTCTCGGCCAAATCACCGATGCTTTGCGCCACCTTCATCATCTTGTCCACAGTCATGTTGCCAAAAGCGCCATCCATCACCGTTTTGGCAATGTACTCGAAGTATTCGTCCTGCTGTGCCACAGGAACGTCCTTGTAGATGGTGTTGAGCATGTATTCGGCGGTGTTCTCGCCGGTAAGCACAGTGCCGTTGGACAAGGTGACTGGTCCGTTGATCTCCACCATTTTCTGGATGAACACCGGATCCACGGAAATCAAACCGTCGATGTTGCAGGCATATTGCGAACGCTGCCATGAAGCGTTGAGCATTGCCGCGTTGCGGGAAACATCCGGCACCGCGAAGGTGTCTCGCACGTCGAAGGAGAAACCCAGCGGCCTGTTGAATACCGCATGTTCCTCAGCGGTGCCATTGTTGCCATTGACGAATTCAGCATTCGGGTGGAAGTCCCCCACCGCGATTTTGCCATGATCCGCAGTCATGGTGCCGAGAGAGCCAACCAAGCCGCCGCCGGAACGTGTTTCGGATGTGGTCTGTGCCGCCAGCAAGTATGTGCGGGCACCGTTCTGGCCGAGGAAGGAAGGCAGCATGTGAGTGGCGTTGCTGACCTGCCCGACCAGATCGGCGATATTGTCAAGCTGGTCCTTGCCCTGCTGATAGGCTTTCTTCACCATGCCGATTTTCGGCTCGGCAAGACTGTTATACTGCTTGTTCTGCTGCTGCACCTGCTGGTTGAGCTTGTCGAAGTTACCTTGCGCATCGGCGATTGGCTGCAGATTAAGTTGCCCTTCCGCACCGGAAAGATTGGCATCGGCAAGCTGTTGCACCGCAGTGGTCAACGATGGCAGTGTCTGCTGTGCAAGGTTGTCCACGACTTCCGTCATGCCTTGCACAGTGGCGATGTCACTGCCGACGAACGGCATTTTCGCAGCCACGTTCCATAGTGAACCGTGCGCAATCTGCTTGGCCTGCGCCGTCTGCTGCTGAGCCTGCGCGATGGACGCCTGCGACGCGGCGGCATCCTTGAGCTTTGCAGGGTCATTGATTGCGGATAGTGAGGATATGGCTTGCGATTCGTGTGCCTTGACGCTTTTTGCCTGCTTATACAGTTGCATACCAAACACTGCGGCGATGGCGAGTAGCACGATCAACACCGCAAGTACAATAAGCGTCACATTCCGTGCCGTATGTTTTTCCCGTATTGCTTGAGCATGTTGCCCCATGCTTTGCTCCTCAAATCATTAAGCACTCAATTTGACTATTCCAGCGCACTATTGTGCCACATGGCACCCCTTTTTTCGGCCGCCAAATGAAATTTCCCTCTGTTCCATCACAAGAACAGAGGGAAAATCACAGAAAACCCACTTATTGGCTCAGTACGATCCACGGCCAGTGAAGATTACCATCACGGTTTTGGCAAGAATCGCAAGATCTCCAGCGATGGACCAATTCTCAATGTAGGAGACGTCCAAATATTCGCTTTGCTCCTGTGAAAGATCCGACCGGCCGGACACCTGCCACGGACCGGTGATGCCCGGCTTGACCAGCAGTCGGGCGGAATACAGGGAACCATAGCGGGCCACTTCTTCCGGCAATGCCGGACGAGGACCGACCAGAGACATATCGCCCTTGAGCACGTTGTAGAACTGCGGGAACTCATCCAAAGAAGTCTTACGGATGAAGTGACCTACCTTGGTGATACGCGGATCATCTTTCATTTTGAAGATGAACCGGTCTTCCTGCCCAGTTTCCTCAGCGAGTTTCTTCTTCAGCTCCTCAGCATTGGTGACCATGGAACGGAATTTATACATTTTGAACGGCTTGCCGTGCAGTCCGATACGGGTCTGAGAGAAGAACACCGGACCGCCATCATCAAGCTTGATGGCGATGGCGACGCCGAGAAGAATCGGAGAGGAAATAATCAGCGCGCACAGTGAGCCGATGATGTCCAGCAAACGCTTGATTACGTTCGCAGCTCCCGTGTACTGCGGCAGGGAAGCCAACAGAACCGGCTGTTCCGTGGTGTTTCGCAGATACAAACGGTGGCCGCTCACATCCGCCAGGGAGACCGCCAAGGCAAGTTCCATACCCAGCGACTCCACCGCAAGAGACAGACCATGCAGCATTTCGGAATCACGCGAAAGCACGTCAGCCACATAGACTTCCTGTACACCGAGGCTTTCGCAAATACGTGGGAATGCCGAGTTGAAAGGAATCACCTTGAGTTTGCTGGAGCCTTCGATATTGGCATCCGGTGTGTATGAGGTAACCACATAAGCGTCTTTTGAAGCTGGATCCGCTTCAATTGGGCATACAGCAACTGGTTCGTACCCCCAATTCATGCAGTTGCGCATGGTCTGCAAGGCTTTGTTGATGCCATCGGAAGATCCGATGACCACCGTTCTGTACTTGCAAGAGCCTTTGCTGCGGTGACGATGCAACGCTTGACGCATCTGCCAACGTGCGATGATATCCAAGAAGAAGGCGATGACTGGCGCGATAATCAACGCAGTACGGGGCAATGCAAGTTTGAAAATAAATGCAAGGCTGCAGTATGAGATGATGGTCAGCAACGACGCATTGATGATTTTGGCATACAGCTCATAGCCGTCCGCCATAACATGGCGGTGGTATGTGCCCGCGAATGCCAAGCACAGCAACCAAATCAGGCTGAACAGAATGAGGAAAAGCCAAAACGGCATCACATCGCCGATGGCATCGAAAGCAGCACCGTTGATTACAAGGCTGACGGTCAACGAAAGCAGCATCACTGCCAAATCGATGGCGATCAGGCTGGCGACGAAGGCGAAACGCCACCGGGGAGTCGATTCAGCCTTGCCGCGCCTATGTCCTTCCTTTTCCGCAGGAAACGGGGTATTGGAAAAAGTCATCGGCTCGAACTGCTTTTGCAGACGCTGATTCTGCATGGACGCGTATGCCTGTCGATGCGCATTGGACGAGACGATATGAATCTCTTGAGTCCTCATACCTTGCTCGCCGTTTGGTGCGCCGGATTCACCGGTATTCACGCCTTGCATGTATCTCTCCCCTTCAGCTGCATACGGCAAACAATTTACCACAGCCCCCCCCCCAGAAATTAAGAGGGACCTATGGGGGTACCATTCGCTATATCCAAATCCTTCTCCGATATGGCTTATTCGCCAGCAGTACCTGTATCTGAATCGCCGTTACCGCCGCCGTTCGAACCACCGTTGCCGTTGTTAAAACCGCCGTTACCGCCGCCGTTTGAATCGCCGTTGCCGTTGCCGGTCGAACCACCATTACCGTCATTCGAATCGCCGTTACCGCCGCCGTTTGAATCGCCGTTGCCGTTGCCGGTCGAATCGCCATTACCACCGGTTGAACCGCCATTGTTATTGCCGCCGCTCGAACCGCCGTTACCGCCGCTCGAACCACCACCGTTCACACCGTTTCCAGAGCCCGGACCAAATTGCCACGTATATGTGTAGCGCCGGTTCGTAGTGCCGTTATTGGTATTCGAATTGGTATTCGACTGGGCATTAGCCGCAGTTTGTTCCGCCACAGACTTGTTCACGCCGTCAGAAGTCGAGGAAATCACCTTCGAAGCGTTCTGCATGGCCGTAACATCGGTACTTTTGCCATCGAGGAGTTTCTGGGCAGCGTCAATCGCCTTGGCAAGCGCGTCACGTGTCGACTCGTCCGCGACCTGGCCTGCAGAACCGTCAAGCAACGTCTTTGCGTCAGCAATGGCCTTCTGCAATGCGGCAGTCGTCTTATTCACTTCCAAAGCTCGCTTGCTGGCGTCCACAGCTGTGGCTGCTGCGGTAACGGCCTTGGTCTGTTCTTTGATATTGCTGATCTGCCTGCTCATGCTACGGGCGTGCGCACGCAGTGTGGTTTCGGACAGCAGCACCGAACATCCGCCGACCGTCTTGAGGTTTTGCGCCTTGGTCACGGCCTGAGTGAGTTGGTCGATTGTGGCGGCATCCGCCACCTGGTTTGCCGCAGTGCCCTGCAGACTGGTTGCCTGTTCGATGGCGTTTTGCAGTTTTTCGTTGGCTTTGGAGTATTTGGATTTCGCCTTCTCACATACCACCACTGCCGCACGCTGTTCTTTCGAATTGATATGATTGCGTACCACGATGACGCCGGCGATAGCAACCGCCACTGCCGCAATCGCAGCGACAATGGCAATAATCTTTCGCTTGTCCGCAGATGGCTCTTTCGGTGCGACCGGAATGGTTTTCAGCGGATCATGTTCCGGATCTTCCGCGGCCAGCTCCTCTAGGTCGGTTATGCCATCTGATGTATCAAAGGCCTGAGTCGCTTCGGCGTCCTGTTCATCTGTCGAAGAGACGAGGGGTGGCAGAGTGGCGGTTTCCTCGGCATCGGCTGGTGCAACCGCTTCATCGAAATCGATGGTGTCGAGCGGCATACTGGGTATATCCGCGATTGTTGGCGCAGCCGAAACCGGCTGTTCCATTTGCGCAGGCACGGAGGAAGCGATGGTACGAGGCTCAGCAAGCGAAGTCTCATCCGCACCATCGGCCTCTTCCGAATCGGTAGGCTGCAATTTGGGGAAGGTCAGCGGAGGAATATCCCAGCTGGTGTCCACCACATCCCGAGATATGTTGGACAAAATACCGTTCATAGACTGGGAATCATCGTTCTCAGTTGCCATACACCCCTCATTCCGTGAAGAAGGAAAACATCAGATCCTCTTCTTCTTGCCGTTTGCACGATGGCTGCTACGCGGAGCACCATCTTCATAGTAGTAGTAGTAATAGTTGGAGTGGGAGTTGACCTTCTTCGGATCTGCACGGTTGAAGATGAAGCCAAGCACCGGCACCTGCGCGGTGGCGAGCGTGTCAGCCGCCTCCTGCAGGGACTTCTTCTCGCACACGTTGCGGCTGACCACCAGCAGAAGGCCCTTGGCCCAACGGCCGAATACCGCGCCATCGTTGGACACCGTCAACGGGGCGGTATCAATAATCACGTAATCGTATTGGGTGAGCGCCTGCTCCACCATGAGCTTCATGGTTTCGGAGTTCAGCAGCACGCCAGCGTTCGCCGGCCTCTTGCCGCCAGGCAGAATGTGCAGGTTCGGCTTCCAGTAGCTCTGCACCACGTCCTTCGGGCCCATCTGTCCGGACAGCACGTGCGCCAGACCGGCGGCACCTTCAATGCCCAAGTGGTGAGCAACGGACGGGTGGCGAAGATCAGCGTCGATAAGCAGTACTTTCGCACCATCTTCAGCAAGGGCCACCGCAGTGTTGATAGCCATGGTGGTCTTGCCTTCGGACGGCTGCGCAGACGTGATGACAAGCAGCTGGCCCACGCCTTCGGTGCGGTCGGTCTGCAGGAAGTCGATATTCGTATGGATACGGCGGAATTCCTCAGCAATAGCGCCGTTAGGCTGGCTCACCAGCACCGGACGCTTATCATCAAGCGAAGCGTCCATCGGAACGGAGCCAAGAGAAGAGGCTCGGACGATGCCGCGCACATCGGAAGTCTCTTCAACCTTGGTGTTGAGGAGGTCCTTGATGAGTGCGGCGAACACGCCGATGACGATGCCAAGCACCACACCGACAGCCAAATACAGGGCAGTCTTCGGCGAAGACTTAGACGTCGGGACCTGTGCCTTCTGCACGATGGAAAGCTTCACCGGGGACTTATCTCCGGAGTACAGGTCGCTTTCAATGACGTTCTTCAGCGATTCGGCAACGGAATTGGCGATGTCCGCGGCCTGCTTCGGATCTCCATCCACCACGGCAATGTTCACGAATGCGGTGTTGGTCGGATTGGTGACGGTGACCTGGCCGGCGAGATCCGTCACGGTTTCATCCAAGCCAAGATCATCGATGACCGGCTTGAGCACCTTCGAAGTGGTGGCAAGCGTTGGGTATGAGGTGATTTGGTTGGAAATGTAGCTGCCGCCAGCGGACTGCTGGTTAATGTCGACACCATTTTGAGAAGCATTGTAAGTAGCCATGGTCTGAGCCGTAGCCGTATACTTCGCCGGAGCGAGGAAGGTATAGGCGCTCACGCCTGCCACCACCACCACGAATGCGATAATCGCGGTGACCAGATGCTTACGAATGATTTTGAGCAGATCCATCAGAGTGATGCCGTCATCCGCTTCCTCAACTACCCCTTGCGGTGCGGTAGGCTGCTGCACATTAGCGTTCTCTACAGAGGTCACTGAACTTCCCCATCTCACGTTGACAATATCTTTTCCAAGATTAATCTTCCCCCTCGAACTATTCCTCATCCCTTCATACATTGAACACATTTTTTGGGAACTCAAACAGATGGGCTGTGAAATAAGGAATATTCCCTGTCGATATCGTGCGCGTGCGAGACTTTTTGGCAATATTTGGCATATTCAGTGGCTGATTTTGGGCGGGCTGTTTCTGACCGCAAGAAAAAGTGCCACCGGCCGACCGTGCCCAAGTGAACAAGGCCGCCAACACCTGCTGTCAGCCTTTCCTACGCCCAACTTAAGGCGATTTGGGAGAACGACAAGGCAAGCTGGAAGAATACGCTGTCCCGCCAGCAAGGCGTGTACATAATAACCAATACCGATAATGGGAAACTGTATGTGGGAATCGCCACCGGAAGGAACGGCATATATCAGCGGTGGAAAAACTACATAGATAATGGCCACGGCGGCAATACAGAACTAAGCAAACTTGTGGAGCAGCAGGAGAAGCGTACGTAGAGACGCATTTCCGTTACACGCTTTTGGAACATTACGATTCCACCGTGCCCAAAAACGTCGTCCTCGCCCGAGAAGCCTATTGGAAGCAGGCACTGGACACCCGCAAACACGGATACAACGATAATTAGGCCTTGCCAGATATAGATACCCCAAGAATTTCCTCAAATCATTGGTAGTGACCGGTACAGGCTTTCATCATCATTCCGCCACGCCCTGAAAGTGACGGAATGTATGTGCCCAGCTCCCCATTTCGCTTATACGCGGCAGATTCCGAGAGATGGAAACTCCCATTTCGCCTATATATGGCAGGTCATAACGGGCAAAAGCCACTTTGGGGGGTACATTTTCCACAGTTTAATGCGCTTTATCAGAGAGGAACCAAGAGTCCCAGAAACGTCACCCATCTCGATGAAGCTGGTGATGTTTTGTTGGGCTATTTCAACACAATCATCTACTACGCAACTTCTGAGAAACTGCCCTGGGTCCGACTGTTCAACCTGAAGAACCTCTACCAGCAAGCCGTTGGCAATTCTTCAAATACTTGGAATCCTGCTGGCGATCTACGCGGTCCGCATCCTGCTCGACTTCATCCGTCAAGAGCCATCCGCCACCCCTCGTTGACCGGCACGTAGCTAACGTCAATCACGGGGAACAGCGTTCTAGACGCCTAGATGACTGTGAGTGATCAAATAAAGGTGTTCGGCGTTGGCACTTGTTTCTGCATACTTTCCCGCACAATGGGATTAGCGGCATAATATTCTTGAATTGTCTTTTTGCTGATAATCGTGCTGCATGGAGCGGAAGGCGGCAAATCACCGCGCGCGATTTTCCAAGGGCTCTCAGCGTGCGTCCTTATGCTTAGCTCATTTCCCGTACGAGACGACAGCACCGCGCACACTGCATCTATGGTTTGCTTTTCTTCTTCAGAAAGCGTCTTTTCACAGTCGTTCACAGGAAGCTCGCCTTCACGGATAAGGAATTTTCCCCTGTGCTGCGCATACAGTTCACGACATACAGGACCGCCACGCCATGCTTGGAAATCTTCGTCAAAAAGAGGATGTCCACGACGAGCCAAAGATTCCGCCTGCGAATAGAACGCGAGCTTTTGTAATTTCATAGTGGTCATTGCTCCACAGCGTTTAAGAATGTACGCCGCGACATCCACCACAGTTGCCATGTCAATCCTCCCTTCATATATATGAAATCTGAAATCAGTCTAGTATAGCGGATGGCCATGGACGCGCCCCTTACTACCATCAGCCTCGGCACTATCAGTCGGAACAGAGCGAACAATGCTGGGAAAATATTACGTGCAGGAGCACAATCAGTTTCGCCGGAAGAATACCAGCTCGCTATCGATACAGCACAAGCTTGGCGTGATCAGCATATCGAAGCCACTCAAGAGTGTTTTTCAGAGGTCTTAAAGTGCTCAAATTATTTTGCCGAATCCGTCTGCACTTATCGTCTCAAACGAATTGCTTCCATCATTCGTAAACTGCAACGCGCCCAAACCCACCTGAAATTAGGCGAATTGGATGATATCGGAGGATGCCGTCTGATTTTAGAGACCAATAATCAGGTCCGTCAAGCGGCTGAAATTCTGAAATCTCAAATCCCTCTCAAGAAAGGCAGCGGAGAGAAGGACTATATCCTCAATCCGCAAAAGTCCGGATACCGATCCCGCCACCTTCTGTTCAAACCTGAGACTCAAACAGGCTCTTATCAAGTGGAGGTACAGATTCGAACACAGCTTCAACATTACTGGGCAACAGCTGTTGAGGCCGCTGGAGAAATCTATGGCACCGAATACAAAAGCCCCGAAGTTCGTAGACAGGCCGTAGGGCCTGAAGACCAGGAAAGGATTCAATTCTTTCAAATTGTTTCCAGCCTATTCGCTCTCGAAGAGGGAGCCCCGCAGGTTCCCGGCTTTGAACGCAGCCAAAAGGAATTGGTAAAAGAGCTTCAGACGCTTGAATGCTCATCATGCTTATTGGATGATTTGGCAGCGTCCACAGACAGCATCTTCCCTTTGAATCCTCCAACGGATAAAGCGGCAACGCTGTTTCTCCTCAAACTTTCTCGCGAAGATCAACTCCTTGATATCGAGTCTTTCCGCCAAGATCAGCTTTCTGAAGCATTGCAAAAATACGGCGATCTTGAAGACCGAATTGAGGCAGCGACCAATAAGGGAACCGAATTCGAATACAACAATGTTGTGTTGGTTTACGCCCAAAATCATGAACAGTTAAGCATTGCCTATCCAAACTATTCAGCTAATGTCAGCCACTTTGTGGACAAGGTTGGAGAATATCTGCAATAGTGTACGTTCAGTCAAGCCGACGTTTCGCGATGAGAACGGTGTCTATGCTGAACGCCAATAATGTTCAGCATAACTGGCGACGGCATGCAGATTTATTCGACAAAAGCATCAAGTAGAGCAGCGTGATGATGCTCAATGATGATGTTTCATGAGGGGGCGTCGATAATACCGGCAATCACGATTTCGCCAAGAGAAATCCGCGCGGCCGATATAAGGTTAGACGCACGGATTCCTTAATCATGCAGACTGTAGGATACTGAAAGGCAGATGCCGCGAGAACCTGCCAAGAGATAAGAAACCACGGAAGGAAACGACGAATTTCGTTGCACGATTCCGATTTTCGTGGCAAATTTCGAATCGTGCAACATTTTTTCTGTCGAAACACGATTCTCCCACCTATTTCATGCCCCCGAACCGGCTTTTCCGGCACTTTCGCGCGAGTACGGGGGTGTGCGATGTAGCACGATTCCAAAAAACGGCCGAAAAATGGAATCGTGCGACATTTACGGGACACAGAACGTGCCAAAGCGGCCGGAGGCATGCGACCATGGCAAGAAAAACGCGTCCAAGACTCCATCCCTTTCATCTATTTGACGTTCCGGCCCTCCCCTATCAGGAACAAGAACCAAGAATCCCGAAAACGTCAGCATTCCGATCGAAACAATTCCCATCCCGATATGAGAAGGGGGACATCGCAAAAGCCTCCACACACAAACAGAAAACGTCCAAGGCAACGTCCCAGATTTATGATGTTGCTCGCCTCAAAAATACATCAAAACATCCGTTCCTTCTCTCAAGAAGGAATCAGCAGAGACTGAAGCATAATGAGCCGACGCATCGGCTCCTCCTAGGTGTCGCCCGAAGGCTTCCACCACAATTAAATTTAGGAATCTGACCTTCCTTACCTATCTTTCATAATTCTGACATGTAAGAGATAAATCTTACATGTTAGAATTATGAAAGGTTATGAAAGGAAAGCGATGTTACCAGATCGGGAATCTCTGACCGTCGAATTCAAAAGCGAGCAGCGCCGCCCGCAATCAGACGATGAAATCGTAGATAACGTCGTTGCCCTCGCGAACACACAAGGCGGCACGCTCTATCTCGGAATCGAAGATAACGGCATAGTCACCGGCGTCTCCGAACAGCATTCCAATATCAATGGACTCGCGGCCTTCATATTCAACAAAACCGTACCGCAGCAGACCACCCGAATCGAGTCTTTTCACGAACATGGCTGCCAAGTGGTAGCAATAGAAGTAGATAACAGTCAGCAAATCGTATCCACAAGCAACGGCAAGACTCTGCAACGCCGGCTCAAAGCCGACGGCACTCCCGAAGTAGTGCCGTTATTCGTCTCGCAATTCATCAGCCGTCTCTCACAACAACGCAGTTACGATTACAGCGACATGCCAGCCCCAGGCGGCGAGCTCACAGATTTGGATACCGAAGCCCGGAACCAATTGCGCCAGCACATTCGCGAGACCAATACAAACAGTTCACTGCTGACTTTCGACGATACGGACTTCGACAGGGCTCTTGGACTGGTGTCCGGCAATGAGGGTGAAGAGCTTCCCACCATTGCCGGGTTATTGACCATTGGCACCACCGAAGCCATCAAGCGCTGCATACCCACAGCCTCAGCCACGTTCCAGGTCATGGAAGGTACGACACCGCGAATAAACACGGATCCATTTGTGCTGCCGCTGGTTGACATGTTCGGCAAAATCAGCGATTTAATACAACCATGGAACCCCGGCCACGAAATCATGAGCGGATTGATACATATGAACGTGCCGGATTTCGACCCTCAGGCTCTCCGCGAAGCCATGGTAAACGCGTTCTGCCATCGCGACTATGCACGGATCGGCAGCGTGCGGTTCATGATTGACACCGATGGCCTGACCATTTCCAACCCGGGCGGCTTCATCGAGGGCATAAGCGAAGACAACCTCCTGTCTGCACAGCCTAGATCGAGGAATCCCCGACTGGCCTTGATTCTGAAAACCGCTGGATATGCCGAGCAGACCGGACGTGGAGTGGATAAGATTTATATCGGCTCATTGGCCAATGGAGGCGCAATGCCCGATTATTCGCAATCCACCAGCACCGAGGTCAATTTGTTCATTCGCCGTGCCGTGCCAGACGAGTCGTTCATCAGGATGGTGTCCGAAGAAGAGAAGCGACGTGGCAGCAGTCTCTCGGTATGGGCGCTTATCATACTTTCTTTGCTTAAAGAGCATCGTCGTCTGACTATGTCGCAGCTTCACGAGTTTTCCCGATTGGAAGAACGTCGGGTAGTTGGCGCAGTGGAGGATTTGGTGGAGGCTGGCGTTGTGGAGGCGTCCGGCAGCGGCATATCCCGTTCGTACATTCTGAGTTCCAAGGTGTACAAGGCAGACGATGCATTACCGGCATACGTCAGGCAGAACAATATCTCAGCGACACGTCAGCGAGGACTGGTACTTGAGCTAGCCGAAAAGAACGACGGCGAGGTGACATCTTCGGAAGTCATGGATTTATTGGGCTTGAGCTATATCAGCGCATACCGGCTACTTAAGAAGATGGAGGATGAGGGCAAACTGATGCATGAGGGCAAAGGACGTTCCTCGCGATATCTCATCGCGTAAACAGGATGTGCCAGCACCTGGAGATGGTGCCGCCAGCGAATGGCTGCGAAGCTACCTCCAAGAAAGCATCCGCCCCCCGTTTGGCCATATGGCCAGCATACCGGGAATCCTTTGCCAGCCAACGTTCCAGTCACTGCCTGGTCGGATAACCCAGGTGCTCGACCACCTGGGCCGTACCACCTGGGCCGTTGGCCTCGGCGTGGCGGAATACAGTTCCACCGCACGCTGTCGTTCTTCGGGACCGGACATACGAAGATTCTCTCATTCAGTCTCCAAGAAAACGCCAGCATCCCCTTATCAAATTTTATGGCCATTCTCTTGGCACAGCCGACTATTCATACTTTCAGGCCATATTTGATCAGATTGATTTATATGGGGGAAACACAACTCTCTATTTTCTGCATGCGCCAAGGATAACGCCCGTCTTCTTGCGCAGATTCGGTTGTGAGTTCCGATGAAAAGGACATGGCCCGGCTTTGGTACGATTTTCAGTCGCTTACACATGAAAACCGCGATTGGAAAGAAGGCCGGAAGCCATGTCCGATAAAATCATACAGTTCGACGACGCCATGTTCGAGTCCAAGCTCGATGCTTTGGTTCGAGTCAAGGTCGAGCAGACCATCAACGCCATGCTCGACGCCGAGGCCGACGAGATCGCTTACGCCGCCAGATACGAGCGCAAGACCGACCGGAGGGCGTTCCGCGCCGGCCACTACGAGCGCACGCTGACCGCCAAGGCCGGCAAGTTGAGTCTCAAGGTGCCCAAATTGAAGGGCGCCCTGTTCGAGTCGGCGGTGATCGAACGTTACCGGAGGCGCGAATCCAGCGTCGAGGAGGCGCTGATGGAGATGTACCTCGCGGGCGTGAGCACACGCAGGGTGGACGACATCAGCCAGCTGCTGTGGGGCGAGCGGATGCCATCCCAGACATTGAGCGACAAACTCAAGAAGATCTACAAGGAGATCGACGAGTGGCGGAAACGCCCGTTGGAATCCGAGTACCCGTACGTGTTCGTGGACGGCGTGTGGCACAAGCGATCCTGGGGCGGGCACGTGGAGAACGTGAGCGTCCTCGTCGCCATCGGCGTCAGCACGGAGGGCCGGCGCGAGGTCATCGCGGTCGACGAGGGCATGCGCGAGGACGCGGCCAGCTGGGAGCAGTTCTTCCGAAGCATGGTCGAACGCGGGTTGAGGGGCGTCAGACTGGTGGTCGGCGACCGGTGCGCCGGACTCGTCTCCACGGTCAACTCGATGCTGCCGAACGCGAAATGCCAGCGGTGCATGGTGCACTTCATGCGCAACGTGCTCTCCAAGACGCCGCCCAGTCACAGGGAATGGGCGTCCGCCGCCCTGAAGGCCATCTTCGCGCGGGAAAACCGCGAATCCGCCATGGCCAAGGCAGGGACGGTCGCGGGCGAAATGGAGGAACGCAAGCTCAAGGCGGCCGCGAACTGCCTCCGCGAGGGCGTCGGCGAGACCACCACCTACCTCCTGCCGGAGTTCCCCGCGAACCATGGGATCAAGCTGCGCACGAACAACATGATCGAGCGATTGAACAAGGAGATCCGCCGGCGCACCCGGGTCGTGGGCGGCTTCCCCGACTCCAACAGCGCGCTCATGCTCGTATGCGCCAGAATCCGCTACGTCACCTCACGCTCGTGGTTGGACCGGCGATACATGGACATGTCCCGGCTCGATGACAACCTAGGCGCAGCGGCATGAAAGTCACGCCAACAGCTAGCCAACAGCCAATCTGCGCAAAGAAGCGGGCACTACCGACAAGGCCGGACCGAAGGTCGATGCCGTCAACCGCAAGAAGCTGAACGACAAGAAGAGCACCGCATCGGTCAACGACCAGGCGACTCCGGTGCTCCGCTCCATCAACAACTTCAAGATCGCGGACAAGAGCTTCACCGTCACGGAAAAGACGAAGAAGGAGGGTGGCTACACCGGTGGAATGTTCGCCGATGGCCACTTCCAGCAGTTCGCAGGCGGCGGCATGTTCTCCGGCTACGTGGATCCGGCGTGGGCGCCCGGCAACGGGTTGAGCGACAGCGTGTATCTGCTCAACGCTCGTCTCACCGCGGGCGAGTTCACGCACAATGCCGCGGCCACGGCCTATTACGGCGTCGATAACATGCGCCTGCTGAACGAGCGGAAGATTCCACGCGAAGTGTTTGCCACAGCCAATCAGATGACAGG
>OFMX01000307.1_pt1 | contig 50085 bp, 40 predicted proteins | sample 1541901 | NCBI WGS metagenome assembly OFMX01 (sample SAMN04209222, study PRJEB22552) | human gut metagenome | biome: gut; material: feces | host: Homo sapiens | place: USA: Oklahoma | reverse complement strand
CCGCCGATGTCCTCGCCGTAGCCCACGCAGGTATACATCCAGCAGATCTCGTCACCCTGCTGCACCGTGTAGCGCGAGCAGCCGTAGTTCGGGAACCAGCCGTTGACCTTGTACATCCAGCCGGACTGGGATCCGACGTCAAACTCATAGAGGTTCGCGATGCCCTTGACGTAGGCGCTGTTATACATCGGCGTAAAGTTGGAATCCATGTGGATGCCGCGCTCGCGGCAGACGCGCTGCAGCACGTCAAAAACGCTCTCGCCCTCGGAAAACGTCACCGTCGTCGTGCCGAGGATCACGCCGTTGGACGGCACGATGCTCTTTTTCGACTCCTTCACCTTGTCCATATTGTCGAGGATCGTCTTGCAGGTGATGGAAATGGTGCAGGTGTGCTGCTTCGACGTGTCAACCGTCGTATCCTCCGGCTCCGTGGGTGTGGGCTTACCCTCCGGGACGGGGTCGGTCTGGTATTTGTCCTTCCCCGTCGAGGGGTTGATCTCCTGCTTGCCGCCCGTGGTACCCGAGGACGGCGTCTCCGCATTATCTGCGGGCGTCTGCTGATCGTCCGAAGGCGTCTCGGCGTCCGGCGTCTCGTCTGTGGGCGTTTCGGTGTCGTCCGGGGTGACGATCTCGCTCTGCTGCGGGTCATTCGCGACGTTGTCGGAGGGCTTCCCTCCCTGTCCGAACGACGCCACCAGCACCGACGTCACGAGCACCGCCACAACCAGCGCCGCGCCGATTCCGATCGACAGCAGCTTCTTTTTGCTTCTCTTCGGCTTCTCCGGCTCCATCTGCGGCTCCGTACGCGGCTCTTCAAACAAACTCATAGTATAACTCCTCTCCTATGAAAATCCGTGCGGCGCGGGCGCGCCAAAAAAATCGGCCGCTCCCGCAGGAACGGCCGGCAAATGACATACGCTGTCTGCTCTGCGGAGAATTCGCCCGCCGCTGTGTGATCCTCCACGGTGTAGGTCTCCTGACTCGCGCTGCGCCGGGGTCTCCCGGCTGCGGATCCCGCCTGCCTTCTCACAGCGCCGCTGCAATGGCGGACTTTCGTCCCAGCGGCGCGCCGCGCCGCCTCGGCGGATCCTCACGCTCACAGTGCCGTTCGCGCAGGGGCTTGTCCCCTTTCTCCTGCACCGCTGCCTGACCCGCGGGGGGTCTTTACGGCCGGCGGCTGCACCGCATCGCTGGATCCAGTATCCTTTTCGCGGGGCACACTCCCGCATGATCATTATACCTGTTTCGTTTGAAAAGTCAATGAACACATCTCTTCCTATGTAAAAACATCTCTTCGGTGAAAAGAAGGAGACGGCAAACGCCGTCTCCTTCTTTGTCTCTTGTTTTACTTGCCGAGAGCCGCCTTCAGCGCGTCGACGCGGTCGGTCTGCTCCCACTTGACGCCCAGCTCCTCGCGGCCCATGTGACCGTAGGCGGCGAGCTGACGGTAGATCGGGCGGCGCAGGTCAAGGTCGCGGATGATAGCGGTCGGGCGCAGGTCAAAGACCTTCTCGACGGCCTCCTCAAGCTTCGTATCGGCGACCGTGCCGGTGCCGAAGGTCTCGACGAGCACGCTCACGGGATGCGCCACGCCGATGGCGTAGGCGAGCTGCACCTGGCACTTCGACGCAAGACCGGCAGCCACGATGTTCTTGGCGATCCAGCGCGCGGCGTAGGCGGCGGAGCGGTCCACCTTCGTCGGATCCTTGCCGGAGAAGCAGCCGCCGCCGTGCGGGGCGCTGCCGCCGTAGGTATCGACGATGATCTTGCGGCCTGTCAGACCGCTGTCGCCCTGCGGGCCGCCGATGACGAAGCGGCCAGTCGGGTTGACATAAATTTTCGTTTCGCTGTCGAGCAGCCCCGCGGGGATGGTGGGCTTGATGACCAGCTCGATCATATCGCGGCGGATGGTCTCCAGCTCCGCCTCAGGCGCGTGCTGCGTGGAGACGACCACGGTGTCGATGCGCTTGGGCTTGCCGGCTTCGTCGTACTCGACTGTGACCTGCGTCTTGCCGTCGGGACGCAGATAGTCCACAAGACCCTGCTTGCGCACCTCGGTCAGGCGCTTGGCCATCTTGTGCGAGAGTGAGATGGCCAGCGGCATCAGCTCCGGCGTTTCGTCGCAGGCGTAGCCGAACATCATGCCCTGGTCACCCGCGCCGTTGTCAAGGTCGCTCGCGCCGCTTTCCTTGTTCTCATAGGAGTTATCGACGCCCATGGCGATGTCGCCGCTCTGCTCGTCGATGTTGGTGATGATGCCGCAGGTGTCGCAGTCGAAGCCGTATTTCGCGCGGTCGTAGCCGATCGAGTGGATGACCTCACGCGCGATCTTGGGAATATCGACGTAGCAGCTCGTCGTGATCTCGCCCATGATGTGGACAAGGCCGGTGGAGACGGTCGTCTCGCAGGCGACGCGGCCGTTGGGGTCCTTTTCCAGAATGGCGTCGAGCACCGCGTCGGAGATCTGGTCGCAGATTTTGTCGGGATGCCCTTCGGTGACGGACTCGGAGGTGAATAAACGCTTTGCCATGATTCTTCTTTCCTTTCTTTTCTCGCGGGAGCACAAAAAAAGCGCTCGGCCGAATCGGTCGAGTGCGAAAACTTTTTGCTTTCCCTCATCTTTCGATTCGTTCGACGGATTTGGCACCTTGCGCTGCAGGTTGCCGTGGTATCATCGGGCCGTTCCCTCCACCACTCTTGATGAAGTATGAACTTGTCTGGTATTTGCTGAAATTATTCTACCCGGATTCCCATGTGATGTCAACAGATATTTCAAGAATTTGTGCAAATGCTTGACTTTGCCCTTTCTTATGCTACAATAACCACAGCAAGAAATGCGAGAGTCATCGGAGGACCTGCGGCCGCAGCCGCAGCGGTCGAGAAGATGTCGGATGCGTCCGGTCAAAAAAGGGACCGGATTTTTTTTGCTCATTTTCAAGAGGGGAGAGAGTGTCATGGTATTCAGCAGCGCCAGCTTTCTGATCTTTTTCCTGCCGTGCCTGCTTGTCCTGTATTTCCTTGTGCCGCGGCGCTGCCGCTATCTGAGGAACCTTGTCCTGCTGGCCTTTTCGCTGGCGTTCTATGCCTGCGGCGGGCCGAAATTTCTGCTGCTCATGCTGCTCTCCATCGCCATCAACTACGCCGGCGGGCTGCTGGCGGGACCGGTGCACCGCCCAAGGACGCGGCGGCTCGGCATGACGCTTGCCGTAGTGCTGGGGCTTGCGCTGCTGGGCTGGTTCAAGTACGCGGGCTTCTTCGGTGAGATGCTCCACGCTCTGCTGCCGGTCGTTCCGGTGCCGCAGGTGACGCTGCCCATCGGCATCTCCTTCTTCACCTTTCAGGGCCTGAGCTACGTCATTGACGTGTACCGCGGCGACGCCGCGGTGCAGCGCGACCCGCTCAAGCTCGCGCTTTACATCGCCTTCTTTCCGCAGCTCGTCGCCGGTCCCATCGTGCGCTACACCACCGTCGCGGAGGAGATCGACGAGCGGCATGAGTCCGTCTCCGAATTCTCCGCCGGCGCGGTGCGCTTTCTCTTCGGCCTCGGCAAGAAGATGCTGCTGGCAAACGCCGTGGCGCGGATCGCGGATGCGGCCTTTGCCGCCGTTATGCCCTCGGTGCTCTTCGCGTGGCTGGGCGCGGTGGCGTACACCTTCCAGATCTACTTCGATTTTTCTGCCTATTCCGATATGGCCATCGGCCTCGGGCGAATGTTCGGCTTCCACTTTTTGGAGAATTTCAATTACCCCTATGTCGCGCGGAGCGTCACGGAGTTCTGGCGGCGCTGGCATATTTCACTTTCCACCTGGTTCCGCGACTATGTGTATATCCCGCTCGGCGGCAACCGCTGCTCGAGGGCGCGCAATGTGTGGAACCTCTTCGTCGTCTGGTTCCTGACCGGAATGTGGCACGGCGCGAGCTGGAATTTCATCGCCTGGGGACTTTGGTTCTTTGTGCTGCTCGTGGGGGAAAAGCTCCTCTGGGGCAAGGCTCTGGAGCGTCTGCCGTCGCTCGTGCGCCACGCCTGCGCGATGGTGCTGGTCGTATTCAGCTGGGTGCTCTTCCGCGCCGAGACGCTCACCGCCGCGGCGGCCTACTTCGCCGCCATGTTCGGCAGCAGCGGCGTGTGGTGCGGCAGCCGCGTCGTGTATTACGCGCTGGAGTTCTGGCCGGAGCTGCTGTGCTGCTGCATCGCCGCGCTGCCGGTGAAGCAATGGCTGGAGACGGCGCTTCAAAAGCGGGACGCCGCGCCCGCCCGCGCCGTGCTGACGTGGGGTCCGAAGCTCGCGGCGATGGCGCTGCTGGCGTGCTCATACTGCAAGCTCGTTACGGGATCGTTCAATCCCTTCATCTACTTCCGGTTCTGAGAGGAGGTGCCGCTATGAAAAAATTCAGCGAGTGGGTGATGGCCCTGCTCTTTTCCGGCACGCTCCTGGTCTTGATGGCCGCGACCATCCTGCTGCCGAAGGAGCGCTACTCCTACTACGAAAACCGCAACCTCTCCGCCTTCCCTGAGATCAGCGTCGAGAGCATCGCAAACGGTAAGGTCTTCGGCGAGCTGGAGACCATGTTCTGCGACTATGCCGCATGGCGCACCGCCGCGCTCCGCGCGGTGACCTGGTGCGACCTGAATCTTTTCCACCGCCCCGTGGTGAACGAGGTCGTCGTCACGCCCGACGCGCTGCTCGAGGAGCTCTACACCATGCCCGACACCGCCGAGGACATTCTGCGCGAGGCCGACACCGTGGCGGCGGACAACGCCGCGCTGCGCGATCAGATCGAGGCTTACGGGGGATACTACTGCTATCTCGCCGTGCCCTGCCAGTACGCCTACTACGAGGACGCATATCCCGCCTACCTCGAAAACCGTGCCGCCTACACCGCCGCGGAGCGCGCGGCGCTCCGCGAGGCCATGGAGGCGCGGGGCATCGCCTATGTGGACATGGGCGAGATCTTTGATGCCGAGGGCCATCTGCCGGAGTTCAGCTCAAAGGTGGACAACCACTACGGCCTGCGCGGCGCGTATGTGACCTACCGTGCGGCGGCGGAACGGCTCGCGGCGGACGGCTGCGCGCTCCGCGTTCCCGAGGAGGGGACGGACGTGACCTTCTCCGCGCTGCCCAATCCCTACATGGGCTCGCGCACGCGCAAGCTGCTCGGCCTGCGCGGCAGCGATGAAAAGCTCCTCACGGCCTCGTTCGCCGAGGACATCCCCTTCACCCGCTTCGATAACGGCGCAGCGGCGGGGGCCACGGTCTACGTGCTTCCGGGCAGCGACGCCGAGCCGCTGACCTACGGCCTCTACATGGGCGGCGACATCGCCGAGACGGTCATCCAAACCGACCGCCCCGAGCTTCCCAACGCCCTGATTTTCGGCGACAGCTTCACCAATCCGGTGGAGTGCCTTGCCTACTACAGCTTCAACGAGCTGCGCTCGGTCGACCTGCGCCACTACACGGTGCAGAGCCTGAGCGACTACATCGCGGCCTATCAGCCCGACGTGGTGCTGTGCGTCCGCGACTATCAGAGTCTTCTCCTGCGGGAGTTCAACGGAGATTTCTTCAGTTAACTGCCGCAAAAGCCGGACAGAAAGGAGGCAGAACGCCTTGCGGATCACGCTTTCCGATCATTTTACCTACCAAAAGCTTCTGCGCTTCACGATGCCCAGCATCGTCATGATGATCGTCACCTCGGTCTACAGCATCGTGGACGGCTTCTTTGTCTCCAACTGCGTGGGCAAGAACGCCTTCGCCGCGCTCAACCTCATCTTCCCCGTGCTCATGGCGCTCTCCGCCTTCGGCTTCATGGTCGGCACCGGCGGCAGCGCCCTCATCGCCAAGACCCTCGGCGAGGGAAAGACGAAGGAGGCGAACGGCATCTTCTCGATGCTCGTCGCGATCCTGGCGGTCGGCGGCGCGGTGCTCGCCGCGGTCTTCTTCGTGTTCATCCGACCGATCTCCTATGCCGTCGGCGCGACGGAGCTGACCATCGACGACTGCGTGCTCTACGGGCGCATCCTGCTCGTCTCGCTGCCGCTCTTCATGCTGCAAAACAGCTTCCAGAGCTTCCTTGCCACGGCGGAAAAGCCGGGCTTCGGGCTGAAGGTGACGGTGTTCGCGGGACTGACGAACGTGGTGCTCGACTTCCTGCTTGTCTACGTCCTCTCCCTCGGCCTTGCGGGCGCGGCGCTCGCCACCGCCTTTTCGCAGGCGGTCGGCGCGGCCATTCCGCTCGCCTACTTCCTGCGCGAGAACGACACGCCGCTGCGGCTCGGACGGCCGTGCTTTGACCTGCGTGCGCTTTGGCGGGCCTGCTGTAACGGCTCGAGCGAGATGGTGAGCAATCTCTCCGGCTCGCTCGTTGGCATCCTCTACAACGTGCAGCTCATGGCGATCGCGCGTGAGGACGGCGTGAGCGCCTACGGCGTTCTGATGTACGTCGACTTCATCTTCAAGGCATTTTTCTTCGGCTATTCCATCGCCGTCACGCCGGTCGTCGGCTACCACTACGGCGCACAAAACCATGCGGAGCTCAAGAGCATCCTGCGCAAGAGCCTGATCATCACCGTGCTCGTGAGCCTTTTGATGACGGGCGGGGCCATTGTCCTCGCCGGTCCCATCGCGGATCTCTTCGTGGGCTACGATGCAGCGCTGCACGATATGACGGTCAACGCCCTGCGCATCTACTCGGTCTCGTTTCTTGTCTTCGGCTTCAACATCTTCGGCTCGGCGTTCTTCACCGGGTTGAACGACGGCACGGACAGCGCGCTTATTTCGTTCCTGCGGACGCTGGTGTTTCAGGTCGCGGCGATCTTGCTGCTGCCGAGGTGGCTGGACATCAACGGCATCTGGCTCGCCGTCACCGCCGCGGAATCGCTCACGCTGCTCGTCACCGTTTCGCTCCTTGCCGCGAAACGGAGAAAATATCACTACTGAGCCGAAAAATTCCCGCCGCGCGGCGGGAATTTTCGCGGAATTTATAATTTGGTAATGACTTTTTCCACCGCATAGGGTACAATGCAGGATAAGCTATTTTCACGATCGGAGGGATCGACCTTGAATTCTCTGCGCCGCCGCATCGACCGCTTCTGCGTGCTGCATCCGAACTTCGGTATTCCGAACCTGATGCTCTACATCGTCATCGGCAACATCGCCTTCTACCTGCTCTCCCTGTTCTCCACGCTTGACGGAGGCTCCTTTTACTCCATTCTCAGCTTCAGCTGGGCGGGGCTCAAGCAGGGGCAGCTCTGGCGGTTGCTGTCCTTCAGCTTTTTGCCGACGGACACGCGACCCTTCTGGCTGCTGGTGAGCTGCTATTTCTATTACTGGATCGGCTCGACGCTCGAGCGTGAGTGGGGTACGGCGAAGTTCACCATCTACTACCTCAGCGGCGTGCTCCTCACGGCGCTCGGCGCGGTCATCACGAGTCTGATCACCGGGTACGACTGGCAGGTGGCAGGCGCGACCTATGTGAACCTTGCCATGTTCTTCGCCTTTGCCACGCTCTATCCCGACGCGCAGGTACTGCTGTTCTTCTTCATTCCGGTCAAGATCAAGTGGATGGCCATTCTGGACGCGTGCTACTTCGCGTATATCATCTTCTTCTGTGCCGTCGGGCGCTACTGGATCGGCGTGGTGCTGCCGCTCGTGGCGCTGCTGAACTTCTTTGTGTTCTTCGCGCCGGAGATCGGGCGCTTTGCCAAGCGGGAGCAGACGCGGACCAAGCAGGCGGCGCACTTCCACAACGCCGTCCGCCAGACGCAGCGCGAGCAGCAGAGCCAGGGCTACCGCCACAAGTGCGCGGTCTGCGGCCGCACCGACGTCACGAATCCGGAGCTGCAGTTCCGCTACTGCTCCAAGTGCGCGGGCTATCACTGCTTCTGCTCCGACCACATTTTCAACCACGTCCACTTTACGGACGAAAATCCCTGAGGGAATAATGACGTTGTATAGGAAATGAGCACAATTTCGATTTGCTTATAAGGACATACAACATACAGCACTATTAGACTCATTTGAACAAAGTATGTTGTGCCTTGGTTTTGCAAGACTTGCGTTTTACTCAACCCTAAATATTTTATGAGAAGGAGGTGTGACTATGGACGGGGGATGCGATTGGATTTGCGACTATTGTGGAGCTTATATGAATGATCAATCTGGATTTGATGTATCTGGAGGAACTTGGGTGTGTACAGAGTGTGGTGCATTAAATGACGTCAGTGAAGACAATACACTTGATTTACTGGGGATGCTTGCTAAAGGTATTACCGAGTTTATTACATCGCCTCTGAAGACGCCAGATGACGAATGAATAAGAAATGACTTCACGGACGAGAATCCCTAAGGAGGCATTGTTATGGCATTGACCAGAGAACAGGCATGGGAGCTGCTCAACGAGTACAACAAGGGTGAATTTCATCTCAAGCACGGCCAGATCGTCGGCGACGTGATGCGCTGGTACGCAAATGAACTGGGCTACGGCGACGAGGCTGACTTCTGGGAGACCGTGGGTCTCCTGCACGACCTTGACTTTGAGATGTATCCCGATGAGCACTGCATCAAATCGCAGGAGATCATGCGGGAAAAGGGACTGGATGAGCGCCTGATCCGCGCGACCGCCAGCCACGGCTACGGCCTGCATTTCGACGGCCTGCCCGAGCCGCAGCACGAGATGGAGAAGGTCCTCTTTGCCGCCGACGAGCTGACCGGCCTCATCGGCGCGGTCGCCCTCATGCGCCCGAGCAAGAGCGTGGACGACCTTGAGGTCAAGTCCGTCAAGAAGAAGTACAAGGACAAGAAGTTCGCCGCCGGCTGCTCGCGCGAGGTCATCGAGCGCGGCGCGGAGATGCTTGGCTGGGACCTTGACACGCTCATCGAGCGCACCATCCTCGCCATGCGCGCGAGCGAGCACGTCGATTGACACGAAAAAAAGCGGAGACCGCACTGCACTGCGGTCTCCGCTTTTTTTATGCGCTTTTTCAGTAGGGGCAGGGGAATGCGGAGAACACCGCGTGGCGGTTCATCGTGGTAAAGGGGTAGGCGTAATAAGTCTCGCTTCCGGGAACAGGCACAAAATCGCCGGTTTCGTCATTCCATTCCCGATGGGTGATGGTCTGCATGATCTCGCCGGCATCGCCGTTCCACGCGACCAGATAGCTCTCGGTGTCGATGGTGATGTCGCTGCCGCGGTCGGCCCACGCCGCGTAGAGCGCGCCGTCGGACTCCACAAAGCGGCCTGTGGCGAGCCATTCGTCGGCAAGCTCCGCGCTGACGTGCTCGCACAGCAGCGCGCGCAGCTCGTCGAGCGTGTTCACGTCGCCCAGCGTGACGCGGGCGAGGGGAAGACCGTCCACCGTGATGCCGGGCGCGCCGCTGTCCACGGGCGGGGTGGTCATGTTGAACCACGACCAGAGTGTTTTGGTGGTGTAATAGTCCGCAACGATGATCTCGTCCTGCGGCACATCGAGCAGTGACTGCGTGTGCGCGTCGAGCGCGTTGTAGAAGTGGCTGTAGGGGATCTCGAAGGTCTGCGCCGAGGCGGCATAGGGCGCGATGACGGCGGGGTCAAAGGTGATGGTCATGCCCTTGTCGTTGAAGTAGAAGCTCGCGTTGGCGGCAAGGTCGAAGATGTAGGAGGCGTAGTCCTCGAAGTAATACTCGCTCAGCCCCTGCGCGTCGATCTGCTCCAGAACCGCCATCGCCAGCGTGTGCGTCAGCGATTCGCCGAGGGCGCTGTCGGTCGAGGGCTGCGCGTCCAGACTGTCGAGCGTCAGAAATTCGCCGGTCGTCAGGTCAAAGCTCCAGACTTGGATGCTCTCCCAGCCGTGTGCGCCGCCGTAGTTGGAGTACCCCCCGCCCCAGACGCTCACAAGACCGCTGAACTGGCAGATGTCGTCCACGATCAGCTCGTCGGCGTAGTTCGCCCAGTAGGCGCGCTGTTCGGCATCAAGGCTGTCGTAATGCTCCCGCGCCATTGCCAGCGCCTCCTGCGCGGAGGCGTCCAGCGCGTCCGCGGCGCGCTGCATCTCGGAGTTGAAGGCAAGCGCCGCGGCGTATTCCTGCGGGACGTCGACCGCCGCATTGCTGACCGGCGGCGTATAGACCTCGTCGGCAGACGTGCGGACCTCAAGCTGCGGCAGATCGTATTTTTCGATCAGCAGCACCGTGCCGTCGTCGGCCTTGTACTCGACTTCCTTTGTCAGGTGTTCCTCGGTAAAGACGACGCGCAGCTCGTCCTTTGCCGGTTCGTCGGGCTTGTCCGGCTCGACCTTGACGGCGCAGGCACCGAGTGACAGTGCCAGCGAGAGTGCGAGCAGGGTGGAAAGCAGTTTTCTCATGCGGTGTCTCCTTTCTGAAAGAGGGGGGGAGGTCAGAGAATGACCGGTGTGGTCGTCCACGCGCTGCCGGGCTTCGCCGCGGCAAGGGACGGATAGGCCAAAGTATATTGCTCCTCCGCGCGGGCGGTCAGGGCAAAGAGCCGCTGCGCGTCCGCGTCGAGCCGCCGAACCTGTGCGCTTTTTGTGAGGATCGGCGCGGCGGCGGTCGTTTTCATGCATCGAAGCACCTCGCGCCCGCGCGCATTGCACGCCAGCACGCGCAGGTAGGGCACGCGCTGCGGGGTGTCCTCCGGCGTGACGCCGAGATAGACGGCAAGCAACAGCCGCCGCAGCCGCGCGTAGGCGTAGCGCTTGGACTTTGCCGCGGCGAGAATGTCCTCGATGCTCGTTTCGCGCTGCACGGCGTCGTAGAAGCGGTGATAAAGCCCCTCACCGCCGCCATCGAAGGGGGCGAAGTCCTCCTCGCGCATCGCGCGCAGACGGGCGAGGATCGCACGCTCGGCGTTTGCCATCGTCACCGGCGCGCGGCCTGCCGCGCATTCGCGCGCGCAGATCGCCGCGCTCTCCGGCGTGAGAAATTCGTCGGCGCACGCGCCGTTTATGAGCAGCTCGCGGATGCGGCTCGCGGAGGCGAAGCCCTCTGCCGCGCCGCCGTCGTGCCCGACGCCCCTTCGCGGCAGCGCCAGCGGCTCCATCACAGCATTTTGACGCGCGATGGCCTTGCAGTATTCCACGCCCAGAATGTCGTTCGGCTGCGCGAGGACGGTGGCCTTCTCGCCGAGCAGCTTGCGTGCGGCGGCTTCGCGCGCTGCGGCGAAGGAGACGCCCTCCTGTAAGCCCTGACGCAGATACGCGGCAAAGGACTCCGATTCGAGCGCCGCCGCCACGGCTTTCAGCGTTTCCGTGTCGCCGCACTCGCTGCCGAAGACCAGCGTGTCCACTGCGCCGGTCGCCGCCAGCACGCCCACGCCGCCCGCGGCGAAGCCCTCGGCAGACGCAATCGCCCACGGCAGCGGCAGCTCGAGCACGAGGTCGGCGCCGCCGCGCACGGCGGCCTCCGCGCGTGCGTGCGTCCGCATGACGGCAAAATCGCCCCGCTGGACGAAGCTGCCGCTCATGGCGCAGACGACGGCGGTCTCCGCGCCGAGACGGCGGCGCAGCTCGCCGATCTGCCAGGCGTGGCCGCGATGGAATGGATTATACTCACTTATGATACCAGCAGTCCGCATAAAAATCATCTCAAAATGGTTACAATTTTGGCTCCCGCAAAAAAATTTATGGTTGTCATCACGGAAATTTTTGCTATAATAAAAGGCGTATGTATTGGTCCGTCGGACAAATTCCCGCAATTCCCATCTCTATCTTACCTGAAATTGGGGCACATTGCAAGACGCCGCCCCCTGGAAAACGGAGGAAACAACATGAATGTTCTGGTCATCAACGCAGGAAGCTCTTCCCTGAAGTATCAGCTTCTCAATCCCGCCACCGGCGCGCTGCTCGCCAAGGGCCTTTGCGAGCGCATCGGCATCGACGGCAAGTTCACCTACAAGCCCCAGCTCGAGGGCAAGGAGGCCATCAAGGCCGCCGACGTTGCCATGCCCACCCACAACGAAGCCATCGCGGCTGTTCTGAACGCCCTCGTGGACGAGAAGAACGGCGTCATCGGCTCCATGAAGGAGATCGACGCGGTCGGTCACCGCGTGGTCCACGGCGGCGAGAAGTTTGCCAAGTCCGTCGTCATCACCGACGAGGTCATGGCCGCCATCGAGGCGTGCAATCCCCTTGCGCCCCTGCACAACCCCGCCAACATCATCGGCATCAAAGCCTGCCAGCAGCTCATGCCCGGCGTGCCCATGGTCGCCGTGTTCGACACCGCCTTCCATCAGACGATGCCTCCCGTGGCCTACACCTATGCCATTCCCTATGAGTATTACGAGAACGACAAGGTCCGCCGCTACGGCTTCCACGGCACCAGCCACAAGTATGTGTCCTCCCGCGCCGCCGATATGCTCGGCAAGCCCATCGAGAGCCTGAAGCTCATCTCCTGCCACCTCGGCAACGGCTCCTCCGTCACCGCTGTGGACGGCGGCAAGAGCGTGGAGACCTCCATGGGCTTTACGCCCCTCGCCGGTCTTCCCATGGGCACCCGCGCGGGCGACATCGACGCCGGTATTCTGGAGTACCTGATGAACAAGTATGGCTACTCCATCGGTGAGATGCTGAACATCCTCAACAAAAAGTCCGGTATGGAGGGCATCTCCGGCGTTTCCTCCGACTTCCGCGATCTGGAAGAGGGCGCCGAGAAAGGCAATGCCCGCTGCGCGCTCGCCCGCGAGAAGTTCGCCTACGAGGTCAAGAAGCTCATCGGCGCGTATGCCGCCGTCATGGGCGGCGTGGACGCCATCATCTTCACCGCCGGTGTCGGCGAGAACGACGCGCTCGAGCGTATGCAGATCGCGTCCGGCCTGGAGTACATGGGCGTGAAGATGGACGAGGACGCCAACAACGTCCGCGGCGAGGAGCGCGTGATCTCCGCCACGGATTCCAAGGTCAAGGTCCTGCTCATCCCCACCAACGAAGAGCTGATGATCGCCATGGATACCGCCTCCCTCGTCGGCTGAGGCAAAAAGCAAGCGGAATAAAAGGAAGCAGATGCGAAAGCATCTGCTTCCTTTTTGCGTTATTCCATGGTCTCCGGCTGCGCTCTGTCCCACGGGAGCGGGAGCCTCTGCACAAGCCCGATGAGCTGGCCCGAAATGAGCACGGTCAGCAGCGAGTAGCCGATGCGCCGCAGCGGAATGTAGGTCAGCGACAGACCGAGCACCACCAGATCGGTGGAGAGATAGGCCCATTGGATGCCCATGCCCGTGACGTGCGCGATGCACATGGCGAGTGCGTCGTCGCCGCCGGAGGCGCCGCCCGCGCGCACGGAAAGTCCCGCGCCGACGCCGACGAACAGCGCGCCGACCACGGCGGCGAGCAGCGGCATTTCGGCCAGCTGCGGCCAGAGCGGCGGGAACAGCTCGTAGAGCTTGTAGGGCAGCGAGAAGCCCACGGTCGCGATGAGCGAGTAGGCAATGAAGCTGCGGCCCAGCAGCCGCCAGCCCCAGCCGTAGCACAGCAGGTTCAGCACAAAGCCGGAGACAGCGGGGGAGAGGGAAAACCAATGGTCGAGCAGCAGCGTCGCGCCGAGCACGCCGCCCTCGGTGATGCCGGAGACGGAGTGGACGTGGTAGAGACCGAACGCCAGGAACGCGCTGGAGAAAAACGCCATGCAGCAGCGCCAGCGCTCCAGGCCGCGCACGGTGGCGCGGCACTCGTTCCAGAGGCCGCGCAGGGAGGGGGAAGACAAGCTAAAACCTCGCGATCTGTTGTGGATTTGGCGGCTCAGGCGGTTGTTTCACGCACAAAGCCTTCGGGGTAAACGGTGAAGTCGTACACCGTGCCGTCCTCGGGGACGGCGAGAGAGCCGTCCCGTAAGCTGAGAAAGGGCTGGTAGATGACGGCTGTGCCGTCCGCGGCGGTGACGGTGACCTGCGTGTTCGGCATGATGTCGCTCTCGTTGGCGATGAGATACACCGGCGCAGCGCCGCTGCCGTGATAGAGGAGTTCGCCGGCCTCGGGCAGCTCCGCGCCCTCGGTGAGCCAGCCGTATTCGTTCACGGCGACGTCCGCATTTTCATCGGCGGGGACGATGCAGTAGATGTCCCAGCCGCCGGGGGCGACGACCTGCTCCGCGGGGATCTCACGCAGGAAGGGATAGGCGGTGAGACAGTCCGCGCCATCGAGCAGGACGGTCAGGTCGGTATCCGTCTCGCCGTTGGTCGAGCCGAGGTAGGCACAGCCGAGCACCGCGCCCGCGGCGCGGATGGTCTCGCGCAGGTCGGCGAGCGACTGCTCCGCCTCACTCGGCGCGGGAGAGTCGGGGGGATCGGGCTGCTCGACCGGCGGCTGCACGGAGGGGTCCTCCGCCGGCTTTTTCCCGCCGCAGGCAGTGAGGGTGAGCAGCAGCAGCGCGCTGAGCAGCGCGCAAAGGATTCGTTTCATGGGAGATGTTTTCCTTTCGGGGATTCAGAATTTTCCGCCGGAGTGCGAGAAGCCGCCGGAGTTGACGGTCGTGCCGCCGGAGAAGCTGGGGCCGCTGTCGTGGTCGTCGGACTCCGTCTTGATGGGCGTGCGCACCTCGGTGGTGTGGGTGAAGCGATCCTCGCGCGCGGTGATCTCGGCACCGCCGGAGACGGTGTAGTGCGCGGCCTCGGTCGCGCGGCGCACGCTCTTGAGCTGACGCTTATAGACCGCGCAGACGATGAACGCCACGATCAGGCCGAGGGGCAGACCGAACCGGAAGGCCATGAGGGCGGCAAAGAAAAGCTTATCCCCAAAGCTCAGCTGTTCATATTCCTCCTCGGTTTCGTCGGACGGCTCCACGTCGATCGGCGTACCGTTGGCGTTGGCCTCGAGGTAGCGGCCGCACGCGGCGATGTAGTCCGCGAAGCCGCCGTACCAGTCGTCCTCACGGAAATTGTCGAGGAACTCGTCCTGCATGATGTACTTGCCGTAGTCGGTGAAGGCAGCGTTGGCGGTGTCGCCGTGGGCGAGCATCTGGAAATCGCGCTCGGCCATGCTCAGCGCGAGCATGATGCCGTTGCTGTCGTAGGAGGCGGCAAGCCCGAGCGCGTCCCACGCGTATTCGGTGAAGGCGGCCATGCCGGTCTCGTCGGTCTCCGTGACCGCGTCGGGGTCGATGTAGTCCGCCATGTCGTCGACGGTCACGACGTACACGCCGCAGCCGTACTGCTCGCTGACGGCGGCCGCCGCCTCGTTGAGCGCGGCGCATTCGTCCGTGGAGAGAATGTCGGCGCCGTCGTAAACATAGACGTCCGCATCCGCCGCGGCGGACACGCTCAGCGACAGCGCGAGGACGAGGGCGAAGAGCAGGGAAGCATATTTCTTCATCATCATGCCACCTCCTTACAGGTTCAGGAGCAGTCCGGCAGCCATCACGCCCAGCATACAAAGACCGGTGATGGCGGCGAAATGCTTCCAGTACAGTCCCTTGTCGAGCGGCAGGTCGCCGACGAGCTTGCCGGTCTGGCCGTTCATGGCGAAGAGAAAGCTCTTGCCGTTCCACTTCGTGCTCAGCAGCCACACGGGCATGAGCGCGTAGTGGACCTTGCCGCGGTGGAGCGTGACGTTTCGGCTTTCGACCGTGCAGGAGGTGTAGTCGCCGCGGGCGTCCTGCTCCATCAGCTCCACGGCGCTCGTTTCGCAGCGGCTGTCCGCGCGTTCGGCGCAGTCCTGCACGGAAACGTCGTACTTGTCGGCGAGGAAGCCGGGCAGATACGCCGTGGAAAAGGGCTTGAGCTCCTTGTAGTCGAAGGGCTCGATGGCGTCCATGTGGTCGTCAGGCATCTTGCTCGAGGCGTCCACCGGCACGCGCTCGAACCGCACCGTGCCCGCGCGGCGCACGTCGTAATGGTTCGTGACGGTCACGTTTTCACGGGCGGTGGAGTAGCCGCTCACCTTGGTGCCGTGGCAGCGGACATCGACCTCCGCGCTGCCGTCGTAGAGCCAGAAGGGGACGTAGACGCCCTTGACCTCCTCGATGTGGTTCTCATTGGAGAACGCCTTCGGCAGCAGCTTTTTGCCGCCGTAGTGCTTTTTGAGCGCCGCAACCGCGGCGGCCTTATCCAACTTGAAGGGCAGCACATAGTCGGGCTTGAGCGCACCGCTGAACTGCCCGGGCACGATGGTGTTGTTGCCGCAGTAGGGGCAGGAGGTCGCGCTGGTCGTCTCGTCGCAGATAAGCTCCGCGCCGCAGCTCGGGCAGGAATAGACGCGCAGCTTTTCCGCGTCCGCACCCCAGTCGCTGCCGGAGGCGGAGGCCCATTCGCCGTCCGCCGCGGCCTGCTCCTCCGCCTGACGGAACGCGCCGGCAGCCTGCGCGTCCTTCTCGGCGTAGAGTTTTTCGATCTCCGCGACCTCGTAGCTCGAGCCGCAGAAGTCGCATTGGAGCTTGCCGGTCGCGCTGTCGAAGCGCAGCGGGCCGGTGCAGGCGGGACACTTGTAATTGGTCACCTGATTTGCCATGCTTTTTTCTCCTTTTTCAGACTTGTCATAAGGTCGGCAGGAGCCTGCCACGCAGCGCGGCAGGCCCGATCATACCGTTTTATCGTTTGTGGATCGCTCAGGCTCTGGGCTTGCCGCAGTTGGAGCAGAACTTGCCCTTGTTCACGGTGCCGCAGTCGCACGTCCACTCGCTCGCGGGCGCGGGCTTGCCGCACTCGGAGCAGAACTTGCCCGTGTTCCTCGCGCCGCACTCGCAGGTCCATTCATTCGCCGGAGCGGGGGCGGGCTTGCCGCAGTTCGCGCAGAATTTGCCCGTGTTGCCCGTCTGGCCGCAGCTGCAAGTCCAGCCCTGTACGGCTGGGGCCGCAGCGGGAGCCGCCTGCGCCTGCGCCGCCTGCTGCTGCGCGCCCTGCTGATAGAGGGTGCCCATCTGCGCGCCTGCCATGCCGCCTGCCATGCCCATGCCCATAAACGCGCCGACCGCGCCGTTCGGGTTCGCCGCCGCCGTCTTCATCGCGTCGCCAGTCGCGCCCGCGAGATGCGCCGCCGCGCGGGTCGGGTCCATAAACGCCGCGTTGCGCTGCATCTCCTTGATCATCTTCTCGTCTTCCTCGTTCGCCGTGACGGAGGAAACGCCGAAGGAGACGACCTCGATGCCGCGCAGATCGCGCCACTTGGCGCTCAGCGCCTCGTTGAGCGCGTCCGCCAGCTCGACCGTGTGGCCGGGCAGCGCGGAGTAGCGGATGCCCATTTCGCTGATCTTCGCGAACGCGGGCTGGAGCGCGGTGAGCAGCTCGGTCTTGAGCTGGCTGTCGAGGTTCGAGCGGTCATAGTCCTCGCTCACGTTGCCGCAGACGTTCGTGTAGAACAGCAGCGGGTTGGCGATATGATAGCTGTACTCGCCGAAGCAGCGGATGCCCACGTCGATGTCGATCGCCGCGCGCTGGTCGACCACGCGGAACGGAACGGGAGACGCCGTGCCGTACTTGTTGCCGATGAGCTCCTTCGTGTTGAAGTAGTAGACGCGCTGATCCTTGGGCGCTTCGCCGCCGAAGGTGAAACGCTTGCCGATGTTGCGGAAAACGTCGCCGATGCCGTCGCCGAGCTTGCCCGAGAAGATGCTCGGCTCGGTGGAGGTATCATAGAGGAACTCGCCCGGCTCGGCGCAGACCTCCACGACCTTGCCCTGCTCGACGATGAGCATACACTGGCCGTCCGCCACCGCGATCATCGAGCCGTTGGTGATGATGTTCTCATCGCCCTTGTAGTTGCTCGAACGGCCCGTGACCTTCTTATGGCCCTTGGTCGCCAGAATGTTTGCGGGCATCGCTTCACAGTAGAAGTATTCCTTCCACTGGTCGGCCATCACGCCGCCTGCGGCCCCCGCGATCGCTTTGATCAGTCCCATACGATAAAGCTCCCTTCTGTTTCGTTCAGTCGGTCCTGCTTGCAGTTGCTTGTAATGTATTCAGTTTATCAGAGAATAGACAAAAACGCAATGACCTTTTGCGCTTTCCTGTACACTTTCATCATCCGGTAGCAGAAAAGAAGGCTATATTTTTGAATGTTGTTCAAAACACCATATTGCAATTTCTTTACGGCGTGCTATAATTTGAGAACTGTTCAGGAAAGGAGCACTCCCTATGGCACGAAAGCAGATGATCGAGGGCGGCACGAAGAACCGCATCCGCGAGGTCGGAGGACGACAGATCTTTGAGCACGGCTACGACGGCACGAGCGTGCGCGGCATTATGCTGGAGGTCGGCGGCGAGGTCGGCTTGTTCTACTATTACTACAAGACGAAGGACGAGCTGTTCACCGATGTGCTTGACCACTTCTTCGAGCCCTACCGGAAGGACCTTGAGGCGCTTGTCGCCGAGGCGAAGGAGAAGCCCTATCGGGCGCTGCTGCGCTTTTTCAGCTACATCAAGCGCGAGGTGCGCGCCTTCCGCGCGAAGTACGAGGGCAATATGCACCGCACGGTCCGCTGGGCTATTCGCGAGCAGACGCTCACGGTCATCGAGCCGTATATCGAGGACATCATTCGCACGCTCATGACCTGCGGCGCGAAGCCGACGATGGACCCGCACACCATGGCCATTTTCCTCGCGCACGGCCTGGGGAGCTGCATCCTGCACGAGGATGCCGACTGGGTGGACGAGGCGACGGACGATATGCGCCGCACGGTCAACCTCATCATGGGGCTCAGCGAGGAGGAGTCCCGTAAAATGTTTGAAGACGCGGATGGGAAAGCAAATGCTCCCGCCGCGATGGAAGGAGAAAAGGAAAATGAAATGTAAGAAGCTCGTATCCCTGTTCCTCAGCTTGCTGCTGGCGACGGCGCTTGCCGTGCCGGCCTGCGCCGCGTTCGAGGACGTTTTTGCCGACGGCTCTGCCGACGGTACGCGCGACGGCTCACTGTTTCTTTCGGGAGAGACCGTGCGGAGCAGTGCCGCGGTGAACGGCGTCCTGCTCGCCGCGGGCAAGACTGTCGGCGTGAGCGGCGCGGGCGCGTATGTCATGGCCGCGGGCTATGAGGTGACGCTCGGCGGCACGGCGGAGAACGACGCGTTCCTCGCGGGCTACAGCATCAGCGTGAGCGGCACGGCGCAGCGCGACGTGTTCGCCGCAGGTCAGAGCATCACGGTGAACGGCACGGTGGGGCGCGACCTCTACGCCGCCGCCAACACCGTCACCATCACCGGCTCCGTCGGCGGCGACGTGTACGTCAGCGCCGAGAGCGTCGTCATCGGCGACGGCGCCGAGATCGGCGGACGGCTGCACTGCAATGCAAGCGCCCTGCGCTCCGTGCCCGACGGCATCGCGGACAACGCCGAGCTTTACGACGAGCCGGAAAGCGGCGACGCGGGCGTGAGCATTACGGTCCCCGACGACGAACCGGGCGTCGGCAGCATCGTGCTGCGTAAGGCGCTGAGCTTCGCGGGCGTGCTGCTGCTCGCCTACGTCCTGCTGTGGCTCACACCGCTGTGGGAGACGGTGGATCGGAAGTATTACGGCGCGCCGTTCGGCAGGTATGCCAAGGCGTTCGGCATCGGCTTCGCGGTGCTCGCGGGCGTACCGCTCGCGGCGATCCTGCTGTTCATTTCGAATGTCGGCGTGCGCCTTGCGCTGATCGTGCTGTTCCTTTATGCTGCGGCGATCATCGCCGCTCCCGTGTTCCTTGGCTTTTTCCTCGGCGCGCTGCTCTGGCGCGGGGCGATGAAGAAGGCTCCCTGCTACTATGCGGAGCTGGCCATCGGTATCCTCGTCTGGCGCATCGCGGCCAGTGTGCCCGGCCTGTCTTTCGCGGTGGGCCTCGTCTCCGTGCCGCTCGGCCTCGGCGTTGTGACGCTCCTGCTCGGCAAGGGCGCGGCGAAGCTGTCGCCCAAGGCGGAGACGGCTTGCGAGGAGAGCGCGGCGTCCGACCCCGCAGCGCTGCCGGAGGACAGCGACAGCGCGGAGCAATAAACTCATATCGCACAGCGAAAAGAGACCGCTTCGGCGGTCTCTTTTTGATGGGAACATAATTTTTTATTATGTCTACTTGCAATGCGGCGGCGATTCCTGTAAAATGATGTCGAAAACTTTTCCGACCTCGGAGGCTGCCATGAAGAAACGAACCTTATTTTTGAGCTGTTTGCTCGCGCTCGTGCTGAGCACCGCCGCGCTCGCCGCGGACTACACCGACGTTCCCGCCGACTCGTGGGCGAGGGAGAGCATCGACAAGGCCGCAGAGTACGGTCTGATGAACGGCGTGGGGGAGGGGCGCTTCGGCCTCGGGGAGACCATCTCACGCGAGCAGTTCGTCACCATTCTGGTGCGGATGTTCGGCTGGGAGAGCGTGAGCGGCGAGGACGCCGCCATCGACATCGCGGATTCGTGGGCGCGGGAGTTTGTCAACACCGCTGCCGCCAACGGCGTCATTGACGCAGGCGGAAAATTCCGCCCGCGGGACGCCATCACGCGCCGCGAAATGGCGGTGATGCTCGTGCGCGCGCTCGGCCTCGGCGAGCTTGCCAAGGCGGACGCGGACGCGGCGCTGCCCTTCGCCGATGTGACCGCCCAGCGCGGCTACATTGCCATTGCCTACGAGATCGGTATGACCACCGGCGCGACCGAGACGACCTTCGAGCCGGATGGCACCGCGACGCGCGAGCAGGCGGCCGCCATGCTCGTGCGCGTCTACGAAAAGTACCACGCGCCGACGACGTGGAAGCACGCCTTCTACGCGCTCTCGTCCTATTCGCAGCTCGAGCAGGCCAAGCAGTTCGACGCCGTCAGCTTCGGCTGGAGCCACATGACCTACTCCGCTGAGGAGGGCGCGAAGCTCTCAACCGTGAAGGACGACAGCTCAGGCTTCTACATCCCCGCCGGCTATGCCGATGTGGTTCCCACGCTGCGCGAGGCGGGCGTGGAGCTCAAGCTCAACGTCTTCATGGCGAACGCGCCGCTCCGCACGATGCTCGCCGACGAGTCCTCCCGCGCGGCGGCGGTCACGGAGATCATGGCGGAGCTTGAGCGCGTGTACCCCGACCTCGGCTACAATCCCTACAGTGGCGTGACCATCGACTTCGAGGGTCTGCGCGCCGCGGACAAGGAGAGCTTCAACGCCTTTATGACGGAGCTTTCCGCCGTGCTGCACGCCGAGGGCAAGACGCTTTACGCCGCCGTCATGCCCGCCGTCTACGGCGACGCCTACTTCGACGGCTACGATTTCAAGACGCTCGGCACGCTCTGCGACCGCGTGATCCTCATGGCGCACGACTACGCGGCGAGCGACCTCACCGGCTTCCTCGGCTCGCGCTATTACCGCAACCATCCCTGCGCGCCGCTCTACAAGGTCTACTACGCCGTGCGCACGGCGGCGCGTGAGATGGACGATCCCGCGAAGCTGACGCTTGCCGTCAGCATGGATGCCCGCGCATGGCAGACGGACGCGGACGGTCTGCTGACTGCGGTCCGCTCCACGCACCCGCTGCAGACCACGGTTTACAAGCGTCTGTGCCAGAGCGACACCGTGATGGGCTGGTCCGACACGGCCCGCAGCCCGTGGTGCACCTACAGCACGGAGAGCGGACAGCATATCTTCCTCTGGTACGAGGACGCGCGCAGCACCGCCGAGAAGCTCGCCTGCGCCAGGCTCGTGGGCGTGACCTCGGTCTCCGTCTGGCGGCTCGGTCTCATTCCCGATTACGCGGACGAGGGCCTGCACTACGATGTGATGAGCGTTCTGTAAGCAATGAAAAGCGCAAAAAAGAAGAGCTGCAAAAGCAGCTCTTCTTTTTGGTTTTCAAAGCGGTTCGGCTTAGAAAATGCCCTGAGCCATCATGGCGTCGGCAACCTTCTGGAAGCCAGCGATGTTGGCGCCAGCGACCAGGTTGTAGCCAAGGCCGTAACGCTCGGCAGCCTCAACGGAAGCGTCGTAGATGTTCTTCATGATGGCTTCCATCTTGGCGTCGACTTCCTCAGCGGTCCAGTAGATACGCTGAGCGTTCTGAGCCATTTCGAGCTCGGAGACGGAAACGCCGCAGGCGTTGACAGCCTTGGAAGGAGCGACGGTGAGGTGCTTCTGGCTCATCAGGAAGGCCAGAGCATCGTTGGTGGTGGGCATGTTGCCGACTTCGATGTAGTAAGGAACACCGGACTCGGCGATCTTCTTGGCCCACTCCATGTTGACATCGTTCTGGGTAGCGGCGGGCATGTAAACGTCAACGTCCTTGACGCCCCAGCACTTCTGACCCTCGACGAACTCAACACCGAACTTATCGGCATAGGGCTTGCAGTGCATAGGATCCTTGGCGCGCATCTCGAGGATGAAGTTGAGCTTCTCTTCGCCGCAGACGCCATCCGGATCGTGGATGTAGCCATCGGGGCCGGCGAAATAGGTGACCTTGCCGCCGAGCTCGTCGATCTTCTTCATGATGCCCCAGCCAACATTGCCGTAGCCGGACATAGCGACGCGCAGGCCCTTGATGCCCTTGCCGTCGTGCTTGAGGACTTCGCGCAGATAATAGACAGCGCCGAAGCCGGTCGCCTCGGGACGGAGGATGGAGCCGCCGGTGCAGACAGCCTTGCCGGACATAGCGCCGAACTCGGCAGCGCCGACGATGCGGCGATACTGACCGTACAGATAACCGACCTCGCGGCCGCCGACACCAACGTCACCGGCGGGGCAGTCGATGTCCTGACCGATGTGACGATGGAACTCGGTCATGAAGGCCTGGCAGAAGCGCATGACTTCGCCGTCGCTGCGGCCGATGGGGGAGAAGTCGGAGCCGCCCTTGGCGCCGCCGATGGGCAGGCAGGTCAGAGCATCTTTGAAGGTCTGCTCGAAGCCGAGGAACTTGATGATGGAGAGGTTGACGTTGGAAGCAAAGCGGAGGCCGCCCTTGTAGGGGCCAAGCGCCGCGTTGTACTGAACGCGGTAGCCGCGGTTGACGTGATACTTGAGCTGATCGTCCATCCAAACGACGCGGAACTCGATGGTGCGCTCGGGCTCGACCATACGCTCGAGCAGGCAGGCAGCCTCATACTCGGGGTGGGCATTGATGACGGGTTCGAGAGAGGTCAGGACCTCTTCGACGGTCTGCAGAAATTCGGGCTCATTCGCATTCTTGGCTCTGGTCTCGTCCAGAACTCTCTGGATATAAGCATTCATGATAATAGCCTCCTCTAAATTTACTCGTTAAGAGCATTTCGATGGTGCTTCCATCTCGTCTGTTAGACTATCACAAAACAGGCGCTTTCTCAAGGGGGTACGTCCAAAATCGAAGCGTCCGGCTGTGAGAAATTTTCCCTTCCTTTTTGTGCAAAGCGCAGAAACAGAAATGAAAAAGTTTCGGAATTTTGATAATACCTATTAAAATTCCTGCAATTATTCCTTCATGTCATGCTTAACATCTGAATTTTTTCTGTCATGCTGCGGCGAAGCATGACAAAAGGCGATGGAAAATATCCATCGCCTTTTTGTATATTTGCATGGTTTATGCATCCACGCCGCCGGAGGGCTGCGCGTCGTCCGGCTCGGCGGGCGTGGAGACAGGCAGCAGCTCAAGGTCGCACGCCTCGATCCAGAATTCGCTGACATGACCGTCGTAGTACCAAACGCGCACGCGGTCGCCCACATTGAGCAGCGGCGCGTAGGGCACGTCCGCGGCGCTCATGCGGACGGTGAAGTCCGTCTCGCCTGTAAAGCGCAGGAAGTAGATGCTGTTGCCGTCAACGACGGCGGAGCGGATCTCGGCGATAACGCCCTCAAGCGAGCGGCGGTCGGTCTCGACCGGCTGGTCGATGCCGGTCTGATCGTCCGAGATCAGATTGCTCTGCCGGAGCATCTGACGGTAGTTCGACTCACACTCGGCGACGGTCGCGCCGGTGGCGACGATCTGGTACTGGTTGACGTTGACCATGGCGTACATCTTCACGAGCTCGCTCGCGTCCTTGAGCGCCATGAAGTAGGTCGGCTGCTCGGCAACGTTCAGGAGCAGCGGGAAGGTCGCCGTGTAGCGCAGGTTCTGGACCTGACCCTCGGCGCTGTCCATCGCGCTGTACTCGGTCGCGCCGGCGCAGGGGTAATACTTCGTTTCCTTGGTGCGCTGGTTGGAGAGCAGGAAGCCGACGTTGCTCTCGTCGCCGCCGACGCTCGTCACGCCCGTGTAGAGGTAGACGTCGTCGCCCTCGGCAATGTAGTTGTAGCCGTCGGTGGTGACGGTGACGTCGCGCTGGCCAAGGATGGAGTTGATAAAGCCGTTGTGGTACATACCGTAGTAGTCGTACTGCTCGATGATGAGCTCGGCGGAGTAGACGTGGTCGACCCACTCGGGCGGCTCGGTCAGGTACTCGCTCTCGCCGGTGACGGCGTTGACGAGCACCGCGCCGTTGTTGTCCGTGCCGCCGAAGAGCCCGATGGTCTTTTCCTTCTTGGCGCAGACCCAGTAGGGCGTGCCGTCCTCGTCGATCTCAAAGACCGGCTCCTCGAACATGAAGGTCGGATATTGGAAGCGGAGGTGGCGGTAGAGGTTGCGGGAGAAGTGCTCGGCGGTGGTGTACTTCATGCCCTCGTCAAGGCGGACGACGTCCACGCTCTGATCGACCATGTCGATGATGAGGTAGGCGGGAAGACCGGCGGAGCGGTTGTTGAACCACTTGATGATGTCGCCGTAGCGCAGCGGGGTGACGCGCACGGGGCGGCCGTGGTAGTTGATCTGGGTGTAGTCCTCAGAGACCTCGAACTGGGAGACCATGTCGGAAAGCTCGCCAAGCTTGCGGTCGCCGAGCTTCTCGGCGCTGTCCTTATCGAGCATGGGAATGCGGTCGTAGGCGACCTCGGCGATCTCGGAGGAGAAGTCGCCGGACTGGACGGTGAGGAGCTTCTGGTAGCTGCCCGCGCGGAACACGACCCACGAGGCCACGCCGCCGACGACGGCAAGCGCGAGCAGTCCGGCGGCGAGAAAGAACGGGACGGTGCACTGCTTCTTCACGAAGCGGAAGTAGCCCTTGGCCCCCTCGCCCTGAAAGCCGGAGGTCAGCAGGGCGCAGCCGCAGTAGACTGCGCAGAGAAGCAGGACGAAGCCGTAGAACTCCTCGGCGTGGAGGTTGATGGCGGGCAGCTCGAGGTAGAAGTAGACCGCGCCGACGAGGAGGGTGACGAGGCTATTGATGGCAATGCGCTTGCCGGGGGTGCCGACGGCCTTGCGCGGCTTGCGCTCGCGCTTGGGCGCGGCGCTTCCCTCGCTGCCGCCGGCAGCGCTGTTCGCGCCGGAGAAATCAAAGCGGAAGCCGCCGGCGTCGGAGCCGGAAAATTTGATGCCCATAAATTTTTCCTTTCCTTTTGCACGAAGCCGTGCAACAAAATGAGATTATTCCACGTTATTATATCACGGCGCGAAGCAAAAACAAGCGGAACGGCGATTTGTTACGGAATTGTTCAAATTTTCCGGCGACGCGGCCTCAGACCCCTTCGCCCACGATGCGGCAGTAGGCGTTGGAGGTCAGGCGGCAGGCGGCGCAGTAGAGCACGGTGAACACGGCGCAGGCGCACGCCGTGACGCCGAGCACGAGCGGAAGGTTCTGAAGTCCGAAGAGCCGCAGAATGCGCCAGATCATCGGCTGAGCAAAGGCGAGATGGACGAAGGCGGCGAGCAGCGGCAGGAGGAACACCATGCGCAGCTGGGCGTTGACGCTTGTGCGGATGTCGCGCTTTGTCATGCCGACGCGCTGCATGACGGCGAAGCGGGCGGCGTCCTCGTAGCCCTCGGAGAGCTGCTTGTAGTAGAGCATCAGGACGGAGGCGAGGAGGAACACCGTGCTGAGGACGAGGGCGAGGAAGAAGAGGCTGCCGTAGGTGGCGTAGAACTCCGCGCGCGCCTCGGCGGCGATCTCGTGGCTCATCTCGGCGGAGAGGGTGCGGACGACGTCCTCCGCGCCGAAGTAGAGCCCCGCGGTGGAGCCGAGCATGACGAGGATCATGGTCGAGAGGATACAGATGACGGCAAGTCCCGCGCCGGAGCGCTTCATACGATAGACGAGCGAGGAGAGCGCGACGAAGTTTTTCTTCTGGTAATAGAACCGGTCATTGCCTTGGAGCGTGCGGCAGAGGGTAACGCTGCCCGCGATGAAGAGAAGGAATGTCGCAAGGATGACCATGATGACGGCCACGAAGAAAACGAGCATCGCGGTGATCGGCTCGGTGATGGTGACGGCGAGGTAGTAGGCTCCGCCGAGAAGGCCCAGGCCGGGAAGGACGAGGAGCCATTGGGATCTCGGAGGACGCTCGCCGAGGCTGTCGCTGCGGAGAAGGCTGACCGCGGAGGCGCGGCGCACCTGCCGCCATGCGTTCAGGAGGAGAAGAAAGAAGATAAACGCATCGGTCAGGACGCAGAAGCGAACCGCGCCAAGATCCAGCAGCGGCAGAGCGGGCAGCTCCGTGCGGGCGAAATGCGAAAGCACGCGGGCGGAGAGCTGCGTGAGCAGCACGCCGAGGGCGAGTCCCGCGGTGAGGGAGACGAGCGCGGAGAAGGCGGTCTCCCAGAAAAGAAGCGAGGTGAGCGCGCCGCGGTCCATGCCGAGGACGCTCATGAGGCCGAGCTCCTTCTTGCGGCGGCGGATGAGGAAGGCGTTCGTGTAGAAAAAGAAGAGGAGGGCAAAAACCGCCATGACCCACTTGCCGAGGGTCATCACGAGGCGGATCGCCGAGGTGCCCATGCCGTTTACGCCGCTGCCGACGGCGTAGAGCACGGGGCTGTCGGCGAGGAAGGCGAGGTCGTAGACCACCGCCGTCATAAAGACGCAGGCGGCGAGGTAGGGGGCGTAAATGCGCCGGTCGCGGCGCATCCCGCTGAGCGCCAGACGGGGATAGAAGAACGCATTCATGCCGCGCCGCCCCCCGTCTGGGACGCAGTGAGCGCGTCGGCGATGCGGCGGTAGAAGGCGGTCTCCGTGTCCGTGCCGCGCGTGAGCTCCTGTGCGACGGCGCCGTCGCGCAGGAAGAGGACACGGCCCGCACAGCTGGCCGCGCGGACGGAGTGCGTGACCATGACGATGGTCTGCCCCGCGCCGTTGACCGTGCCGAAGAGACGGAGCAGCTCCTCGGTGGAGCCGGAGTCGAGCGCACCGGTCGGCTCGTCGGCAAAGAGAACCTGCGGGCGCGTGATGAGCGCGCGGGCCACGGCGGCGCGCTGCTTCTGGCCGCCGGAGACCTCGTAGGGGTATTTTTTGAGCAGGTCGGAAATGCCGAGCCGGTCGGCGAGCGGGACAAGGCGGGACTTCATCTCGCCGCGGCTCTTGCCCTGCAGGACGAGGGGGAGGAGAATGTTGTCCTCCAGAGAGAAGGTGTCGAGAAGGCTGAAGTCCTGAAAGACGAAGCCGAGGTGGTCGCGGCGGAAGGCCGCCGCGCGCTCCTCGGGGATCTCGGCGAGGTTCTGCCCGCCGAGGAGGACCGTGCCGCCGGTGGGGCGGTCGAGTGCCGCGAGGAGGTTCAGAAGCGTGGTTTTGCCGCTGCCGCTCTCGCCCATGACGGCGACGTACTCGCCGCTCTCGACGGAGAAGGTGACGCTTTTGAGCGCCTCGACCTTGGCGCCGCCGAAGCGGGTGGTGTAGGTCTTGGAGAGACCGCTGACTTCAAGAAGGGACATGGGGAAAACTCCTTTCCGATATTTCTGCCGCCATGATAGCAGACGGAGCTTGTGTTTTTTCTGTGCTTTTTTCTTAAATTTTTCTTGATTTTGCGCGCAAAAAGCGGCCGAAAAAGCTTTTTTCGCTCTCCGGCCGCTTTTTCAGATGAGGTGGTTGTTTACTTTTTCCGCCGCAGGAGGGCAAGGCCCACCGCGAGCGTCAGAATGAGGACAAGAATTTTTTTCATGGGTCACTCCAGATTCAGCTTCCTCGTGAGGAAGAAATAGGTGACGAGGTAGAAAATGACGCAGACGATCAGCTCGCAGACGAGGGCGACGGCAAAGATGGCATTGCCTGCCTGCACGCCGGTGAGGCTCGACCACGCGGTGAAGCCGTCGCAGAAGAGATTTGCCAGCACCGCGATGGCCGCGAACTGCACGAGCTGGAAGAACACGAGGACGGACACGGCGGTGAGGGCGCTCTTGTGCTTATTGAAGCTGAAGCCGACGGCGTACGCCGCGTAGACGATGAGGGAAACGGCGGTGACGCCCAGGACGCAGAAGAGGAAGAACTCCAACGCGAAGAGCAGCGCCTGCCCCTGCATCGAGCTGTCCAGCTTGCGGAAGGAGAGGAAGAGGTCGGACGCGAACTGCGGGACCACCCGCCAATCACTGAAATCGAACGCGCCGATCATGCACAGCAGCACGACGGCGAGGAACGCCGCGGCGTACCAGACCGCCGAGACGATCAGTTTGGAGGCAAGGAGTTGGTGCATATTCACCGGCAGCGTCAGGGTGAGGTAGCCCTCGTCCTTGAGGAGATGGTCGCGGAAACGCACGGCGGAGAGCACCAGCGGCGCGAAGCACAGCGCCATGATACCGAAGACGAAGCCGATGGTGACGAGGACCGCCAGCAGGTTGAGCAGCCAGGGAGATTCATTTTGCAGCACGTTCTGCGAGGCGCGCATGGCAAGCGTCAGCGCCAGCATCCCCGCGAAGATGGGCCACATGATGCGGCTTGTGGCACGGAATTCGTGCCGGATGAGTTTGGTCAGCATTTGAACACCTCCCGGAAAAGCTCGTCGACGCTTTTGCCGGTTTCGCCGCGGATGGCGTCGACGGTGGTGTGCCGCTCGACGCGGCCGTTCTGCAGGAAGATCACCTCGTCGAGCACCTGCTCGACATCCGCGATGAGGTGGGTGGAGAGGACGACGGAGGCGTCCTCGTTGTAGTTGCCGATGATGGTGCGGAGAATGTAGTCGCGGGTGGCGGGGTCGACGCCGCCGATCGGCTCGTCGAGCAGATACAGCTTCGCCGCGCGGGACATGACAAGGATGAGCTGGAGCTTTTCGCGCGTGCCCTTGGAGAGCGTTTTGACGCGCTGGGAGACGTCGAGGCCGAGGCGGGCGAGCATCTCCTGCGCCGCGTCGCGGCGGAAGTCGGCGTAGAAGTCGGCATAGTAGTCGACGGTCTGCGCGACGGTCATCCAGTCGGGCAGGGCGTTGCGGTCGGGGAGATAGGAGACGATGGCCTTCGTCTCCGGCGAGGGGGCTTTGCCGTCGATCAGAATTTCGCCGCTCGTGGGGGTGAGCAGGCCGTTGGCGAGCTTGATGAGGGTCGTTTTGCCGCTGCCGTTCGGGCCGAGCAGACCGACGATGCGGCCCGGCTCGATGGAAAGCTCCACGCCCTCGAGGGCGGATTTGCCGCCGTAGCGCTTGGTGAGCGCCTTACATTCTAAAAAACTCATGGTTCTTCCTCCTTTCGGCCTTGCAGCAGGGCGATGACCTCGTCTCTGCCGCAGCCGAGCTTTGCCATTTCGGAGAGAAAATTCTCCACACATTGGTCCGCCAGACGGAGCTTCGCGTTTTCGATCATGGAAACATCTCCCGTCACGAAGCGGCCCGCGGTGCGCTGGGAAAAGACCAGCCCGTCGCGCTCAAGGTCGGCGAGCGCACGCTGCACCGTGTTGGGATTGACGCCCGCCTCCACCGCGAGCTCGCGCACCGAGGGCAGACGCTCGCCGGGTCGGAACTCGCCCGCGACGATGGCCTGCGTCAGGCGCTGCGTGAGCTGGGTGTAGATGGGGCTGTCATTGCGGAATTGCCACTCCATACGGTTCCTCCTTTTCTTGATGTATGATTGTATTAGGTGATTAGTACAATAATACATCAGGAACGATTTGTCAAGGGGGTTTGAAAAAGTTTTTGGGAAAACCGACCGTTGTCAAATATTTTTGATGGACAAAGCCCGCTCATTTCCCTATGATGAAGGCAGAAAGGACGGGATGCCTATGGAGATCGGAGCCAAGCTCAGGCAGGCGCGCATAGCGGCTGGGCTCACGCAGGAGCAGACGGCGGAGGCGCTGGGCGTGAGCCGCCAGAGCATATCAAACTGGGAGAATGAAAAGAACTATCCGGACATTGTGAGCGTGGTGCGGCTGAGCGACCTGTACGCGGTCAGTCTGGATGCATTGTTAAAGGAGGAAGCACCGATGTCAGATTATCTGGATTATCTGGAGGAGAGCACCAACACCGTGCGGAGCCGGAGGGAGCAATCTCTGCTGATCCTTCTGTGCGTATATCTGGGCATCTGGGCCGTTTCCGTGCTCTTTTTCTGGCTGCTCACCGGGCCAGACGACGCCATGGGCTACGGCATCGTATTTTTGTGGCTCGTGCTGCCGGTCGCCGCCTTTGTCATTTCACTGCTCATTGGCCGGGGCGGATACGGCGGAAGACAAGGCTGGCTGCTGCCGCTTGTATTTGGCGCGATGCATATGCTCGCGGGGTACGCAACCTTCATGCTGGCCAACATGCTCTCCGTCGGCATCCTGCGTCTGCCGCAGCCGAGTCTGCTGCTGAAGGGAACGATCATCTCCGCCGCCGGTTTTTGGTTCGGAGCTCTGACGCGGAGACGGAGGAGACAGCGCGGGGAGAGCAGCGAATAGGAGAGATCGGACAAAAGAAAAGCCGCCCGGGAGGGCGGCTTTTTGAGCGATACGTTTGAGCAATACATTCAGGTGTTGTCGGGGGCGATGGGGCGGCGGATGAGCAGGGCGCGGAGCGCGTGCCAGTTGAAGGGATAAATGGGATACATATAATGTCCGCCGGCGATGGGCCTGGTGGTGACGAGCAGGACGACGATGAGCAGCGTGCCGAGGGCGAGTCCGACCCAGCCGAGGGCAGCGGAGCTGACGAGCAGCACGAGGCGCAGAAGCTTGAAGGCGTAGCCGAGCTCGTAGCTCGGCTGGGCGAAGTTCGCGATGGCAACGAACGCCATGTACGCCAGCACCTCCGGCACGAGCCAATGCGCCTGCACGGCGAAGTCGCCGAGCACGAGCGCACCGATCATGGAAAACGAGTTGGAAAAGACGCTGGGGGTGTTGAGCGAGGCGAGCTTGAGGAGGTCGACGATGAACTCGGTCAGGAGAAGCTGGGCGAGGATGGGGACCTCATACTCGCTCGTGACGGCGAGGAAGCTCAGCGCGCTGTTGGGAAGGTCAGGGTCCTGCACGAGCAGATACCACACGGGCGTGATGAAGAGCGTGAGCAGAAAGACGACCACGCGCAGAATGCGGAGGTATGAGCCGACGAGCGGCGGGAAATAGAAGTCGTTCGCCTCCTGCACGAAATCAAAGAAGCGGGTGGGCAGGATCATGGCGGCGGGGGAGTTGTCCACGAGGACGATGATGCTGCCCTCCATGATGCTTGCGGTGGCGGCGTCGGGGCGCTCAGTATAGCGAACGCGTGGAAAAGGGTTGAACCATTGCCTCTGGTCCATCATGGATTCCGCGATGGACTCCTGTGACATGGAGATGGAGTCCGCGTCGATGGCGGCGAGCTTCGCGCGGACGCGCGCGAGGAGCGCACGGTCCACCTTGTCCTCGAGATAGCAGAGAACGACGTCGGCGCGGGATTTCTCGGAAATTTTGTGGCCCTCGAGCGTCAGCTGCGGCGTGCGGATGCGGCGGCGCAGGAGCGCCGCGTTCTGCACGAGCGTTTCGATGAAGCCGTCGTGCGCGCCGCGCAGCACCTTGCCCGAGGACGGCTCCTCCACGCCGCGGGAGGGGTAGCTCTTCGCGTCGATGAGGATACATTCGCCGTAGCCCTCGGCGAGGAGCAGCGTTTTGCCGAGGAACACGGCGGTGGCTGTCTGCCGGAGATCTGCTTCGGCGTTGACCTCGCTGAAGGTCACATAGCGGTCGATGAAGGTCTGCGCGTCGGCGGCGTCGGCGGTGGAGGGCAGGGCGAGCCAGAAGCCGATCATGCGCTCGAGCACCGCGTCGTCGCCGTAGCCGTCCACGACATACAGACGGCAGCGGCGGCCGCCCGCGACGAGGTCGCGGGCGATCATGTCAAAGCAGCGCTCGACGCCCAGCAGGGCGTCGAGCGTGCGGACATCCAGTTCAAAGTGTCCCGTCAGGCGCTCCATGGCGGCTTACCGTCCTTGTCTGTCAAGATAGTCCCAGACGTAGCTGGCGACCTCGTCGGGGGTGCGCAGGCTCTTGGCGCCGGAGACGAGACGCTGCTGCTCCTCGGGCGAGAGGCCGGCGTAGCAGCGGTTGGCGTTGACGTCGCCCGCGAGAAAGGATTTGAGCAGGGTGTAGCCCACGCGCTCATCGGAGCAAAATTCGGAATTGGTTCCCATCGTGAAAATCTCCATTCTGCCGCTCTGCCTTGCGCTGCTCTCCGTCGGCGGCGGATGGAGAGCCTGCATACGGCGCGGCTGCTGCCTGTCGGCGTGCCGCAAATGCCGGGAGCTTTTGTGTGAACACAAAAAATCGCCTCTGCACTATTGTGTGCAGAGGCGGTCTTTTCATACGCGGTTCAGACCTCTTTATCAAAATAGAAGAAGGTCTCATCCTCGCCGGCGCGGTGCATACAGGAGGAGAGCATCCTGTAGGAGGCGTCGTTTTCCTTATAGCATTTGGCGACGACGTGGGCGAGGTGGAGCCGGTAGAGCGCCCAGTCGGCGACGGCGGCGAACGCCTCCGTGCCGTAGCCGTGGCCCGCGAAGCCCGGCGAGACACGGCAGCCGAGCTCCGCGCCGCCGCAGGAATCAAAGCGGTAGAGGACGACCTCGCCGATGAGCGCGCCGTCGAGCCGGACGGCGAAGTTCACGGCGCGGGAGCGGGCGTAGTCCTCCCGCGCGACGGCGAGAAAGTAGTCCTCGTAGGGCGTGCCGTCGTAGTCCTTGCGGAAGTCGTAGCCCCACCAGCGGTTGCGGTCGTCGTCGAGGCAGAGGGCGGCGTAGGCGGTTTTGTCCGCGTCGGTGAGCGCGTCGAGCGTCAGGCGGGCGGTGGTAAGCGTGGGGATCTCGGTGATGTTGACCAGCTCGTTGAGCACGTCGAAGCGCAGCTTCGCGCCGAGGTGGTCGGGCAGGTACTGGAGCTTCGAGGTGCGCAGGCCCTTGTCGCCGGCGTCGTCCTCGCGGTTGAGCCAGCGCACACCGTCCACGGCAAATTCCTGCGCGAACGCCTGCACGGTGGCGGGATAGACGCCCTCATAGCCGTAGAGGGCTTTTTCGATATGAATTTGCAGCGTGTCGCCGCAGCGCTCCGCCATGGCGACGGAGAGGAGCCTGCCGTCCAGCTCCATGCCGCCGACGAGGAAGTGCGGGCTGCCGGTCATGCGGAGCATTTTCTCGGCGCAGCGCAGCTCGTTTTTCGCCGAGTCGGACGCCTTGGTGAAGACGGCCTCGTAGTCGCGGAAGAACTGCGTGATGAGCGGCAGGTCGCTCTTCCCGAGCGGGCGGAAGGCGGCGTCGGGATAGAGCTTGCGGAACTTGTTGATGTGGTTGCGCTGGCCGGAGTAACGGCGTCCGGCAAAGTCGCGCAGATCCTCGGCGGCGTAGATATAGTCGCGCCAGACGCGCGGGGAGGAAAAGCGGAAGTAGGGGTAGCGCGCGGCAAGGCGCTCCGCCTTGTCCTGCGGGACGACGGAGAGGACGAGGGGAATATCCCGCTCGCGGCAGTCGTCCTCGATGAGCGTGAGCGCCGCGTCCTCATCGCCGTCGGGGCCGGGAACGGGGTAGTCGAAGCAATACTGACCGTCGATGAAGTTGCGGACAATCAGGCAGCCCGCGCCCTCCGCCCACGAGGGGTGCAGGTGGCTGCGCCACATGAGCTTGACGAGGGCAGAGTATTCGCAGAGCTGGTATTCGCAGCTTTTATAGTAGCGGCGCAGGCGGGCAATGTCCCGCTGCGTGACAGGAGTAAAGGTGAGCATAGGGTGTTCCTTTTCTTTCGCGTTGTTTTCTCTGCGCCCGCGGGTCGGCGGGCTTCCTTATTATAACCGCTTCGGCGGTGATTACAAGTGGCTTTTGCAACGGCTCAGGGCTACATTTCCGCGACGACGCGCTTCGTGCAGTCGATGAAGTGGCGCAGGCCGTCGCTCGCGGCGTCGAGCGAGCGGACGGCAAGGCCAAGCTCGCGCGAGGACGCCGGCTCGACCGGCAGGAGCTTCACGCCGTCCGTGCGGCCGCGGACGGTCAGCTCGGTCATCATGCTCACGCCGAGGCCGTGGCTGACCATGCTGATGACGGTGGGATCGTCCACCCAGGTCGGGAGGATGTGCGGCTTGACGCCGATGCGATTGAAGATACGCATGATGTCCTTATCAAAGCCCTGCGAGGGCATGATGAAGTCGCGCGCCTCGAAGGCGGCGAGCGGGAAGGCGGTCATGCCCTGCGTGTCGAAATCCTTCGGCAGAACGGCAAACATGGGATCGTCGGCGAGATGCACCCACTCGTACTGGCCCTCGTCCTGCGGGGAGACGAGGATGGCGTCCATCTTGCCCTGCGCGAGCAGCTCGTAGGGGACGTCGACGTGGTCAGCCATGCGGATGTCCACGTCCACGTCGGGGCACTCCTCGCGGAAGCGCTGGATGATGCCCGGCAGCCAATGCATGGCGATGCTGGCATAGGCGCTGACGCGGATGATCTCCGTGCGCGAGGAGGCGACCTGCTCGATCACGCTGTCGAGCCGGGCGTTGGCTTGCAGAAATTCGCGCACGGCGGGCGCGATGCGTTCGCCCTCCTCCGTGAGGCGCACGCCGCTGCGTCCGCGCTCGAGCAGCGTGAAGCCGACCTCCTTTTCCAGCGAGTTCATCATGTGTGTCAGGCCTGACTGCGTGTAGCCGAGGACCTCTGCCGCCTTGGTAAAGCTGCCGAGATCGACTGCCATGAGCAGGGCCTCTAATTTCTTGCTTTCCATAGAAGTATTTCCTTTCTATTAGGATCGCTCATATTTTTATTATAATACGTCGCTTTACTTTTGGCAAGAAAGACGGTATCATTTGACTAATTTCTGTTTAATTTATACATCTCATTAAAATATATGAGGACGAATTTGACGGAAAACGGAGAGAGAAACGTAGTTAAAGGAGAAAATCACATGGAAAACAATCGTGCCCAATGGGGAAGCAAGATCGGCTTCATACTGGCGGCGGCGGGCAGCGCCGTCGGCCTCGGCAACATCTGGAAGTTCCCCGGCAAGGCCTTTGAGGGAGGCGGAGGCGCCTACATCCTCATTTATCTGGCCATCGTCGTTCTCATCGGCTTCCCCGTCATGCTCTCGGAGCTGACCATCGGCCGCGCCGCGCAGGCGAACGCCATCGACAGCTTCCACAAGCTCGGCTACCGCGGCTTCAAGTGGGTCGGCGTCACGGGTGTTGCGGTGGCGTTCATCGTCACCTCCTATTACTGCCACGTCGGCGGCTGGGTGCTGCGCTACGTCGTGTCCTACATTACGGAGGCGCAGACGGTCTATGCCGATCCGCTCGGCTATTTCTACGGCCTGCTCGGCTACAACGCCGCGACGGGCGAGACATGGTTCCCGCTGACCGCCATTCTCTTTGCCGCGGTCTTCATGGCAGTCAACGCCTTCATCATCATCAAGGGCGTTGAGGGCGGCATCGAGAAGTTCAACAAGGTCGGTATGCCCGCGCTGTTCATCATTCTCATTGTACTGCTCGCGCGCACCATCACGCTCGACGGCGCGCAGGTCGGCTTCGCCTATATGCTCAGCTGCGACTGGAGCAAGGTCGGCTTCAACACCTTCCTCTCCGCGCTGGGGCAGGCGTTCTTCTCCCTGTCGCTGGGCATGGCCATCATGATCACCTACGGCTCGTATCTGCCCAAGCATGAGAACCTCGGCAAGAACACGGCGCTCATCTGCACGATGGATACGCTCGTGGCGCTCATCGCCGGCTTCATCATCGTGCCCGCGGTGTTTGCGACGCTCGGCTCCGAGAACGTCGGCAAGGGCGGCGGCTTCGCCTTCGCGTCCCTCGCGGGCGTGTTCGAGCACATGGCGGGCGGCGCGTTTTTCGGCGTGCTGTTCTATATGCTGCTCCTGTTCGCCGCGCTGACGAGCAGCATATCCCTCATCGAGGGCGTGGTGGCGTTCCTGACCGAGCGCTTCGGCTGGAAGCGCAAGCCCACCACCATCATCGTCTGCACGCTGATGTTCCTCATCGGCTGCCTGTACACCATGTCGCAGGCCGCGTTCAACATCAAGGGCATCTGGTTTGACTTCGCCAACGGCGTGAGCTTCCCCATCTTCGGCGACTTCATGGAGTTCCTCACCGACCGTCTGATGATCCCTCTGTGCGCGCTCGGCGTGTGCATTTTCACCGGCTGGATCTGGAAGCCCGCGAATGCCGTGCATGAGATCGAGCTGGACGGCAAGCCGTTCAAGCTGGCAAAGGTCTACAGCGTGCTGGTCAAGTACGTTGCGCCCATCTCCATCCTGCTCATCATCGTGGCGAGCTTCGTCACCGGCACGACGCTGAGCTGAGAAAACGAAAAAGCGACGAAAAGCCCTCCGCTCACCGAGCGGAGGGCTTCCTTGTGCGTTATTCCGCCGTGTACAGGCGGCCGCCTTTCCGATAGACGATGCGGACCTCGGGCGTGTTAGTGAGGTAGACGAGCGAGCCGTAGCTCACGCCGAAGTCCAGCACGTCGCCGAGCCGGACGGGGACGGCGGCGTCCTCCACGTCAAGAATGGTGTGGTCCGAGGACGCGCCGAGGACCTCCACGCCCGCGAGGCGCGGCGTGAGGTCGAAGGGATCGCCGTAATCGACGCGGCCCGCGGCGCAGAGCGCGCGGCGGCGGATGCCGCGGTCGGTGTATTCGCGCGTTTTGCCGAAGGCGTCCACGGTCAGCTCGCCGACGGGATAGCTGGGCTTCGGCTTGCACTCCACGACCTCCATGCGGAGGGTGAACACGTCACGGCGCAGAAAGTCGGGATAGCAGCCGTAGATGCCGCCGAGGAGGGCGAACTCGCCGATGCGCAGATGGTTGACGCGCGCGGGCAGCGTGCCGTCAAGCACCATGTGGACGGAGGTGGACGCGCCGCCGGAGATGTATTGCAGCTCGCGGCCGATGGCGCGCTCCACCGCCTCGGCGGCGGAGACCAGCTCGCGCAGCTTCTCCGGCGTGGCGGCGACCGAGCCGTAGCAGCCGAGATTCGTGCCGACGCCCGCCAGCTCCAGATGGTCGAGCTTATACTCGACCTCAAGCGCGGCGTCGACCAGTTCCTCGCGGCTCCAGAAGCCCTCGCGCAGATCGCCGAGGTCAGCCATCAGGATCACCCTGTGGCGCGTTCCGCGCTTCGCGCAGACCGCGTTGAGGGCGCGGAGCGTTTCAAGCTCGCTCTGGAGACTCATGTCCGCGACCTCCGCGACCTCCGGAAGCTCGGAGAGCATGGGGATGCGGATGAGAACGCGCTCGCAGGCGACGCCCGCGCCGCGCAGGGCGTGCAGCTGGCTGAGACGGGACGAGGCAAGGCTCCGCACGCCGCATTCCGTATAGACCCCGGCGGCCTCCGGCAGCGCCGAAAAGCCCTTGACCACGCCCGCGACCTCGACAGAAAGGCTCTGGCAGCGCTCGATGAGCGCTGCCAGATTTGCTTTCAGCTTGTCAAGGTCGATCTCTAAAAGAGGGTATCGTGCCGTTCCTCTGTTCATAGACCGTTCCTTTGCCGTTTTGATTTATTCCGCCTTAGCCGCAGCCTTGGACTTCTTATAGGGCTTGTTGTCCAGATCCTTGAGGGTCAGGCCAACGACCGCGCACAGCCAGTTGATAATGGGCATGAGCCAGTTGAACAGAGCCCACGGGCCGTAGCCGCCCGCGCCCCACGCGTTGATATCGAGGGTGCTGGAGATAAACACGCCGCAGGTGTTCCACGGAATGAGGGCGGAGGTGACGGTACCGGCGCTTTCCAGCGTACCGGAGAGGAGAGCCGGGTGCAGACCCTTCTCTCTGTATTCCTCGGCATACATACGGCCGGGAACGACGATGGAGATGTACTGCTCGGGCATGACGGCGTTGGAGAGAACGCAGGTGCACTCGGTGAGGAGCACGAGACCCGCGGGGCCCTTCGCCAGCTTCTTGAGGCTGTTGACGATGACCTCGAGCTGGTGGGTGTCCTCCATAATGCCGCCGAACATCATGGCGATGATCGTCATGGCGACGGAGGACATCATGCCGAGGATACCGCCGCTTTCAAGCAGACGGGTCATGGTGTAGCTGGTCTCGGGAGAGAGGGTCTCCTCGAACATGGCGAGCACTTCGTCGCTGAAGTAGTAGCCGTTCATGCCGAAATCAAACACGGTACCCATGTTGCACTCGGGCTGGAAGATCATGCCCATGATCGCGCCGGAAATGATGCCGAGCGTGATACCAGGGATGGCGGGCATCTTCATGGCAACCGCCACGATAACGATGACCGGGGGCAAGAGCAGCGCAGGGTTGATATTGAACACGGCCTCGAGCGCGCCGGAGAACTCCGTCACGCGGCTCATGTCGGCATCGCCGCCGTGATACTGCATGGCGCCGAGAATACCGAAGCCGATGAGGGTGATGACATAAGTGATGCCGGTGGGCAGGATCATGGCCTTCACGTGGGTCATAACGTCCGTGCCTGCCATAGCGGGCGCAAGGTTCGTGGTATCGGACAGCGGGGACATCTTGTCGCCGAAGTAGGCACCGGAGAGGACCGCGCCGGCGGTCATGCCGGGGCTCATGCCGAGACCGAAGCCAATGCCCATCAAGGCGACGCCCATCGTACCCATCGTGCCCCAGGAGGTACCGGTGGCAAGAGAGGTGATGGAGCAGATGAGAACAGACGCAATGAAGAAGATCGCGGGCTTGAGGACCTTCAGACCGTAGAAGATCATTGTGGGAACGACACCGGCGTTGATCCAAACGCCGATGAGGATACCGACGATGACGAGGATACAGACAGACTGGAGGGCTTTATAAATACCGTCCATCATGGACTTTTCGATGGCCTCCCACTTGTAGCCGAGGTAGAGCGCCATCAGCGCGGCGCCCATAACGCCGATGAACATGGGGACATGCGGGTCTGTTTCATACTTGACGATGCCGAGCGCCAATGCGCCGACCAAGATCAGCATGGTGACCAGAGCTTCCCACAGCTTTGGCATACGCGGGGTCCTGACTTTCTTTTCTTCACTCACTTGATTGTACCAACCTTTCTCTAAATACATGGTGCGCATAGGGCGGGAACGCTCCCGTCCGCGCAGCTTCATAGATGGTGAACACTGTTTTACGGTATTTGCGAGGGTCTGTGCGCCCGCAGACCGGCAGATGAGACCGGCGGCGGGAAGACGTGATCTTGACGGTATTCCCCCTTTATTCGGTGATTTTTCCCTCCTTGAATGATCAGGAAACGATTTGCTGCGGTCTCCCCGTCCTCCCTCGCCCCCCTGCGAAGGGGAGGACGGGGAAATTGCATGTAAGGCTGATACGGGAAGCGTGCGGCGTACCGATTAAATATGCGGATATTTTAGCATATTTTATGCACGGTGGCAAGTGCCGCGCGCTTGCCGGATATCACAAAATTTACCCCTTGGGCTTGGCGATAACGCCGTTGCGTTTTACCAACCGAGCTTGGTCATGGCGTCGTCGACCGCCTTGATGCACAGGTCGATCTCTTCCTTGCCGGTGATCAGCGGCGGAACGAAGCGCAGGACGTTGCCGTTGGTGTTGTTGATGAGGACGTTGGCATCCTTGTAGCACAGGTCAACGACCGTCTGGCCGCTGGGATGGTTGAGCTGGATGCCGTTGATCATGCCGAGGCCGCGGATCTCGTTGACCGCCTTGGGATGGTTCTTCTCGATGACCTTGTGCATCTGGTCACGGAAGTACTCGCCCATGACGCGGGCGTTCTCGATGACGCCCTCGTTGATCATGACGTCGAGCGTGGTGGCAGCCAGAGCGCAGGCGAGAGGACCGCCGGCGAAGGTGGAGCCGTGGGTGCCGGGGGTGAGGGTCTTGGCCGCCTCGCCGCGGGCGCAGACTGCGCCGATGGGCACGCCGGAGCCGAGCGCCTTCGCCATGGAGCAGGTATCGGGCTCCACGCCGTAGTTCTGATGCGCGAAGAGCTTGCCGGTGCGGCCGGAGCCGACCTGGACCTCGTCGAACATGAGGAGGATGCCCTTCTCGTCGCACAGGTCGCGCAGGCCCTGCAGGAACTCCTGGGAGGCGGGACGCACGCCGCCCTCGCCCTGGACGGGCTCGGTCAGGATGGCGCAGACGTATTCATCCATGATGTCCTTGACGGACTGGAGGTTGTTGAACTCGGCATAGCGGAAGCCGGAGGGCAGGGGCTCGAAGTAGCGGTGGACGGCATACTGACCGGTGGCGGTGCAGGTGGCGAGGGTGCGGCCGTGGAAGGAGTTCTTCATCGTGATAACGACGAAGCGCTCGGGATGGCCGTGATCCTTGGCGTACTTGCGGGCGAGCTTGATCTGGCCTTCGTTGGCCTCGGCGCCGGAGTTGGCAAAGAGGACCTTATCAAAGCAGCTGTTCTCGACGATGAGCTTCGCGGTCTGGACGGCGGGCTCATTGTAGAAGTAGTTGGAGCAGTGAAGGATGGTCTCCGCACGCTCCTGCAGGCACTTGACGATGGCGGGATGGCAGTGGCCGAGACCGTTGACGGCGATGCCGCCGACGAAATCGAGGTACTTGTTGCCGTCCTTGTCGAAGACGTAGACGCCCTCGCCGCGCTCCATGGAGATGGGCATACGGACATGGTTGCCGTAGAGGTACTTGTCACCGTTTTCGATGACTTCCGCATTGGTCTTGAACTTTTCGATCATGGTAGAGTCCTCCTGTTAAAATTTTATGTATTTTTTACCATTTGATGCCAACGCTCGGCTGTGCGGTGCCGATCGTGGTGCCGGTGCCTTCGGTGGTGAAGGCCTCGTAGAGTACGGAGTGGGGCTTGCGGCCGTCGATGATGTGGACGCTGGTGACGCCCTCCTCGATGGCCTCGACGCAGCAGTCGACCTTGGGGATCATGCCGCCGGCGATGGTGCCCTTGTCCTTGAGCGCCTTAACGTCCTGAATGTTGAGGTAGCTGATGACGTCGCGCACCTTGATGTCGTTGCACAGACCCTCGATGTCGGTGAGGATGACGAGCTTTTCCGCGCCGAGCGCGCTGGCGAGCTTGCCCGCGGCGGTGTCGCCGTTGATGTTGTAGGTGTTGCCCTGCCCGTCGGTGCCGACGGGGGCGATGACGGGGATGAAGCCCGCGTCGAGCATGGCGTTGATGGCGTCGGCGTTGACGTAGTCGATGTCGCCGACGAAGCCGAGCTCTTCGCTGCGCTTGTGGCAGTGATAGATGTCGCCGCTCACGCCGGAGAGGCCGACGGCCTTGCCGCCGATCTGGTTGATCCTGCCGACCAGCTCGGTGTTGACCTGACCGACGAGGACCATCTCGACCACGCGCATGATGTCCTCGGACGTGTAGCGCAGGCCGTTGATGAACTGCACGGGAATGTTGAGCTTCTCGAGCATCTTGTTGATGCCGGGGCCGCCGCCGTGGCTGAGCACGGGCTTGAGGCCGAGGAGCTTGAGCATCACGACGTCGTGGAGCACGGCGTCCTTGAGCTCGTCGTTGATCATGGCGTTGCCGCCGTACTTGATGACGATGACCTTGCCCTGATATTTTTCAAGGTAGGGCATGGCCTCCATCAGGGTCTCTACCTTCTTCGCAACATCGCTCATGGGTAGCCCTCCTTAGGTGCGGTAGTCGCCGTTGATCTTGACGTACTCGTAGGTGAGGTCGCAGCCGTAGGCGACCGCCTTGCCGTCGCCGCTGTGGAAGTCGACGATGACGGTGATGTCATGCTCAGTGAGCACGGCCTTGGCCAGCTCCTCGCTGAAGTCGGTGCCGAAGCCGTCCTTCATGACCTGGACCTCGCCGGCGCTGCTCTTGATGATGCAGTCGGCCTTGGTGGGATCGACGTCCGCGCCGGAGTAGCCGGCGGCGGCCATGATGCGGCCCCAGTTCGCATCGCGGCCGAACACGGCGGCCTTGAACAGGGTGGAGCCGGCGATGGCCTTGGCGACCAGACGGGCGTCATGCTCGGTGGGCAGGCCGTAGGACTCGACGACGATCAGATGGGTCGCGCCCTCGCCGTCGGAGGCGATGCGGCGGGCCATGTCGATGCAGATGTGCTCGATGAGACCGGCGAGAGCCGCCTTGTCCTCCTCGGTCTTGACCTCGACGCCGGAGGCGCCGTTGGCGAGCAGGATCATGGTGTCGTTGGTGGAGGTGTCGCCGTCGACGGTGCACATATTGAAGCTCTTGTCGATGGCGTTGTGCAGCATCTTCTGCAGGTCGGCGGAGTCGCACTTGGCGTCGGTGGTGACGTAGGCGAGGGTGGTGGCCATGTTGGGGTGGATCATGCCGGAGCCCTTGGCCATCGCGCCGATGCGGATGGTGCCGGAGGAGAGCTCGAGCTCGTAGGCGGATTCCTTGCGGACGGTGTCGGTGGTCATGATGGCATAGGCCGCGTCGGAGCCGTTGGCCTTGTCGAGCTTGGCGGGGATGATCTGACGGACGCCATCGAGCACCTTCTCGACGGGCAGTTTCTGGCCGATGACGCCGGTGGAGCAGACGAAGACCTCGTTCTCGCCCACGCCGAGGAGCTTTTCGGCCTCGCGCTCGACGGTCCGGGCGTCCTCGATGCCCTGCGTGCCGGTGGCGGCGTTGGCGTTGCCGGAGTTGATGACGATGGCGCGGGCCTTGCCGTTCTTGAGGATCTCACGGTCGAGAATGACGGGAGCGGCGCAGAACTTATTGGTAGTGAACACTGCGGCGCAGGACGCCTCGGTCTCGGAGTAGAGGACGGCCACATCGGGCTTCTGCGTCTTGCGGCTCTTCACGCCGACGTACACAGCGCCCGCGGTAAAGCCCTTCGGGGAGGTGATGCCGCCGCCTTCGATCACTTTGTATTCCATAGTGTTGTTCTCCTTTTCTTATTCTTACCTTATATAAAATCAGTTCCTTACGGATACATCGGGGGCATCATGAGGCCGGTGGTCTCGGGCAGGCCCATGATAAGGTTCATGTTCTGAATGGCCTGGCCGGCGGCGCCCTTGCCGATGTTGTCGATGACGGAGGAGACGATCAGGCGGTGGGTGCGGGAATCGAAGGTCGGGGTCATCTCGACGAAGTTGGTGCCGTAGGCCCACTTGGTCTGCACGGGGAGATTGGCCGGGAAGACCTTGACGAAGGGTTCGTCCTTGTAGAAGTCCTTGTACAGCTCGTAGACCTCCTCGTTGGTGAAGTCCTTATCGCAGGTGGCGTAGATGGTGACCTCGATGCCGCGGACCTGCGGGAGGAGGTGCGGCTGGAAGTTGATGTACTGCCAGGTCTCGGGCTTCATCAGATCCTTGCCGGTGATGTAGGCGATGTTCTGCTCGATCTCGGGGGTGTGGCGGTGACCGCCGCCGAGGGCGTAGGCGCAGAAGTTGTTCTCCGCCTCGGTGAGGAGCTTGTTGAGGGCGGGACGGCGGCCGGCGCCGGTGTAGCCGCTCTTGGCGTCGATCACGATGGTGTTCTCAACGATGTGGCCGGTCTTGAGCATGGGCTGGAGGCCGAGGGTGGAGGCGGTGGGATAGCAGCCGGGGTTGGCGATGAGCTTCTTGCCCTTGGCCAGCTCGCGGTTCATTTCGGGCATGCTGTAGACGGCGTCATGCGTCATCTGGGGATTGGTGTGCTTGTCGCCGTACCACTTCTCCCAGACCTTCACGTCGCGGAAGCGGATGTCCGCGCCGATGTCGATGATGCGGGAGCCTTCGGCGAGAACGATCTCCGCCCACTTGGCGACCGCGCCGGAGGGGACCTGGATCATCACGACGTCGCTCTTGCGGGCGGTCTCGCGCACGTTCTCCTCGGTCAGATCCAAAATGGTCTGATCATAGAAGCCGCGCAGGGCGGGATGATGGGTGGAGATGGCGTCGCCCACGCCGTAGGTATCGAGAACGTTGACGAGCTCGCCGTCGGGATGGTTGACCATCATGCGCAGCACTTCGCCGCAGACATAGCCGGTCGCACCGATGCAGGAATAATGGATCATGGTGATAGCCTCCTCAAAAATTTTCTGCGATTTGCAACAACGCCGTCGTGGGCTTGCAAACCGCTTCGCGATAGTGTTTAATTATCTACGCATACAGTATATAGTTTTAATGCGGAATGCACAAGAAAATCATTGTTCTGCTGAACATTCCGAAATGGAATGCTTGACAGATGATTCACATTCGGCTATCATGGCCTTAATGCCGATGCAAGCAAGGAGATGAGCGCATGATCCACAAATATCTGGCCTACCTCAAGACCATCGAGACCGGCAGCATCACGCAGGCCGCCGCGGAGTTGGGCTACACGCAGTCTGCCGTGAGCCGCATGATCGCGGACCTGGAGGAGCATTGGGACGTCCCGCTGCTCACGCGCAACCGCTCGGGCATCGAGATCAGCTCGGAGGGGACGCAGCTGCTGCCCATCCTTCAATCCATCGTCAAGGGGCAGGAGGAGCTCAGCTTTGCCGTCGGCGAGCTGCACGGACTGCAAAACGGCCTCATTCGCGTGGGCGCGTTCACCAGCATGGCGACCGGCTGGATGCCGCTGATGATCAAGTCCTTCCACGAAAAATACCCCAATATCCGCTTTCAGATCTTCAACGGCGAGTACAACCAGATCGCGACCTGGCTGCGCCGCGGGCAGATCGACTGCGGCTTTCTCGCCCTCCCCTGCGCCAAGGAGTTCGACACGACCTTCCTGCTGCGCGACTCGCTGACGGTCATCCTGCCGCCGAACCACCCGCTGCGCGACGCGGAATGCTTCCCCGTCAGCCGGCTGTCGGACGAGGATTTCATCAGCCTCATGGAGGAGCAGGACTACGAGATCAATTTGTTCCTCGAGCATCTCAGGCAGTCCCCGCGCATCAAGTTTGAGGTCAGCAGCGACTTCGCCATCCTCGCGATGGTCGAGTGCGGGTTGGGCATCAGCGTGGTGCACGATCTGATCCTGCACCCCAACCGCCACGGCATCATCAAAAAGCCGCTCGACGAACCGTACTACCGCGATATTGCCATCGCCACGAGTGCGGCGGCGCAGCCGTCCACCATCACGCGGATGTTCTGCGAGCACGCGCTCGAGTGGGCGAGGGATACCAGCTCCGCCATCGCCCCCGCCACGGCGGAGGCCCCGGAGTACGCGGAGCTGGCAAAGTAAAGAGATGGGAAAAAGGGACCGTTCTCTGCGGAGGAGAACGGTCCCTTTTGTTGTAAAGGCGGTGTTATGCAGCTTCTCCGGGCAGCGCCCGCGTTTTTTGCGCCTGCTTTCCACCCGGGCGTAAAATCTCCTGTTGACATCCGTGCCGCGGCGTGTACTATGGAGATAACAGATCAAACGGAAGTGAGGAAACGTATGGAATACAGGATAGAGCGGGACTCGATGGGAGAGGTCCGCGTCCCGGCGGACCGCTACTGGGGCGCGCAGACGCAGCGCTCGCATGAGAATTTCCCCATCGGCGTCGGGATCGAAACGATGCCCGCGGAGATCATCCGGGCATTTGCCGTGCTGAAAAAGGCGGCGGCCATCGCCAACCGCGAGCTGCTGCCCGAGCGGATGAGCGCGGAAAAATGCGCCCTGATCGGCCGCGTCTGCGACGAGATCCTCGCCGGTGAGCTGGACGGACATTTCCCGCTCGTTGTGTGGCAGACGGGCTCGGGCACGCAGTCGAACATGAACGTCAACGAGGTCATCGCCAACCGCGGCAACGAGCTGGCGGGAAAAAAGCTCCTGCACCCAAACGACGACGTCAATATGTCGCAGTCCTCGAACGACACCTTTCCCACGGCGATGCATATTGCCGCCTGTCTCGCGGTGGAGGACCGCCTTCTCCCCGCTGTTTCCGCGTTGGAGCAGACCCTCCTGCGTCTGGAGGCGGAGAACGCCGATGTGCTGAAATCCGGGCGGACGCATTTGCAGGACGCGACGCCCATCACCTTCGCGCAGGAGATCTCCGGCTGGCGGACGAGCCTCGCACGGGACCGTGAGCTGCTCACCGCCGCGCTGCCTCCCCTGCGGGAGCTGGCGCTCGGCGGCACGGCGGTCGGCACGGGACTCAACGCCCCCGACGGCTTTGACCGGGCGGTCGCCGCGGCTGCCGCAGAGCTGACCGGGAAGCCCTTTGTCACCGCGTCCAACAAGTTTCACGCGCTCACGTCGAAGGATGAGCTGGTGTTCGCGCACGGCGCGGTCAAGGCGCTCGCGTGCGATATGATGAAGATCGCGAACGATGTGCGCTGGCTCGCCTCGGGTCCGCGCACGGGGCTGGGGGAGATCACCATTCCAGCCAACGAGCCCGGCTCATCCATCATGCCCGGCAAGGTCAACCCCACGCAGTGCGAGGCGGTGACGATGGTGGCGGTGCAGGTCATGGGCAACGACGCCGCCGTCGGCATAGCGGCGTCGCAGGGGAACTTTGAGCTGAACGTCTTTATGCCCGTGTGCGCCTATAACTTTCTGCAGTCCGTCCGCCTGCTGAGCGAGGCCATCGCTTCGTTTGACAAAAACTGCGCGTCCGGCATCCACGCAAATCGGGAGAGGATGGACGAGAACGTGCGCCGCTCGCTGATGCTCGTCACGGCGCTCAACCCGCACATCGGCTATGAAAACGCCGCGAGGATCGCAAAGAAGGCATACGCGGAAAACCTGACGCTGCGCGAGGCTTGCGCCGCGCTGGAGCTTCTGCCGCCGGAGGAACTTGACCGCATCGTCCGCCCCGAGCGGATGGTTTGAAAGCCTGCCAATGAAAAGGAGAACGCTATGGATTACGCAAAAGAATCGCTCCGCCTGCACGGCGAGTGGAAGGGCAAGATCGAAATGGTGACCCGCGTGCCGGTCAAGACGAAGGATGACCTGTCCCTCGCCTACACCCCCGGCGTCGCGCAGCCCTGTCTGGAAATCCAGAAGGATATCAACAAAAGCTATGAGCTTACACGCCGCTGGAACATGGCGGCGGTCATCACCGACGGCAGCGCCGTGCTGGGCCTCGGCGACATCGGTCCCGAGGCCGGTATGCCCGTCATGGAGGGCAAGTGCGTGCTCTTCAAGGCGTTCGGCGACGTCGACGCCTTCCCGCTCTGCGTCAAGACCAAGGACGTGGACGAGTTTGTGGAGACAGTCTACAACATCTCCGGCAGCTTCGGCGGCATCAACCTCGAGGACATCGCGGCACCACGCTGCTTTGAGATCGAGCGCAAGCTGAAGGAAAAATGCGACATTCCCATCTTCCACGATGACCAGCACGGCACCGCCGTTATCACGCTCGCGGGCCTCACGAACGCGCTCAAGGTCGTCGGGAAGAAGAAAGAGAACGTGAAGGTCGTCACCTCCGGCGCGGGTGCGGCGGCCATCGCCATCACAAAGCTGCTGCTCTCCGCGGGCTTCCGCGACATCACGATGTGCGACCGCAAGGGCGCGATCTACAAGGGCCGCGAGGGCCTGAACTGGATCAAGACCGAGATGGCCGAGGTCACGAACCTGAGCCGCAAGGCGGGGACGCTTGCCGATATGCTGGTGGGCGCCGATGTGTTCATCGGCGTTTCCGCGCCGAATACCGTCACGACCGAGATGGTCAAGACGATGAACAGGGACGCGATCATTTTCGCCTGCGCGAACCCGACGCCGGAGATCTTCCCCGACGCGGCGAAGGCGGGCGGCGCAAGGGTCATCTCCACCGGACGCAGCGACTATCCCAACCAGATCAACAATGTGCTGGCGTTCCCCGGCATCTTCCGCGGCGCGTTCGACGTGCGCGCGAGCGACATCAACGAGGAGATGAAGGTCGCGGCGGCGGAAGCGCTGGCGGGACTTGTGGGCGATGAACTCTCCGAGGACTATATCATCCCCGCGGCGTTCGATCCGCGCGTCGGCCCCGCGGTGGCGAAGGCGGTCGCCGAAGCCGCGCGCAGGAGCGGCGTGGCAAGGATCTGAGTCTGACCGGCGGTGCTGTGCGGTATCCCTGCGCGGGCGGCGGAGCTGGAGCCTGCCTATGTGCGAACGGTATTCGACCAGACCAACGGCCTGCCGACCGACGAGGCAAACGCCGTCCTGCAGACGAGGGACGGCTACCCGTGGGTGGGCAGCTACGGCGGCCTTCTGCGCTTCGACGGCTCCGAATTCCACAATTTCAGCACCAAGGGCGCCATTGCGACGCCGGCGTGTTCGTCTACGAAAACGGCGTCTTTACCGCCGTGCCCTGTACGAAAAAGAACAGCTATCTGAGCATACGCGATTTCGCGGAGGGACGCGACGGCACCATTTACGTTGCCTCCACCTCCGGCGTGTGCCGGGTCCGCAGCGGACTTCTGGTGCCCTACAGCAACCCGTACATAACGGGCGAAACCGCTTATGCGCTGGGGATCGACCGCTATGGCCGCCTGTGGTGCGCCATGAGCACGGGAAAGTGCGCGGTCATGCAGGACGACCGTGTGCTGGCCATGCTGGACGCGGAGCTGTTCTTCGAAGACGGCAGCGTGATAAGCTGCCTGACCTCGGACCGCGCGAACAACATCTATCTGGGCACCAACGGCTCGGCGCTGGCGAAGGTCGCGTGCAGCGGTCAGAGGTTGGACGGCACGGCCTTCACGGTGCAGACCTACGAGGTGACGGACGCGGTCAACCACAACCGGATCGACGTTACCGCCGAGGGAGATATACTGGTCTCGGGCCAGCAGGGCTTTGCATGGGTCACCGCTGACGGTACGCAGCGGGATCCCCATACGGGCACGAGCACCGACGCGGTGAACTGCGCCGCTTTGGACACCGAGGGCAACGTCTGGCTGGCCTTCTCCAACGAGGGGCTGCTCCGCTACAGCCCCGGCTGCTTTGCCTCGCCCAACCTCGCGGCAGGTTTGGCGGATATGGATATCAATGCCGTGACCGCGGCGGGCGGACGGTACTATGCCGCCGTGAACCAGGGACTGCTGGCCTTTGACAGCGACTGGCAGCCTGTATCCAATAAGCTGACACAGGCGCTGGCAGGGATCCATGTGCAGAGCCTTATGACGGATAGCCGCGGTCGCCTGTGGTGCGGCACCTACTCCGAGCTGGGCCTTGTGCGCTATGACACGGGCAGCGGAGAGCTTGTTTTCTTTAATCAGAGCAACGGGCTGGGGAGCACGCGTATCCGCGTGGCCTTCGAGCTGCGGGACGGTACGGTGGCCGTGGGAACGCAGGACGGCCTTGCCCTGATCCGGGGCGATGGGGTCGCCGCCTTCTATGATAAGGACAGCGGACTGGAGACGCAGTCGATCCTCTGCATCGTTCAGGCTCCCGACGGCACGCTGCTGGCGGGCAGCGCCGGAAGCGGGATCTACGCGCTGGCGCAGGACGGCTCGATCACGAAATTCAGCTACGAGCAGGGGCTGGAGGACGGCGTGGTGCTGCGCATATTGCAGGAGGAGGACGGCCGCAGCGCCTTTGCCAGCGCGGGCAGCCACCTGTATTATTGGGCGGACGGGACTTTCCGCAGGCTGGACGGCCTGCACATCGGTCCCGGCTCGATCTTCGATCTCTACGAGCGGGACGTAAAGCTGTGGCTGCTGCAGGACAGCGGCATTTACGCCTTGGATAAGGCGCGGATCTTAGCGGGAGAAACGCCGCACGCCACCCAGTACGGAACGGCCCACGGGCTCACCGGCTCCCTGCGGGTGAACACCTGCAATTATATGGCCCCGGACGGCAGCCTGTATCTGGCCACACGAAACGGCGTCAGCGTGTTTGACTTCCGGGAGATCTCCGCGCCGATGCCGCCGCTGGTCATCAACAGCATCCGCGTGGATGACCGGACCTACGAGTCCCCGGAGCGGCTGACGCTCGGCAGCGACGCCCGGCGCATGACCATCCGCTTCTCCGCGCTGACCTATTCCGGCGCCACCAATCTGTGCATCGGGTATCAGCTCGTGGGCTTTGCCCAAAGCCAAGACCTACACCGTGGGAAGTTGGCTGGAAGTGTGGATGGAGAACTACGCGAAAATCAAACTGCGCCCATCGACCTACAAAACCTCGCAAGGCTTTCTGAAAAACCACATCAAGCCGCAGATCGACAGCGTTCCGCTGGCAGACCTGACCTCTCTGGACTTGCAGCGGTTCTACAAGCACCTGCTGGACGGCGGCAGAGTTGACCGCGTCGAGGCCAAGAAGAAACCAAAAGGTTTAGCACCAAAGACCGTCCGCAACATCCA
>OFMX01000304.1_pt1 | contig 50352 bp, 30 predicted proteins | sample 1541901 | NCBI WGS metagenome assembly OFMX01 (sample SAMN04209222, study PRJEB22552) | human gut metagenome | biome: gut; material: feces | host: Homo sapiens | place: USA: Oklahoma | reverse complement strand
AAGTATTCCTGCACTTTTCAAACCTTGCCTCGACAAAAAATCTCTCGCCGAATGCTCTCGCTGAATTGTGCAGTGCTGCCATAGACAATCGCCGGGCTCTATGGTAGAATAAGAAGTAACTCACAGGAAAGGAACCGATACATATGAACTGGAAACGATTTTTCGCGCTTCTGCTGGTGCTGGCACTGCTGCCGGCCCTGTTCGGAAACGCCTTTGCAGCCGGTCCGAAGGCCCGCACGCTGACGGACGCGGACTACGCGCCGATCGACGCCCTGTGGGCCGAGCTGGACGCCGTGGAGCAGGACGCGCAGACGCAGTCCGCACAGGACGGCCCGGACCGGACGCTCGCGGCGGCGCAGGCCGTGGCGGAGGCCGTGACGGCCTCCGACCTCTATGTGGACGGCACGCTGCAGTGGCGCGGCGCGCAGTTCAGCTTTGAAACGACGACGGGCGTGACGTGCGCCTACAGCCCGCGCCTGCGCGAGCTGGCCCGCAAGGCCGCCGGGAGCATCGTCGAGACAGAGGCAGTCGAGCCGCAGACATCCACGACGACGAGCGCGGACATCACGCTCATCGAGCCGTATTACGGTCTGGACCCCAGCTTCACGCAGCAGTATCAGAACGAGGTAAAGAAGCTGGCCGCCGCCACGGGCGGCAGCTCGCAGGTCCTGAAGACGACGCGCGCCACGATCGACGCCGTTGCTGCCGCCGTCGAGTCGAGCGGCGTTGTCATCTTCGACAGCCACGGCTCCACAGACTATGAAAACCCGTGGAACGAGGACGACCTTGTCTCCGGCGCGACAACGTCCTACCTCCTGCTGCAGACCGGCACCGGCCTGACGACGGAGGACTATGCCAAGGACGGCAATACCTACCACGCGCAGTACATGGGCTCCTACGGTACGATAAAATACTACGCCGTGGACGGCACCTGCATTGCGAACCACATGACAAAGTTCGCCCCGGACAGCCTGATCTGGAGCGCCATCTGCCTCGGCATGGCGACGGACGGTCTGTGCGCCCCGCTGCGCGCCGAGGGCGTGAGCGTGTTCTACGGCTATTCCCAGGCCGTCACGTTCGACTATGACTACAAGTGGGAAGAGGTCTTCTTTGCCCGTTTGCGCGCGGGCGACACCGTCGCACAGGCCGTTGCGCAGATGAAGACTGAGGTTGGACAGTGGGACTACTGCTCGGAGTACCTGACCATTGAAAGCGCACGCCGGAACTACTGCGCCTTCCCCATCGTCTCCTCCGCGCTGGATACCTACCCCGGTAAGGGCAAGGTCGATGCCCTGCAGGAGGTCCATTCCGACTGGCAGCTCTTCGGCAAGGCGCAGTTCACCGTCACGGCCGTCTCGGCCAACACGGCCCTCGGCACGGTCGTGCCGCTGAATGACCTGACGTTCGAGGCAAAGCCCGCGGAGAACGCCGCCGTCTCCGGCTGGTCGCTTCAGCCCGAGGGCGCAGCCGCCGTCGCGCAGGACGGCAATGTCTTCACCGTCAGCGACGTGCGCGAGGACTGCACGCTCGTGGTGGAGTTCCGCCAGCGCGTCCCCGCGACCGTCGTATTCTCCACGCCGGAGGGGGCTTCCCAGCCGATGCAGCGCGGCTATGTCGGTGAGGAGATGGCGCTCACCGCCCCTGAGGGCAAGCCGCTGGCCAATGCGCACGACTATGTCTTCGCAGGCTGGACAGACGCTCCCGTGGCCGACGCCGTGCAGGTGAGCACGGTCTACACGGACACCTACACCCCCATCCGCGCCATGGTCACGCTCTATGCACTCTATTCGTGGCAGGACGGCGAGACGACCCGCTATACAACGCAGCCGCAGAATAAGGTCTGTCCGTCCGAGGCCTTCTCCGACCTTGACGTCACGCAGTGGTATCATGAGCCGGTCGACTACATGCTGGAAACGGGCATGATGAACGGCATGAGCGCCACGATATTCGAGCCGAACGGCACGCTGACGCGCGCACAGCTCGTGACCATCCTCTACCGCCACGCCGGTTCCCCGGACGTGACTGGCCTGCCGAATCCGTTTGCGGACGTCGCGCCGCAGTCGTGGTATGCGAAGGCTGTCATCTGGGCAGCCGCCAACGGCGTCGTCAAGGGCACGTCCGCCGCGACGTTCGCCCCGGAGGATGCCATCACCCGCGAGCAGATCGCGGCCATTCTCTACCGCTACAACGGCGAGGCCGTTACGGGAGACCTGCTCTCCTCCTTCCCGGATGCGGACGCGGTCTCCGGCTATGCCGTTGAGGCCATGCAGTGGGCCGTCAGCCGCGGCCTGATCTCGGGCGACCCCGCCTCGGACGGCACGCTGTGGCTCCGTCCGCGCGACGGCGCGACCCGCGCCCAGATTGCCAAGATCCTGTGGGTCTGGCTCGGCGCGTAAATTCTGGATCTTTGAGGAAAAAGCCATGATGAAAAAACTGATCTCCGGGCTGGTTCTTCTGGCCATGCTGGCCTGCCTGGTGCTCCCCGCTGCGGCGGCGGAGCCCACGGCCCTTCCCATGACGGTCGCCGAGGCCGTGGACGGCGTCTCCGCCTACTGCACCGCGGCGATGCAGGCCGCCGGGACCTACAGCGATTGGTCCATCCTGCAGCTGGCCCGCAGCGGCAATCTGACGGACGCCATGCGGCAGGACTATCTTGCTTCTCTGGCGGAAAAGCTCCGTGCCTGCGGCGGCGTGCTGGACAAATCCTATTACACGCAGTATTCCCGCACGATCCTCGCCCTGACGGCCTGCGGCGAGAACGCCCGCGACTTTGCGGGCTATGACCTGACGGCCCCGCTTGCAAACTACGACCAGACCGTCTGGCAGGGCGTGAACGGCGCGGCCTTTGCCCTCATCGCCATGGACTCCGTGTCCTACGGCTTCGCAGCCTCCGGCACGAGCTCCCGCGCGCGCCTCGTGGCCTACCTGCTGGCGCAGGAGCTGCCGGGCGGCGGCTGGGACTATTCCGGTAAGACGGCCGACCCCGACCAGACCGCCATGGTGCTGCAGGCGCTCGCGCCCTACCGCACGCAGGCAAACGTCTCTGCGGCCATCGACCGCGCCCTGAACGTGCTCAGCGGCATGCAGAAGGACGACGGCAGCTTTGACGCGTGGGGCGCCTCGTCCTCGGAATCGATCTCGCAGGTCCTTGTGGCGCTGTGTGCCCTCGGCATCGACCCGGCGAAGGACAGCCGCTTTGTCCGTGCGAACGGCGCGTGGCTCGTCAGCGCGCTGATGAGCTTCCGCGTGCAGACGGAAACCGGCCTTGCCTTCGGCCACACGAACCGCACGGCAAACTACATGGCCACAGAGCAGGCGGGCTACGCCCTCGCGGCCTATGAGCGCTTCCTCGCAGGCCAGCCCGCCCTGTACACCATGACGGACACGACCTACGGCACACACACCTGCGTCCGCTACCGCGACACGGCCCGCCACTGGGCGCAGCCCTATGTCTGCGCGGTGACGGAGCAGGGCCTCATGAATGGTGTCGGCAACGACTGCTTCGATCCCGAGGGAACGCTGAACCGTGCCATGCTCGCCACGATCCTCTGGCGCGCTTCCGGCAGCCCCGCAGCAGACGGCGGCAGCTTTTCCGACGTCCCAGCCGGGCAGTGGTACTCCACGGCCGTTTCGTGGGCGCAGCAGAGCGGCATTGTGCAGGGCGTGGGTGAAAACCGCTTCGCGCCGATGGACAGCATCACGCGCGAGCAGCTCGCCGTTATGCTCTGGCGCGCCTCCGGCAGCCCCGGGAGCACGCAGAGCCTTGCGGCCTTCCCGGATGCCGGGACGTGCTCCGACTGGGCGAGCACGGCGCTGGCGTGGGCCGTGGAGCGCGGCATTCTGAACGGCATGGACGGCAGACTGGCCCCCGGCGGCACGGCAACGCGAGCGCAGGCAGCGGCTATGCTGACGCGCTATCTGCAGTGAGGGTCCTGCCATGAAGCTGTTTCATTCCTGGAAGCGCTGGCAGCTCATCGCGCTGGTGTGCGTCGTTCTGACAGCCGTTCTGACGCTCGTCTTTGTGCTGCAGGGCGGCGGCGGGGACACGCAGCCCACCGGCGGCACGGAGGGGCTGCAGCTGGCCACGGAGACGCTGGGGGACGTCACGGAGCCGCCCGAAACAGCCGCTCCCACAGAGGAGCCCACAGCCGCTTCGACGGAAGCCACAGAAGCTCCGACTGAAGTGTCTACGGAGGCCACAAAGGCCACAGAAGCCCCGACTGCCGCGACGCAGCCTGCCACGGAGGCCCCGACGGAGCCGCCCGCAACGGAGCCTGCCGCTCCCTCGTGCACGGTCTCCATCTCCTGCACGACGGTCCTGGACAACTGGGACAAGCTCGCGGAGGCCAAGCGTTCCATCGTCCCGTCGAACGGTATCATCCTCGGCACCGTGACGGTCGAGCTGCAGGAGGGCGACACGGTGTTTTCCGTCCTGCAGCGCGTGGTGAGCGACTACAATATCCAGATGGAGTATTCCGTCTCGCCCCTGTATCAGACCACCTACATTGAGGGCCTCGGCAACCTCTACGAGAAGGACTGCGGCGCGCGCTCCGGCTGGATGTTTGCCGTGAACGGCGTTTTCCCGAACTACGGTGCATCGGACTGTACCGTACAGGACGGTGATTCCATCCGCTGGCTGTATACCTGCGACCTCGGAAGCGACCTTTCCTGAATATGCCTCCCATGCGGCGCATCCCGAACCGGATGCGCCGCTTTTTGTGTGCTGAGACATGGTAGAGGAGCGGCATGCCTCGCCCCTACAAGGCGCTATCCCGGTCACGAAAAACTGCCCGGCGCTTTCGCGCCGGGCAGCCATTTTCTTATGTGCGGGACATCAGCGGGTCCTAGCGATCTCGATGGTGTTCGTCTTTTCCTTCAGGACAAGGACATCGCCGGTGTCCGTGCTGATGTGGGCCAGATCAGCCTGCGTCAGCTTGTAGTCGTCCGTTCCGGCGGCGACCACCGTGCCCCACATCATGAGGTTACCGGTGATCACAACGTCGTGGTCGAGCGCGCCGCCGATGGTCACATAGCCGTCAGAGGTCTTGCTGAGGTTGCCGTCTTCATCGCTCTTGGAGTTGAGCAGGTAGATATCGCCGTTCAGCTCCGCGGTCTGGCCTGCAGGCGTGGGATTCAGAACGATGCTCGCCGTGGCGTCGCCGTTGACAGCCGCGAGATAGCCGATGTCGTTCTTCATCGTGATATTGCGGAACCTGCCGCCGTTGATCTCGATGGTCACGAACTTCATGGCATGCAGCAGGCCATAGGTACCGGTGACATTTTCAACAAGGCAGTCGTTCACAACGCAGCGCGCCGGCACATAGGTGCTCAGAGACGTGCAGTTTCCATAGACGATCAGGCCGTTGTAGCCGGTCAGGTCATGGAACCAGCCGCCGTTGATGGTCAGCAGGGTCTCCGTCTTGCTTGCGCCGAGATTGAACACTCCGCCGCCTGCGCCGAAGATCATGTTGGCGATCTCAAAGCCGTCGTTCACAGTGACCTGTGCGCCGGAGCCGATACTGAAGGAGGCATTGACACCGCTCTTCAGATACTTGCTGTTGCCGTCCACGCGGAAGTTCTCGATGGTGACGTTCGCTTCCTTGATGTCAAACATATAGCCGGAGGTGTTCGTAGCATCACGGCGGACCATGCAGCGCTTGGCATTCTCGCCGAATTCGTTGAAGTTCAGCGAGCAGTCTTCCGTGATCTGAATGCGGTAGACCAGCGAAATGACAAAGTTCGCATCATCGGGGATGGTTTCCATGGCATCGACACGGGCCTTCAGGATCTCCTTGGCCTTCTCGAATGTCTTGACCGGCGTCTTAACGGTCAGGCCGTCGTTCGTGTCATTGCCGTTGCCGCTGAGGTAGACGACGATGTCGTTCGTCTTGACCTCGGCAAAGACCGCCGTGTTGTTCTCATTGACCTCGAGGTAATAAGCGCCGTCGATGCCGTTGACAACATGTACCTTCTCCATGTCGCTCGGCTGCAGGGCATAAGCGCCCTCGCCCGTTCCACCGGAGATGGTGGCTGCGCCGACGAATTCCTTGGCCAGCAGGATGGGGAGCTTGCCCTTCAGCTTGGTCAGGCCCTCCGGCACGCGAATCGCGACGTCCTTGGAGGACCCATAGGCGTTGTTGATGTAAATCGGGTCCTGGAAATCGGTATCCTCCGTCGGAATGAGGGTAACGTTGTGGGTTGAAAGGGTCAGCGCGTTGATCGTCTCGCCGTTCTTGTTCGTGTTGCCGGCAAACTTCACACCGCCGAGCACGACGGTAGAGCCGTCATTCGTGGCAGAGATGCAGGCGATGTTCGCGCCCGTCGTCGACATGGAGTTGTTCACAACCGCGCCGCCGAGCAGGTTCACTTCCACAGGATAGCTGCCCATAACGTTGATGACGCCCGCAACGGAGCCGCCCACGTTATCGGACAGCTCGCCGCCATTCATCGTGAAGACGGTCTTATCGTCCTTCGTGCTGGACTTGAGGTAGATCGCGCCGCCGGTGAACTTGGACGTGTTGCTCGAGATCTTGCCGCTGTTCAGGACCAGGGTGGAGTCTTCCACATAGAATGCACCGCCCTGTGCGCCGAAGCAATTCGTGACAACGGCGTTGTTCATCGTCATCGTCGCATAGTTCAGCAGATAGATGGTGTTGCTCGCGGGAGCGGAAGCGGACAGTCCGGAGAAGACCTCGGCATTGCCGTCGATCGTGATGTTCGACAGCGTCAGGCTGCCGCCGTCCACGGCGATCATGTTGCCCGTGCAGGACGGAGCGCGCTTGACGATGCAGTCGCGGCCCTTGAGGTCCCACGTCTGCTCATCGAGCACGGTCACGGTATGCGTGACCCAGATGACACCATCGGTGACCTTCGGAGAGATGAGAGCCGCAGCCGCAGCAAACGTGCGGACCGGGGTCTCCTCCGACAGGCCGTCGTTGGAGTCGCTGCCCTTGACACCGTCCAGATAGACCGTCGCGCCGACATAGGTGTCGTTGAGCCAATAGGCAAAGAGCGTCATGTTGTTCGTGACCGGAGTCGCGAAATCCCATTCCGCGCCGCTGGCGGTGTGCCAGCCGAGGAAGGTATCGTCAGTCTTGACGGGATCGGCGGGCTTTTCGACCGTGCCGCCGTGCTGGACCTTGACCTGCACCGGTGTCGTGCCGTTGACGGCATTGAACGTGACGGTATGCTGGATCAGGCCGTCAGACAGTGTGACGGTGACGTCCTCGGTCAGCCCGGCCAGGATGTAGTTGCTGCCGTGGCTCGCCAGACGGCCGCTCGTTGCGGAGACGTCATAGACCTCATAGCCTTCGTCAGCGCGGGCGATAAACTCGACAAAGTTCACATTCTCCGGGAGCGTCAGCTCCGTGACGGCCTTGCCTTCGACATAGGCCGCGCTGTGCTCGGAGACGAAGGTGACGTGGATCGGCTCCTTCGGCTCGGTGGGCTCGGGCTCGGTGGGCTCGGGCTCCGTGGGCTCGGGCTCCGTCGGTTCGGTCTCCGTCGGCTCCGTGGGCTCGGTCTTATCCTCCGCAGCCTTCAGGAAGCGGCACAGGAGCGTAGCGGCCTCAGCGCGGGTCAGAGGGTTCTGCGGCAGGAAGCTGCCGTCCGGATAGCCGGTCAGGACACCTGCCGTCTGCATGGTCTCCACAGCCTCTTCCGCCCAGGCGGCGATGTCGGCTGCATCGGTGAAGGTCTTAACCTCCTCGATCTCGGGGAGGGTCTTGTTGAGCAGCTTCAGCAGCCGCAGGAAGATGGTGGCAGTCTCCTGCCGGGTGGCCGCGCGGTCCGGGGCAAACGTGCCGTCGCCGTCGCCGGTCACAACGCCGTTCTCGGCGGCCCATGCGACAGCGCCCGTGTACCAGGTGCCCACTGCCACATCGGAGAAGCCGGTAGAGGCATTGTCGTCCGTTTCCGCACCGGCGGCGCGCGCCAGAACGGTCACAAGCATGGCACGGGTCAGCGTGCCCTCGGGATCAAACGCCGTGTCGCTCACGCCCTTGAAGTAACCGGCGGCAACGGCTTCCGTGATGGCGTCATACGCCCAGTGGTCCTTTGAGACGTCCGTGAACCCGCCGCCCTCTGCCGCGAAGGCAGAGGGGAGCGCGGAACACAGGAGGCACACGACCAGCAGGACGGACAGCACCCGTTTCATCAGTTGATTCATGGTTTCCTCCTATTCTGAGCTTAATGCTCCAGCGTGGGGAGGCTCCCGGCGGGGAGCGCCGCGGCGTCCAGACTGCTCAGCTCGGTCTGGGCCAGCGTGCAGGTCTCGCTGAAGTTGAAATCGCCGGTGCGGTCGAGATCCATCGCGCCGCTCTTGGAAGCGAACAGGCCGACAACGGGCCATGCAGCCTCGTCGAACGTGCCGCGGAGGACGACCTCCTCGGTCTCCTCGTTGATCGCGATGATGCTGGAGGAGTCCTCGCCGTTGAAGCGTGCCCAGTAGATCCAGCCGGTCTTCATATCATAGTACAGGGACTGATACATATGCTGGCCCGTAATAGCAAGGGACTTGTCCGTTACGATGGTGTGCAGGAGGCTCAGCGTGTAGCCGTCACCGTTCGGAGCGATGCCGATGAGGTGGATCGTGCCGGAGGTAGACAGCATATAGAAGTAGTTGTAGGTGCTGTCATAGCCCGCATAGGCAATGCCCGCAATGGCGGTGAACGCACCCTGCAGATTCCATAGGCCGCGGTAGCCGTTCTCGGTGGTCGGATCGACGAGTATCAGGTAGTAACCATAGGTGCCGAGCGTGAGGTCAAGGTTCGGGCTGTAGGCCATATCGGACATAAACAGGTCGCCGGTATAGCACAGCTCCTTGGCTGCGTAACCGTTTTCGGCATCAAGGCTGTAGAGGTTGCCGTCGCCGGAGGCCAGCAGCGTATCGCCCGTCTGAACGACGGAGTAGTAATCCTGCTCCAGTGCACCGGTGAGGTACTTGTAGTTTGCAGAGTCGACATCGATGTCGGCAACAAAGCTCTGGCCATCTGCATTGTGAACGATGCCGGTCAGCGTCGTGTTGTTCTGCATGACCGTGATGGTGCACTCGGCCTTGACGGTGCCGTCGAGCTTAGAGGCGGCGGTGATGACTGCCGTGCCCTCGCTGACTGCGGTGACAACGCCGTTTGCATCGACGGTGGCGATCTTCTCATCGGAGGAGGACCAGACGATGGAGCGGTCGGTCAGGTTCCACGGGGTCACGAAGGCCTCGAGGGCGGTCTTGTTGCCGCTGTAGAGCGTGGCGCTCGTCGTGGTGAGCTGGACTCTCTCAGGCTTGTCGGTCTTGCCGGTGGAGCCGCCCTGGCCGCGAACGATATACAGGCCGGTCATTTCGCCGGGCAGATCGGAGAGTGCCGTGCCGGCACCGGTCGTGAGGTCAAGCTTCACGAGCTTGTAGGTCGGACGTGCCCAACTGGAGGCTCGCACGAACTGTGCCCAGTAGAGCTCGCCGGTAGAGTGGTCAAAGGCCATGGACTGCAGATAGTTTGCCTTGAAGCCGGTCTTGCCGACGTTCGTCAGCTCGCCGATCTTGCCGTCCTCAGTCAGACGGAAGCTGTAGAGGTAGGTGTTGCGCGTGGAGGCGTTGATGACATAGAACGTACCGTCGTCACGGATGGCCAGCACCTGCGGCACTTCGCCGTCGCGGGACGAGGGCATCATGTCGCTCGTGATCGAGCCGACCTCGGTCAGCTCGCCGGTAAACATGTCGACGGTGACGAGCTTGCCGTACTGCGGCTCGCCGTTCTCGTCATTGAGAGCCGCCATGGCGTACAGCTTGCCGTCGGCCTTGTTATAAGCCATGTCGATCAGAATGGCGTTCAGGTAGCACACGGGCGTCGGCTCGAACTTGCCGTGCTGCATAACGTACAGGTAGCCATCCGTCGTGCAGGCCACGGTGTAGCCGTTGACATACTCCGCAGAAGCGAACTGGACATCGGCCTCTGCTGCAGTCTCCGGGGTCTTGGCCGTATCCGGCTCAAAGCGCGCCCAGGTGTTGTTCGTCGAGTTGAAGGCGAAGAAGCCATTGAGCTCCACTGCGGGCTCTTCGTCGCCGTCGTCGCCGCCGAGGCCAAGCTCGAGCTCATAGGCTCTTGCGTTGCCCGCATAGTCCACGACCGCAACAACGACCTTGTCCTGCTTCATGGAAGCAGCGTTGACCGAAAGGCTCAGTGCCTCGTTTGCCGTCTGCTGGTTCGGAGAGAGCGTTCCGATAAGCTTGCCGTCCGTCGTGAGGAACTGGATGGCAGAGATGTACTGGTTATCCTGCGCCGCGATGTTGATGAGCTTGCGGCCCGCAGGATCGCTGGAGAAGAACATCTGGGTGACGGCCGGTGCCTCGTTATCGACGGTAACGAGCGTCTCCCACGCTGCACCCTTGCCGAGGCCGGTATAATTGCCGTTCTCGTCGGCGGTGTAGTACTCCGGTACGGCAGTCAGGACGAGCTCGAGCTTCGTGTTGTTCGGGAGCGCATTGCCCTCGTTGTCGGTGAAGCGCCAGCTGATGCCCTTCGTCGTCGAGGTGTAGGCCCAGGAGCCGTTATTCGTGTAGTAGAAGGCGCCGGACTGCTTGCCGTAGTCCTTGCTGAAATAAACCTCGCCGGTCTCTGCATCGCGGATGACGTAGCTGACGTCCTGCGCATTGCGGATCAGGTTGTAGTTTATGGTCATGAGCGTATCGCCCGCGCGGACAGCCGTGCGGTCAGCAATAAACGCATCATCGTTGGCGTAGAGGTTCACGCCGAGGATGAAGGTGTTGCCGCTGCCCGCCTTCTTCACATTGTAGTAGTTCTCCCGCGCGATATTCAGGTACTTGTGCGGCATCTCGTTGAAGCGATCCTCGGCATAGACGCTGGTATCGAACATGGAGGAATCCGTCCAGTTGCCCCAGAAGGCCAGGAACGGGATGGACTGGCTGACGCCAAGCTTGCCCTCGGCATCGGTCTCGGCATTCAGGTAGACATAACCCTCGAGGTAGTTGCCATTGGAGAAGTTCTCCTCCATATACTGCTTGCCTTCCTCGTTCAGGCTCAGGGTTGCCTTGACCTGCACACTGCCGTTGGCCGGGACGGTCACGACGTCGTTGCTCTGCAGGCTCTCAAGCGTCTTGCCCTCATAGGAGCCGCCCTCGAGAATGTCGTTAAGGATCTGCGCATCGACCTCGTCGGCAGTGCCGTCGCCGTTCAGGTCGGCCAGAGAAGCGTCTGCAAGCAGCTCCAGTCCGGCGGCATGGTTCAGGATCGCCATGACGTCGCCGTCGTCGAGCTTGCCGTCTCCGTTGAGGTCGTAGCCCGCCGCATCGGTCGTGAAGACCGCATTTGCGCCGACTGCAACATCGTTCATGGCGATGAACTTCGTGCCGGACTCTTCATCCGTGACTGTTTCCGGCGCAAGCACACTGGCGCTGAGCCTGTAGGAGACGGGCTTGTCCGTCAGGTTGTTGACATGGAACGAGAAGCTGTAGGTACCGGTGCGGGCGGGATCGTCGCCGAACTCCACCTTGACCTTGCCGTCGTCATTGCCGTCAATGGTCACATAGGCGGGGCTGTTCACGGCGTTCTCCACGTTGCCAAGGCCGGAGCCCTGTCTTCTCGGGGAGTACTCCACGTCGGAATCCGGGTCCATGATGGGAACGGCCGTGCCCATCATCAGGCTCTGCGCCAGAGCGCGGGCCGTCAGGCCGGCCTTTTCCGCAAGGCCGTTCTCACGGATGTACTGCGCGACAACGGCTGCCTGACCGGCAGCAGACGGAGACGCCATGGACGTGCCGCTCATCAGGCCGTAGGTGCCGTCCGTGCGCGTGGAATAGATGTTGCCGCCGGGGGCGGTGATCTCGGGCTTCAGAGACAGATCGCCGGGTACGCCCCAGGAGCTGAAGGAGCTCATGGTGATAACGCCGCCGGTGGCGTTCATGTCGGTGTAGACGCCGCTGCCGTGGACGGTCAGCTTGCCGCCCCAGACGCCGTTCTCGTCCTGCGTGGCCGAGGCGAGGATCGCCTTCATCTGGTCGAGGCGGATTGTGATGAACGGGAGCTTCTTCGTGCAGGCCGCATAGATGGCATCGAAGCCGTCAACATTGTTATAGACGATAATGGCGGCAGCCTTCGCGGCATCCGCATTGATCTGCTTATCGGTGAAGGCAACGCCGTTGCCGCGGGAGACAAGGACGATCTTACCGGCCGTGTTCGCAAAGTCGGACTTCTCGCCGCCGTACTTCACGGTGTCGTCCGGGTCGGTCGGATCGCCGATGAACACGAAGTCATATTCCGTGCCGCTCTTGTCCTCGGACTTATCGAGCGTCGTAAAGGCTGCGCTCTTGCAGGTCGCGCCGCCGGTGAACGTCTTGCCTGCGCCGTCGGCGTAGGTGTAGTTCGCGCCGTTGACCGTGAAATACTCCGCGGTGTTGGCGATGTTGTCGGCACTGGCGACGGCCAGAGAATTCTCATAGGCGCCGGGGGAGCCGACGCGGCCGGTGTTGGAATCCTCGGCAAACAGCAGGCCGTTGACGGAGTCCTCTGCCCAGTTTCCGGAGTTACCGGCAGACATGCAAACGACGGTATCCGTCTCGTCCAGAGAATCCATGACTTTGTCGAAGTACGCCTCGCCGGAGGTCGTGAAGCCGACCGCCGCGGAGCCAAGGGACAGGTTGACGCTGTCGCAGTCCAGAACGATGGCATCCTCGATGGCGGCGATGTAGTCATCGGCATAGGCGCCGCCGTTCTTGCCGAACACCTTCATAACGACGACCTGCGCATCGGGCGCAACGCCGACGACGCCGTTGTCAGCGTAGGTGTAGGTGCCGTCCGCATTTTCCACATAGCGGTTGGCCGTGGCGATACCGGCAACGTGCGTGCCGTGGTCGCCCTGCTGATCGTTGTCATGCGTGATGTCGAGAGTGGCGTCAATATAGTTGAAGCCGAAGGCGATCTTGCTGCTGACATACAGAGCATTGCCGGTCAGGCCCTCATAGCGCTCTGCGGCATGCAGCTGCGGCAGGACCTCGTTGATCTTCGCGGCGGTCAGCAGATTGTAATCCGCGATCTGCTTGCCGTTCTTCGTCGAGGTAACCAGCAGGCTGTAATCAAACGCAGCGCTGTTGAACGACGGATGGTCTGAATCCAGGCCGGTATCGACAATGGCGATGCGGCTGCCCGCACCGGTATAGCCCTCGAGCCAGGCGTTGTAGCTGCCGATCATATTGCCGGAGGAAATGGTGTTGAGATCGGCCTGCTCGCGCGGATCGATGCTGTACTGCGGAACGAGCATAACGCTCTTAACGCCCTTCAGCGCTTCGACCTCGTCCATCTTGCCGTAGGGCAGGTCGACGGACATGGCGTTGGCGGCCAGCGTCAGGTTCCAGTGGACGTTCAGCGTCTCGCCGGACAGCACGTTCGCAGAGATCTCTGCGGCCAGCGCCGCCTGCTTGGCTTCGAGCGCCTTGGACACTGCCATGGCGGCAGCATTGCCGGCGATGCCGCGGGTAGCGTAGCCCTGCTGCAGGACGGGCTTGTCCTCCAGCACGACGAACACACGCACGACATCGGTATCGGCATAGGGAGCCTCTTCCGTTTCGGTCTCGTCCGCAGCGGCATTGTCTTCCGTTGCAAGCTTCAGGCCGTCGGTGGAGATCTCATGATAATTCGCGGTCTGATCCTCCGCCATCGCGGAGACGCCGGACAGCAGGCCGGTGACCATGCACACGACCAGCAGCAGCGACAGGACCCGTTTCAGATTCCAGTGCTTCATTCTTCTATCCTGCGCTCCTTTCATGCGAGATTCTCAAGGTAGACCATGATGATCTTCGCAAACTGTGCGCGCGTTGCCTGGCCCTGCGGCTCCAGCATGCTGTCGCCGACGCCGTTGACGACACCGTTCGCAGCAGCCCAGCGCATGGCGGGAAGCGCCCAGCTCGAGACCTTTGCGGAATCCTTGTATGCATTGAGCGCGGTGACATCCGTCTTCCAGGTGTTGCCCTCGCTCTGCCAGCAGCGGAACAGCATGGTGACCATCTCCTCGCGGGTCACATTCTGCTCCGGCTTAAACGTGCCGTCTTCATAGCCCTTGACGAGGCCCTGCTTGCTGGCCCACTGCACATAGGGTGCATACCAGCTGCCGACCTTGACGTCGGAGAAGCTCGTTCCGGTATAGTCGGACGTCTTCACACCGGCCATGCGGCCGAGGACCGTGACGACCATGCCGCGCGTCAGAGTAGCATCCGGGGAGAACGTCGTCTTGCCCGTGCCCTTCATCAGGTCATTGCCGAGGACATAGTCCACAGCATTGTGATACCACTGCGTCTGATCGACGTCCTTGTAGCTCTTGGACGGGCAGTTCTTACCGTTGCAGGCCACATAGATCCCGATCGGGAAGTCAGCGATCTTCGTCGTCTCATAGTTCTTGTCCGTCACCTTGGCGCCGGACACCTTGAAGGTATAGCTCTTCGTCGCTGCGTTCGTGAACGTCAGCGTCAGCACGGCCTGATCGGCCTCGGCTGCGCCGCCGACCCAATTGCAGACGACCTTTCCCTTCTCTTTTGTGTTTGCCACTGCAAGCGGCAGACCCTTTTCGGTCTTGCTGAGCGTCAGCGAGCCGTCGTAGCTGAGCGTGAAGGCTCCGCTGCGCACGGCGCTGCCGCCGCGAAGACTGAGTGTGACTGTGACCGTGCCGTCCGCGGCATTGGCCGTGCCGAAGAGCGCCGGGGCGTCCGCAGCGGACACCGGCAGGACCAGGCAGACCAGCAGCAGGCAGGCCAGCAGCAGCGCAGTCAGTTTTTTGCGCATTGCATATCCCATCCTTTCCTTTTTGGCTCGTTAGCGCTTTGCTCCGCTAACGCGTTGTAAACTGCGACTTTAATTATGCCACATGCTGTATGGAAATGCAAGGAAAAATTTGCCTGACTTTCTGTTTTTCTGTCGTGGAATATCCATATTAAATGTCCATATTTGCCAGCTAATCACAATTCGTTCCCTTCTGGTGTGCTGATCACTCTATTTTCTTTCACAAATATTCTTACACTTCCGCGTATATTCGTTTTACATTTCGTCTCTCATTTCAGCCGTATGCAGACAGCTGTCCGCAACACGGAGACGGAAAAAGCTCCTGCGCATGCAGTGCACACGCAGGAGCTTTGGATATTTGGGATCAGGGAATATCGCGGATGACTTCCTCGGGCGAAAGATCGAGCTGCTCCGGCTCGCGCAGGAGCTTTTCAAAGTACTTCATGACGGTCGCGTAATAGAAGCCGTCGACGATGCGCTCGTCCGTATTCATGACGAAGTCGACATAGCGGCGCGTCACGGGCTTGCCCTGCAGGTCGAGCTCGACCTTGCGGTACTTACGGCCAAAGGCGACGAAGACAGGAAGGTTGCCGAAGTTATAGAGGTGGTGGACGATAGGCGGGATGCCGAGCGAGCCCATGGACGTGAAGATGACCGTGCCGTGGAAGGGGCTGAGATCCGTCAGGAACGTCGGCAGCAGGCCGAAGTAGTCCAGCGTCTTCAGGAACCAGACAACAAACTTCAGCAGGAGGCGCGGCATACTGGCCAGCAGAGCCGCGACATGGTCGAACGTGCTGTCGAGCGGGGTGTTTTTGACCTCGTCGATGAGGTCGTTCAGCTTCTCATAGACCTCCTTCGTCGTGTCCGTCGGCTTGAGGTGGAGCTTGATGGTCGTCTCCTCGCCGTCCGTGCGCATGTCCTTCTTGATGGTCATGGTGAACTGGACATCGTCATCGCGCTGATAGACGCGCTGGCCGGAGAAGAAGCGATTCACGCCGGGGTACTTTGCGATGCAGCGGACATAGGCCGCAAGCAGCACATGCGTCAGGCCGAAGGACTCCATGCCCTCCGCGCGCTTCTGGCGGATGTAGCGCTCGACCTTCGAAATTTCGAACGTTGTCTGGATGGAGTTGCAGGCATCGTTGCGTGTGGGCATGATGTAGCCCGCGACAATGTTCATCGGGCTGAGCGTACGGATAAGACGGCCGTCCTTGCGGTCGCCCCACGTCGGGTGGTAAGCCCCGTCCGTGAACGGCCGCATTGCGAGCACGGCGACGACGGCGCTGCCGGCCATGGCGATGTTGGAAATCTTGACAAGGCGGTACCACACGGGGATCGTGCAGCCGGCCATCGCCAGATCATAGATGAGGATGGCCAGCGGGACCAGCAGCGTGAACAGCAGCGGATAGGACACCGGGATCTTGCCAGTGATGGTCAGGCGATAGATCAGGTAGAGCAGCAGGTACAGGACCCAGCACATCACGACATAGCGCATATAGCCGAACAGGGCATAGCCGCCGTGCAGGTGCAGGTCGAGCGCCGCCTGTCCGAAGTAGACGCAGGCCCAGAAAATGGGCTTCGACGTGCGATAGAACCGCGTCTCCCCTTCCAGCACGAGCTGGAGCGCAAAGCCGAGGCTCACCGCCATCGGCAGGACCTTCTGGAACCAGATGTTCACGGTGCTGATCACGGCTCCCTCGCCGAGGCAGAGCGCGAGGATCTGCAGAACGATGGAAGCCAGCGACAGGGCCGCGGCGATCCAGGTCAGCGGGTTTTTCCGGCTGACATAAAAACGGGTCTGTTGTTTCATGGTTTCCCTCTCTTTCTAGGGAACCTCTGAATCAATCGGCTGCGGCGCTCAGCGGGTCTTTCGCCCCAACTGATCGGTTTGAAAATCTTGAAATATTGCGCAGCCGTTGGCGGCTTTGCCGCCTTACGGATGCGGCATGCCCCTTGCGGGTACACAAAGTATTCCTGCAATTTCCAAACCTCAATTTGGAACAAAATCCCTCGCTGACCGCTCTTGCAATTGAATCAGAGGTTCCCTAGGGTATTTCAGCTTGTTGAAAAATGTCCTTCCGGATCTTTTTCTGCCAGGCTGCAGTCTGTTTCCTCATTTCTGTGCTTCATACATTATTAAAGCGTAATTCCAGCCGTGTGTCAACCTGCAAACGGCCGCAAATGCGCAAAAAACCGCTGCAAAATGGAGCACATTTTGCAGCGGTTTGTTGGATTTTGGATCAGAGGGCGCGAAAGATCAGTAGGAGCAGGAAGCCCATCAGCAGCAGGATGCCCAGACAGATCGGAACAATCGTAAACAGGGCGCTGAAGATCATCGTGGAGATATCGTGCTTTTCCAGCGGGATGCCCTCCTCCGGCGCTTCCTCGGACTCACCGCTGCGCTCCTTCTGGAAGGCGCGGGCCCGGGCGAGCTTTTTGCGGAACATCACGCCGCCCATCAGGCTGCGGCGCTCCGGCAGCTCCGGAAACTTCAGTGTTCTTCCCTGCGGCTCGTTCTGCTGGGCGGCCTCAGGCTGCTCGGCATCCTGACGCTCCCCACTGCCCGTTTTGCGCTCACTCATTGGTGTGCAGCTTGTGGTGGCAGGCTACAAAGTGGTTCGGCGTGACCTCCTCCCAGTCAGGGACGACGTGGGTGCAGATCTCGGTGCAGTACTTGCAGCGCGTGTGGAACTTGCAGCCCTTCGGCGGGTTGACCGGACTGGGGATATCGCCCTCGAGCACCGCCAGGTCACGCTTTTCCTCCGTCGTCGGGATGGATTCGAGCAGAGCCTCGGTATACGGATGCATCGGGTGGTCGAAGATCTCCTGTGAGTCGGCAAGCTCGACGAGATTGCCCAGATACATAACGCCGATGCGGTCGGAGATATACTTAACGACCGACAGATCGTGCGTGATGAACAGGTAGGTCAGGTGCTGCTGCTCCTTCAGATCCTGCAGCAGGTTGATGATCTGCGACTGGATGGAAACGTCCAGAGCCGAAACGGCTTCGTCGCAGACGACAAACTTCGGATGCACGGCAAGGCTGCGGGCAATGCCGATTCTCTGGCGCTGGCCGCCGGAGAACTGATGCGGATAGCGGTGCAGGAAGTAGGGAGCCAGGCCGCAGTCCTCCATGGTCTGCAGGATCTCCTCATGCATACGCTCGTTGGCCTTCTTGCAGTACTTGTGCGCCAGCAGGCCCTCGCCGATGATGTTAGCGACAGTCATACGGGGATTCAGGGAGGAATACGGATCCTGGAAGATATACTGCATCTGGCAGCGCAGGGTACGGACCTCCGGATAGGTCAGGCGCGCAAGGTCGATGCCGTTATCGAGCAGGGCCTCGTGCTTCTGGAACTCGGGATCGGCGGCGTACTTCGCGCGCATGGCGTCGATGCGGGCGTCGACCTTTGCAATCTCGGCACGGGCGGCCTCGACGAGCTTGTCATGCGCGGCGACCTTCTCAGCCAGCTTGTCAAGCTTGCCCTTGCGGCTGTCATAGCCTCTCTCGCCCGCTTTGAGCTTCGAGAGCTTGAAGGCCTCCTCGTCATAGTTGAGCTTGACGGGGGCGCGCTTCTCGATGGCCTTGTGCAGATCGCAGCAGCGGTCGTGGCGTTCGGAGAAGATCTTCATGACAGGGCCAAGGTCCTTGGCAGTAATAAAGCCGCCGATGACATTCACGATGTTCAGATAGGCATCATTTGCAGCCTTCTTCGCAGCGGTGAGATCGTTGTGCATGTGCAGGCGCTTCTGCTCATCGGCAGCATCATAGGCCTTCTGCATCTCGTCGCGCTTCTTTTCGAGCGCGGCCAGCTCATGCAGGCCGTGGGGCAGATGGCGGATGGTCTTTTCGATATACTCGGGAGCCAGCTCATCACGGGACGCACCATAGTACATCGTCTTGCCGTCGGTCTGACGGTAGAGCTGCAGCAGCGTGCGTCCGAACGTGGACTTGCCGCAGCCGGACTCGCCGACGAGGCCGACCGTTTCGCCTTCGTAGATATTCAGGCTGATGCCGTCGTTCGCCTTGACGTACAGGCCCTTCTTTTTGCCGACCGGGAAATACTGCCGCAGGTCCGTGATCTTGAGAAGAACATTATTTCTTTCCATGCCGGTCCTCCTTCCGCGGGTAGAAGCAGCGAACCTGCTGCGTCTCGCTGACGTGAATCATCTCGGGCTCCTCATTGAGGCAGCGCTCCGTGGCGTATTTGCAGCGCGGGGCGAACTTGCAGCCCTTCGGGAGCTTCAGAGGGTGCGGCACTGCGCCGGGGATGGCGTCCAGACGCGTATGCGTCGGGGTGCTCAGGCGCGGAATGGAGTTCATCAGGCCCTCGGTGTAGGGATGAGAGAACTCAGCGTCCATGAAGATTGTACCGGCGGGCGCCATCTCCACGACCTGACCGCAGTACATAACGGCCACGTCGTCCGCGATCTGGCGGATAACACCGAGGTCGTGGGTGATGAAGATGATCGAGGTGCCGTGCTCTTCCTTCAGATCGTTCATGAGCTTCAGGATCTGCGCCTGGATCGTAACGTCCAGAGCCGTGGTAGGCTCGTCCGCGATGAGCAGCTTCGGCTTGCAGGCCAGTGCCATGGCGATCATGACACGCTGGCGCATACCGCCGGACAGCTGATGCGGATACTGCTTGGCGACGATGTGCGGATTCGGGATCTTGACATCGGCCAGCATTTCAATGACCTTTGCGGCAGCCTGCTTCTTCGTCATACCCTGATGGATAATGAACGGCTCGCTGACCTGACGGGACACGGTGAAGACCGGGTTCAGGCTGGTCATCGGCTCCTGGAAGATGACGGAGATATCATTGCCGCGGACGGAATACATTTCCTTCTCGGTGAGCTTCGTGAGGTCACGGCCCTCGAAGAGAATCTCGCCGCTGTCGATATAGCCGTTGCCGTCGAGAAGCTGCAGGATGCTCATGGCGGAGACGCTCTTGCCGGAGCCGGACTCGCCGACGACGCCAAGCGTGCGTCCGGTCTCAACGGAATAGGAAACGCCGTTGACCGCCTTGACAATACCCTTCTTCGTGCGGAAGAAAGTATGCAAATCTTTTAATTCAAGTAATGCCATATCTCTTCCCTCCCTTATTTATCGCGGTCAGACTTCGGATCCATGACGTCACGGAGCGTATCGCCGACGATGTTGATGCAGATACAGGTGATCGCAAGGAAGATCGCCGGGAACAGCCAGCGCCACCAGAAGTTCTTGATGACGGTGGAGTTGTTTGCGCCGTTGAGCATATTGCCCCATGTCGGACGCGGGTAGGTGACGCCGAAGCCGAGGTAGCTCAGCGTGGACTCCGTCAGCATGCAGGTCGCAAAGTCGAGCGTCAGCGTGACGAAGATGACCGAGACAATGTTCGGCAGGATATGACGGAATGCGATGCGGGACTCGCGCAGACCCATGGCCTTGGCGGCCGTGACATACTCCTGCTCGCGGGCGAGAAGGATCTGACCGCGGACGAGACGGGCCAGGCCGGTCCAGCTCAGCAGGCCAAGAATGACCATGAGGATGAAGATCTTTTCATTCTCGCTGATGTCCATCTGCGCCATGAGGGCGGACAGAATCATTGCGAACGGCAGGAACGGAATGGCGCCGAAAATCTCGGTGAAGCGCATCAGGAACATATCGACCTTGCCGCCGAAGTAGCCGGAGATACAGCCGATGATGATGCCGATGATCGTGGAGATGATAACGGCGATCGCACCGATGGTCATCGTCATCTTGCCGCCCTGAATGATACGCAGGGCAACGTTCGCGCCGTAGTTATCCGTGCCGAAGAGGTAGCCCTTCAGGCCCCACTTGCCCATGAGCTCGTGGTTGGAATCGACTGCGTAGCTCTGGAACGCGCCGCCGAAGATGTCGGACGCGCCCTGTGCGTCGTCGGGGACCTTGCACTGGCCGAGGGTGTTGCTGCCCCAGGAGAACACACGCCCCTCGCTGGTCAGCGCGGTGTAGTGGTAGGTGCCGGAGACGATCTTGACGATCTCTTCGCCCTCATGCAGCTTGGGCATGGCCTTGCTGCTCGTGTCGAAGTCGCCGACGAAGCCGACGGTGCCGTCATCGAGCAGGGCGCAGACCGTCTTGCTCGTGGCATAGATGCTCGTGATCTTGCGGCCGTTCAGGAACTCACGCAGGGGAACCGTGGCGGAGCCCATGTTGTCGCGCATCTGATCATACAGGCCGCGCTTGCCGGTGTAAACGGAATTGCCGTCCGTCACGGCGACGACGTAGTTCAGCGTAAAGTCGATATCCGTGAGCTTGCCGTCCAGCGTGGCTACGGTGTCGAAGTTCTGATAGGTGTTCTTGTTGCCCCACATATACAGGGTGCCGTCGTTCATCAGGATGGCCGTGGCCTGATAGCCGCAGGTAATCTTCTTGATGTTGGAGGCATCGATGGTGCCGTTAAGGAGCTCGTCCGGCTCGGGAGCGATGTTGGGGTTCACCGCCGGGTCAAAGTAGCCGTACTGGCCGAGCTTGTTTGCGCCCCAGGCGTAGACCTTGCCGTTCTCGCCGACAGCAACGATGTGATCGATACCGGCAGCGACCCAGGCAATCTTCTCATTCTGAACCTCTTCCGGGATATCGGCGACGTCAATGCCCGTCGTGCCGAGGCCCGTTGCGCCCCAGACATAGACCTTGCCCGCGTTGGAAAGGCCGACGGAGAAGCTGCCGTAGCTGTCGATCATCTTGATGTCGTTCTTCAGCTCGCTCGGGACGGAGAGCATGGACATCGTGGGCGGCAGGTTGGCCTGCGTGACTTCGGTATAGGTGTCAGTGTAGGTCGTCATGAACAGCGGGCCGATGAAGACCAGCAGGAACATGGCGATGACCACGCAGAGGGCGCCGACGGCGAGCTTGCGCTCCATAAAGCCGCGAACGATCTGCTTGACCGGGCTGACAATCTCTTCGACGTCGTTTTTGGCTGCGCGCTTGGCCTCGATATCATCGGCCAGGCCCTTGCTGCCGCCAAAGAAGAGGCGGCCGAGCCAGCTGCGCTTCGCGGAGGAATTCTTCTTGCTCATGCTCTTACCCCCTTACTTGTTGACTCTGACGCGCGGGTCGACCAGGCCATAGACAATGTCGATGACAAGGTTGCCGAGCAGCGCGACGACGACATAGAACAACTGCATCAGGATCGTAACATCGTAGTCCGAGGTACGCAGGGACGAGATCATGAGCTTGCCCATGCCGTTGAGACCGAACATGTCTTCAAAGATCAGGGAGCCCGCAAAGATGCTGGTGAACCAGCCGACGATCATCGTAACGATGGGGATCAGGGCGTTGCGCCATGCGTGAGAATAGATAACGGTCTTTTCCTTGACGCCCTTGGCGCGCGCGGTACGGATGCAGTCCATGGACAGAGCATCGATCATGGAGGCACGGACGTAGCGCGTCATGCTGCCCAGAGAGCAGAACGTCATGGTGATGAGCGGGAGGGCCAGATAGTACATGCGGTCGGTGAACCACTTGAAGCCCTCGTAGCTGCTGCCCGGTGTCTTCATGCCGCTGGCCGGGAACCAGCCGAGCAGAGCGCAGAAGACCCAGATAAACAGAATACAGATAATGAAGCTCGGCAAGCTGTAGCCGATGATGGTAAAGACCTGTGTGAAGCGGTCGAATTTGCTGTTTTTGCGCACGGCGCAGGCGATACCAAGCGGAATGGTGATGGCCAGCGCCAGAATCGTGGCGAAGATGTTGATGAAGATCGTGTTCTTCATCGGAGCGGCGACAACGTTAACTACATCTTTTTTGTACTGATAGGAATAGCCGAAGTTGCCCTGCAGGAGGCCATTGAGCTTGCCTTCCTTGCCAGTGTAGGGGTTATCCGCATAGGGATACAGGCCGACCCAGCGCAGATAGCGGAGGATCATGTTGTTGGTTTCGGTGCCGTAGCTGATCTGATACATTTCGTACCGTTCCTCGAACCACTTGGCCTGTGCCTCGGCGGACATACCGGCGAGCTGCTGCTTCATGGCGACCTGATCGGCCTTCGCATCGGTATAGGCGCGGTTGCTCGGGGTCAGGTTGTAGATCATGAAAATCACGATCGATAGGATAAACAGGACCAGGAACATGTAGCCGATTCGCTTGAGAACGTATTTGAACATAAGGTACTCTCCAGTCTGTCGCCCGCACGACAGTAGATTTGGCAGCGCGGGGAATCAATCGTCCCCGGTGCCATGCCGGGGCAATCTGTTTCTGCGCGGGTCAGGATCAGGCTGCGGCGGGACCGCAAGCCGCGGGGATAGGGTGTATCTGAAAAGCCGCTTCTGCACAAGAGCGGATCCGGGAAGAATGCGGCACTTTACCGGGCTGGACCACAGGGCGGGCTTTCAGATACACCCTATGGATAAACATGCGCGCCAGAGGTGATAACTGTGAAAAGAAGTTATTTGACAGTGCGCCGTGATACACAGGGTTTTGAATCCACAATCACGGGACGGGGGCGAACCCCCATCCCGTGATCTCGGATACTTGATGCGTCAGTCAGGCCTGAGGGCCTGCCGCCATTAGCTCAGCCAGTAGATATCGGCCTCGTCCTTCAGATAAGCAATGGAGTTGTTCTCATAGAAGGAGGGATCGATGGACCAGTTGTAAGAGTAGTCGTATGCAGCGGAGGTGAAGCCGGTTGCATAGTTGAAGCAGCTGTACATCGGGGTGCCGGAATAGAAGCCGTACACAGCCTGCTGATAGAACTCGTCGAGCATCGGATTGAAGTCGCCCGTGGTCTTCTGAATCACGATGCCTGCAGCAGCGATGTTAGCGCCCTGCTCGAAGTCGGTGACCAGCAGATCAGAGAAGGGGTTATCGGTGGTGCCGTACCAGTTGAGGACCAGCGGCATGTAGTAATCGTCGCCGACCTTCGTGGTCACATAAGCGCCGTCGATGGACTTGTAGGTCTTGTCGTTCTCGTCGGCATACTCAGCCGGGATCTTCTTGTAGCGGACGCCCTCAACGTAAGGCTCGCCGTTTGCATCATAGATCCAGCCGTCAGCCTCGAGGACTGCGATGGCGGTATCGGCAGAGGTGTCATACGCGTTCAGCAGCATGCCGTTGGCAGCAGCTTCCTTGTACATCCAGGAGCCAGCGTAGTAAGCGCCGTCAACAACGCCGCCGTAGCCGCCGGTGAAGGTCTTCGCGAAGGAAGCACGATCCAGGCAGTAGGTGATGGCCTGACGGACAGCAGTGAACTGAGCGGGGCCATAGTCGTTACGGAACTGCAGCTTGCCGTAGCCGGCGCGGCTGTAGTGGGTGTAAACGAAAGCGCCGTTGGAGTTGTCGCAGGCAGCGACAGCCTCGTCGGTCTCGGCACCGCCGGTGATGCCCATGAGGACGTCAACGCCGCCGGACTTCAGATCGTCGAGCTGGGTAGCGGAGACGCTCTTCTTGTAGATGACCTTCGCGATGGAGGGCTTTACGCCTTCGTAGTTGCCGGGGAAGTTCGGGTTCAGGGTCAGGATCGCGGACTTATCGCCCTCGTCATAGGACTCCACGACATACGGGCCGGAGCACGCATAGGTGGTGTCGGTGTTGTTGGAAGAAGCAACGAGATGAGCAGCCATGTCGAAGCTGTCGCCGGTCTTGTTGTAGAAGCCGTCGGTGAAGTAGCAGCCTTCGCCGTCGTCAGCGATGTCGTAGTCGCCGCACCACAGTTCCTTGACGAACGGGGAGAAGCCGGCATAGCTGATGGCATAGTAGTAGTTCGCATACTCAGCCTTAACGGTGACGGAGAACTGGTTGTCGGCCAGCAGGCGCAGGCCGGCAAAGGTCTTGGAGACGCCGTCGCCCTCGTTGGTGCCGTCGTAAGCGTTGAATTCCTCAAAGCCGGCCATCGTCAGGCCAGCCTGGCGATCCTTGCCCTCAGCCTCGGCGGCGACGAGGGTAGAGAAGACCATGGGGAAGTACAGATAGTTCTTCGCGGTGACGGGGGTGCCGTCGCTGAAGACCAGACCGTCGTTCAGGGTGATGGTGTAGGTGAGGGTGCCATCCTCATTCTCAACCTTGTCAAGCTGCTTGACGACCGTCTTGTTGACCTCGAAGCCGCCTTCCTTGGTGGTGGCGACAGTTTCCAGGCCGTTGATGAGGTTGTCAACGTCAAGGTCAGCAGCACCGGGGTTGGAGCCGCCGAACGGGGAATAGCGGAACTTGCCGGACAGGTCGGTGGTGTTGCCGATGATGATGTCGTTGTCGGCCTTCTCACTCGTCCAGTCGATCAGAGCCTTTGCCGGGCCCCAGTACGGGTTCGTCGGATGCTCGTCAACGCCCTTGATCTTTGCGTTGTAAACATCGTAGTACTCGTTGCTGTAGAGGGGGATCTCCGGGAGGAGATAGTTCCAACGGGTCATGTAGTACTTCCACCAGGCGGCGTAGACGTCGTCCTCGGTCTCGTACTGGGAGTTCTCGGGAACAGCGGTCTTGTAGACCATTGCCATGGACAGGAAGTCCATGCCGAGCTCATAGGTCTTGCCCTCGTACTCGACGTAAGCCAGACCGGTGGTCGGATCCTCCTGCACGTCGTCGATCGTGACCTTGTCGCCGATCTCGTCGTACAGCTCGGTGTAATCCTTGCCCCACTCCTTGCCGTTCAGGAGCTGTGCAGCGGACGGCTTGTACTCGTCAGCCGGCTGCTCCTGCGTCTCAGTGGGAGTCTCTTCGCTGCCCTGCGTGGGGGCTTCGGTTTCCTCGTCTGCCTTCTTGCAGCCGGCGAACACGGTGACGACCATGACCAGAGCAAGAACCAGAGTCAGAAGCTTGAGAAGATTCTTTTTCATTGCGTTACCTCCTACAAAATTTGTATATTATGCTGTGATATTCACAGATAATATCGAGCAAAGCACTTGTGTCCGTATGCGGCGGACAACCCTTGGATGCTTTCTGAAAAGTTTGGTAATACTATAACACAATTCCCTTGCAGAATCAACAAAAAAGAACGAATTTTTTTCCCTTTGAAAATCTTCTGTGAATTTTTATAGCAGACCGGTGGATAATTTTTTTGATTTCATGAAATGTTCACAAGATACGCGCATCCTGACACGACCTGCCGAAAATCACGCTTTCTGTCATCCACCGCTCGGGGACTATGCAAGGTGCATTCAGGCCTCGGCAGGTCTGTTTTCCCGGATCCAGTCGCGGATACCGGAGCCGACCTCGCGGATGCAGCCGTCCTCGTACGGTATACGCAGACCGACGCTTTGGCACAAATCGGCGAACGTCTTTGTTCCTGCCTGGTCGACAAAGGCCAGATATTTCTCCCACGCTGCCTTGCGGTCCTGCAGAGAGAGCGTCCAGACCTGGAACGCGACCGTACCTGCCATACAATAATCAATATAGTACAGCGGATTGAGATAAATGTGCGGTTTCCACTGCCAGTGGGCGTAGCGGCCGTAGAAGGGCAGGCCGTCCATGCTCAGCCAGGGGCGGTACTTCTTCTCGAGCTTCTCCCACACGCCGTGGCGCTCATCCGGCGTCAGGTCCTCATTTTCATACATCAAATGCTGGAATTCATCCACCATGCAGCCATAGGGGATAAAATCGAGGCTGTCTTCACAGTGGGCAAGCTCGTATTTTGCCGTTTGCGCGCCGAAGAAATATTTATGATAATCCTGCGTCAGAAATTCCATGCTCATGGAGTGGCATTCGCAGGCCTCAATGGTCGGTTCGCGCAGGTCCGGGTAGATATCGCTGTTCATCGCGCGGTAAAATGCGAAGGCGTGACCGGCCTCGTGGGTCAGTACATCGACGTCTCCGGCTGTGCCGTTAAAGTTCGAGAAGATAAACGGAGCCTTGTATTTTTCAAACATCGTACAGTAGCCGCCGGGGGCCTTGCCCTCGCGGGAGAGCACGTCGAGCAGCTCGTTGTCGTAGAGGAAGTTGACGAATTCCTTCGTCTCCGGGCTGAGCTCCTCATACATTCTGCGGCCTGCGGCGAGGATCTCCTCCGCCGTGCCCTCCGGGGCCGGGTTGCCGTCCGGGAAGCGGAACTTGTCGTCGTAAATGTACAGGCGGTCGACGCCGATGCGCTTGCGCTGGGCCTCCTTGACCTCCGCAATGACGGGGACAAGATCGTTTGCGATCTGGTCGCGGAAGGCCGCCAGCTCCTTCTGTCCATAGCAGTTGCGGCCGAGGCGGTCATAGCCGAGCTGAATGAAGTTCGGATAGCCGAGCATGCGGCCCTGCGCATTGCGGTTGTGGACAAGCTTGTCATAGATCTCGTCCAGCTCCGCGCGGTTTGCATCAAAGACCTTGCCCTCGGCCTCGTAAGCGGCGCGGCGAACGGCGCGGTCGGCGCTGACCTTGTACTTGCCGAGCATCGGCATGGGCATGGTCTTGCCGTCAAATTCCACGGTCATGTTGGCATAGAGCTTCTGATAGCGGGACGTCAGGCGGTTTTCCTCCTGCATAAGCTCCACAAGCTCCGGCTTGAAGCTGCGGCGGCTGATCTCGAGCTTCAGGAACAGCAGGCTGCCGTAATGGGCCTCCAGCTCCGGGCGAAACTTCGAGTCCAGCATGGCCTCGTTCAGGCGCTGGAAATAGACGCTCAGCTGGGGCCAGCTCTCGTCGAAGAACGTTGACTCGGCGTCATAGAATTCATCGCGCGTGTCGATGGTATGGCGGGCATTGGCAAGGCTTCCCATCGTGTTGAATTCCACGGACAGGTCCGTAACGCGGTCGTACTGCGCGATCTGCTCCTGCGCGCTTTCGGCGGCGAGGAAGGCCTCGGTGCAGGCCGTCAGGTTCGCCTTCATGGCTTCCAGGTCGGGACGGGAATAGGGCATTTCAGAAAACTTCATGGAATCGCTCCTTTCGTATCGTTTGGGGTGTCGCCGGGAGATATTTCTACTCTATAGAGATATGCGCTTCGGGATCCGACGGTTCCAGCAGGCAGAAGCCGCCGCGCATCAGGACGACCTCGCCCGTGGGCGACGGTGCCGCGCTTTCGGCAAAGCGGACGCGGCCTGCAGGCAGGACCCACTCCCCGATGGAATGGTTCACGCATACGATCAGGCTCTCATCTCCGAAGGCGCGTGTAAAAGCGATGCGGCCGTTTCCGGCGGCCAGCACGCGCAGGCCGCCGCGCCGCAGGGCCTCGCTGCTGCCGCGCAGGGCGGTCATCATGCGGTAATAGGCCTGCAGCTCCTCGTCCTCGCGGCCCCATGGATAGCAGGCGCGGCAGAACGGATCCTCAAAGCCCTCCATCCCGGCCTCGTCGCCGTAGTAGATGCAGGGCATACCGGGCAGGGTAAACTGCAGGAAGACCGCCATGCGCAGCCGCATCAGGGCGGTCTTGCGCTGCACCGGCGTCATGCGGCGGTGCGCCCGCTCGTCCTTCGTGCCGCAGAACGGCTCGCCCAGCACGGTCAGGATGCGCGGCGTGTCATGCGTGCCGAGGTGGTTCATCACGCAGGAGAGCACCTCAGGCGGATAATTCTCCGCCAGCGTCATCAGGCTTTCGCCCAGCGCCGTGCCGTCGTCCGCATCCGTCAGGAAGGCCACGATGGCGTTGCGCCACGGGTAATTCATGACGGAATCCAGCTCGCCGTCGACAAAATAGCGGCGGGAAACGCCGTAGGCACGCTTATTCGACGCGTCCTCCCAGACCTCGCCGAGCAGCAGGCTCTGCGGGTCGATCTGACGCATCCGGCGGCGCAGGCGGCGGACAAATTCATCCGGCAGCTCGTCGACGACGTCGAGCCGGAAGCCGTCCGCACCGAGGCGCAGCCAGTGGGCGATGACGGAGTCCTCATCCTCAATAATATAATGGAGATACGTCTCGTCCAGCTCCTCGACGCATGGGAGCGTGCGGATGCCCCACCAGGCCTCGTAATCGTCGGGATAACGGTGGAAGCGATACCAGCGGCGGTACGGCGAATTGGGGTCGGACACTGCACCGTGACCGAACACATGCTTCGCGTCAAAGTAGACGCTGTTGCTGCCCGTGTGGGAGAACACCCCGTCGAGAATGACGCGCATGCCGCGCGCGTGAGCCTCGTCGCACAGGGTGCGGAAGTCCTCCTCCGTGCCAAGCATGGGGTCCGGGCGGCGATAGTCGGCCGTGTCATAGCGGTGGTTCGACCACGCCATGAAAATCGGGTTCAGGTAGAGAACGCCGACGCCCAGCTCCTGCAGATACGGCAGCTTTTCGCGAATGCCCGCAAAATTTCCGCCGAAAAAGTCGTTGTTCCGCACCTCACCCTGCGCATCGGGGCGGTACTCCGGCAGCTCATCGGGGCTTTCGTGCACCCAGAACGGCTGGAGCTTATAGGTCAGGTCGCTGCTCCCGCTGCGGGCGAAGCGGTCGGGGAAGATCTGGTACATTACGGCCCCCGGCGCAAAGTCCGGTACCCGGAAATCGGCGGGAATGACGCTGAGCTGCCACTTCTCCCCCGCCTCCATATTCGTATCACGCCCCTGTCGGAACAGGCGGAAGCTGCCGCCGTCGCGCTTGTCGATGCGGAACCAGTAAAAATGCAGCCCGGTCTCCTGCCGCGTGAATTCCAGACGCCAGAGCTCATAGCCGTCCTCGCCGCGCGAGACGAAGGAAAACGGCAGCTCGGCGCACACAGCGTGCTCGCTGTCCTCCAGCATCAGGCGGACGCCGGACGTGCCGACCTCCGTCGGGATGCGGATCTGCAGAACGCAGCATTCCCCCGTTCGGAGCGTTCCGAACGGGGTCTTGTACTGCGTCTGACGGCTGTCAAACAGGATGCGCATCTCAGTCGAGATTCCAGATCTCGTCCGCGTATTCCTTGACGGCGCGGTCCGAGGAGAAGATGCCGGCCTTGGCGATGTTGATGAGGGACATGCGGGCAAAGTGCTGCTTATCCTGATAGACCGCGGCGACATCGCGCTGCGCGCGGGCGTAATCCTGGAAATCGGCCAGCGTCATATAGGGGTCAGCCGTGCCGAAGCGGTTCGTGAGCAGCGAATCGACCAGATCGTCGAAGCGCTGGCCGAGCACGCCGGACGTGAGCATGTCGAGCACGGCCTGCAGCTCCGGCGTGACGAATTCCGTCGGATGGTAACCGCGCTGCCACAGCTCCTCGACCTCATGGGCCTTCATGCCGAAGAGGAAGATGTTCTCGTCGCCGACCTGCTCGTGGATCTCGACGTTCGCGCCGTCGAGCGTGCCAATGGTCACGGCGCCGTTGATCATGAGCTTCATGTTGCCGGTGCCGGAGGCCTCCTTGCCCGCGATGGAGATCTGCTCGGAGATATCGGCGGCCGGGATGATGATCTCCGCAAGGGAGACCTTGTAGTCCTCAAGGAAGACGACCTTCAGCTTGTCGTTGACGTCCGGGTCGTTATTGATGAGCTTCGACGCAGCGACGATGAGGCTGATAATCTGCTTGGCGCGGATATAGCCCGCGGAGGCCTTGGCCGCGAAGATGAACGTGCGGGGCATGAAATCGCCGTGCGGATTGGCCTTGATCTGGCGGTAGAGATACAGAACATGCAGGATGTTGAGCAGCTGGCGCTTGTACTCATGCAGGCGCTTGATCTGGATATCGAAAATGGAATCCGGGTCGACGCGCACGCCGTTCTGGTTCTCGATGAGAGCGGCGAGGCGCTCCTTGTTCTTGCGCTTGATGGCCATGAGGTCCGCAAGCACCTTTTCGTCATTCTGATACGGCAGGAGCTTCTCGAGTGCGCGGGCATCCCGCAGGAAGTCGCCGCCGATGAGCTGCTTGAGATAATCCGTCAGCAGCGGATCGGACTGGCACAGCCAACGGCGATAGGCGATGCCGTTCGTCACGTTCAGGAAGCGCTCCGGCGTGATCTGGCAGTAGTCGCGGAAGATGCCGTTGCGCAGGATGTCCGTGTGCAGCTTGGAAACACCGTTGACCTTGTGGCAGGCGGCAAGGCAGAGGTTCGCCATGCGGACCTCGTTGTTCGCGATGACGGCCATATAGTTGATCTTGCCCCAGTCGTTCGGGTAGACCGCGCACAGGTGCTCGATGAGGCGGCGGTTGATCTCCTGGCAGATGGAGTAGACGCGCGGCAGCTGCTCGCGGAACAGATCGACGTTCCAGCGCTCGAGGGCCTCGCTCATAACGGTGTGGTTCGTATAGGACAGCGTGCGGCAGGTGATGTCCCACGCCTCGTCCCAGCCGAAGTCGTGCTCATCGATGAGCAGGCGCATCAGCTCCGGCACACACAGGGCCGGATGGGTGTCGTTGATGTGGATGGCGACCTTTTCCGGCAGGTTCGTGTAGGTGCGGTATTTCTTATAGTGCTTCTTCAGGATGCTCTGCAGCGAGGCGGAGACGAGCAGGTACTGCTGCTTCAGGCGCAGGCGCTTGCCCTGGATGTGGTCGTCCGCCGGATAGAGGACCTTCGAGATGGTCTCGGCCATGGCGTTGCGCTCGAGGGCGCGGACATAGTCGCCGCGGGAGAACGCAGCCATGTCGAAGCTCTGCGGCAGCTTGGCGCTCCACAGGACGAGGCGGTTGGCGGCATCGCTGTCATAGCCGGAGATATACATGTCATACGGCACGGCCATGACGGAGCTGTAGCCGACCTGTGCGACCTTGAAGCGGTCGTTGTCCATCCACTCGCGGACCTCGCCGCCGAACTTGACCTCGACGGCGTCGTCCTCGCGGGCCTGCAGCCACACGTCGCCCATCTCGAGCCAGTTGTCCGGGAATTCCATCTGCCAGCCGTCGACGATCTTCTGCTTGAAGATGCCGAATTCATAGCGGATGGAAAAGCCGGTCATCGGGTAGTCCATGCCGGTCGCGGCATCCATATAGCAGGAGGCCAGACGGCCAAGGCCGCCGTTTCCAAGGCCGGCGTCGGGATCGATGGCGTAGATCTCATCGATGTCGAAGCCTGCATCAGCCAGTGCCTTGCGGAACTCCGCCTCCAGCCCGAGGTTAAAGAGGTTATTGCGCAGGCTGGTGCCGACCAGGAACTCCATCGACATATAATAAACTTCCTTGCGCTCCTTTTCGGTGCAGCGGTTGCCAAAGACGCGGTTCTTTTCCGTCAGCAGCTCGCGGACGCTGATGCACAGCGCGCGATAGACCTGCTTCTGGGTGGCGTCGGCAAGCTCGCAGCCGAAAATGCGGCGCAGCGTGTCGTTGAGCAGCTCCGTGGGCTGAATGGCGCGCTCGGGACGGGCGTCATTCTCCGCAAGCTTCTGGATCTTCTGTTTGGAATTTTGCTTCTTGTTCATGGGGCCTCCTAAAGTTTTCCGTAATTCCGGAATCAGCGTTTGAAATCATGATTTATTACTGCTTGCCGTAGAGCAATTCGCTGTACAGCTGCATATATTCGTTGGCCGGGACCTGCCAGCTGAAGTCACACTCCATATCATGGCGGGCCAGCCTGTTCCATGCGTCGCGGTCGCCGTAATACAGGCCCGCTGCGCGGTCGATGGCGCCGAGGAAATCATCGGCGTTGTAGCTCTGGAACGTAAAGCCGCGGCCCTCACCCGTTTCGGGATTGTAGGGCGGGACGGTGTCGCGCAGGCCGCCGGTCGAGGCGACGATGGGCACGGTGCCGTAGTGCATGGCGATGAGCTGGGACAGGCCGCAGGGCTCGGACTTCGACGGCATGAGATACATGTCGCAGCCCGCATAGACACGGGAGGCGAGCGCCGGGTCGAAGCACAGCCGGACGGCGATGCGGCCGGGATACTGGCGAGCCAGCGCGCTTAGGGCGTACTCATACTGCTTTTCGCCCGTGCCGACGATGACGAGCTGGACCTCGCGCTCCATCAGGCGCTGGCCGATGTAGCACAGCAGGTCGATGCCCTTGTGCCCGGCCAGGCGCGTGACCATGCCGAGGATGGGGGCGTCCGTGTCGGTGCTCAGGCCCATCTCCTCGCGCAGGGCGCGCTTGTTGACCCATTTGCCGCTCATATCGGCGGCGGAATAGTTCGCGCTCAGAGCGCAGTCCGTCTCGGGGTCAAAGACATCGGTGTCGATGCCGTTCGTAATGCCCCACAGCCACGCATTGCGCAGCACGCCGTCCAGACGGTGGGCATAGTACGGATAGCGCAGCTCCTCGGCATAGGACTTCGAGACCGTCGTGACGATGTCCGAAAGCTCGATGGCACCCTTCATCATGTTGATCGCACCGTCGAACGTCAGGCTCGCGCGGTATTCATCCGGCAGACCGAGAATATTGTCGAAGAACGACGCATCGGCCCAGCCCTGATACTCCACGTTGTGGATGGTAAAGACAAGCTTCGTCTGCGGGCACCAGTCATGGTACAGCGCGCGCAGATACGCAGGCGTCATGGCCGCCTGCCAGTCGTGGCAGTGCAGGATATCGGGCTTGAAGTCGAGGAAGTACAGCGCGGCCATCACGGCCTTCGAGAAATAGGCGAAGCGCTCACCGTCGTCGAAATCGCCGTAGATGGTGCTGCGCGCGCCGAAATAGTAGTCGTTGTCGATGAAATAGACCTGCAGCTTCTTGCGGCGGGACTTCAGACGCAGGATGCCGACATAGCTCTCGCGCCACGCCAGCTCCATGGAGAACGAGCCGACCTGCTCCGTTTCGACGGCCGGGTTTTCCTTGATGCGCTTATAGTACGGCAGGAACAGGCAGATCTCGTTGCCCTTCAGCTTGGACAGTGCATTGGGAAGCGCCTGCATCACGTCGCCCAGGCCGCCCGTCTTGACAAACGGCGCAGCCTCGGAGGCGACCATTGCGATCCTCATACGACCTCTCCTCTCTTGAACACCAGCGGATGATCCATGGTGCCGCGCAGCACGGCGCCCGGACGGACGACGACGTCCATATCCATAACGACGCACTCCAGATCGGCACCCTCGCCGATGGTGCAGCGCTGCATGATGACGCTGTTGCGCACGGATGCGCCCTCGCCGAGCTTCACGCTGCGGAACAGGACGGAATTGACGGCGGAGCCCTCGAGCACGCAGCCGTCGGCCACGACGCAGTCGTCGATCTCGGAATGCTCGCCGTAGTAGGCAGGCACCTCGTCGCGGACCTTCGTGTAGATCGTCAGGTCCTCGCGGGCGAACAGGCCATGGCGGATCTCCGGGCGGATGAGGGCGAGGCTGTTGTGGAAGAACTCCGTCGTGCTCTCGTTGAACAGCGCCACGCCGTCATAGCGGTAGGCGTTGACCTTCATGCCGGTCTCTGCGAAGCCGTGCATGACAAGGTCGCGCTCGAAATGGTAGCGGTTGTGGGCCACGGCCTCCGTGACCTCGCGCATGAGCAGCTCGCGGCGGATGACGAACAGGCCCATGGAGGCAAGATACTGCTCGCCTGCGCAGTAGTCGACGGCCACGTCCGTCACGCGGTCATCCGCGTCGACCTTCACGGCCAGATCGAGCTGCTTCTGCCCGTTGCAGATGCCGTCCTTCACCACGACGGTGACGTCCGCGCCCGAGGCGGCGTGGGCCTCGACGATCTTTTCCAGATTGATGGCGCACAGCACGCCGCTGTCGGCCAGAACGACATATTCCTCCGTGGAGATTTTCAGGAAATTCATGGCGGAATCCAGCGCCTCGAGCTTGCCCCGGTAGCTGCCGTTGTGGCCCATGGCAAACGGCGTCAGGAATTCCAGGCCGCCCTCACCGAGCTCGAGGTCCCACTCCTGCCCGGAGCCGATGTGGTTCATGAGGGACTGATAATTGTACTTCGTGATGATGCCGATATGGCGGATGGCGGAATTCGTCATGTTCGACAGGGAGAAATCGATCTGACGATAGCGCCCGCCGTAGGGCAGGGACGCCATGGTGCGCTTGTTCGTCAGCTCACCGAGGGAGCTGTCATAGATATTCGCAAAGATGATGCCCATCGTAGTCATGGTTCTTCTCCTCCCTCTCAATAAATATCGCCCGGCTTGATGGCGGTGTTCTCGGCAATCGTCTTAGCCTTGCCGACCACGCTGATCTTCTTTTCCTCACCGGGGGCGAACGAGCCGCCGATCACCGCGCCGCGGCAGATGCGGCAGTCCTCGCCGATGATGGCGTGGCGGATGATGGCGCCGGACTCGATGTGGACGTTCGGCATGATAACGCTGTCCTCCACGATGGCGCCGGGGGCGACCGTGCAGCCCGTGGAGATGATGGAGTGCGTGATGGTGCCGTAAATTTCGCAGCCTTCGGCGATGAAGCAGTTCTTATTCTTCGACTCACGGGCGATGATGCTCGACGGCATGGCGTAGTTCCGGGCATAGATGCGGTTGCCCTTCTCACCGTAGAGATTGAAGGCGGGGTTCTTGCCCAGCAGGTCCATATTGGCCTCCCACAGGGAGCTGATCGTGCCGACGTCCTTCCAGTAGCCCTGGAATTCATAGGCAAACAGGCGGTAGCCCTCGTTCAGAATGGCGGGGATGACGTTCTTGCCGAAGTCGTTCTCGGAATGCGGGTCCTCCTCGTCCTCGATGAGGAACTTTTTCAGCACGCTCCACTTGAAGATGTAGATGCCCATGGATGCGTTCGTGCTCTTCGGATGCTTCGGCTTCTCCTCGAATTCGTAGATGGAGCCGTCCTCGCGGGTATTCATGATACCGAAGCGGCTGGCCTCTGCCAGTGGGACCGTGCGCACGGCGATGGTGCAGTCGGCCTCCATCTGCTCGTGGTAGCGCAGCATGGCGCCATAGTCCATTTTATAGATGTGGTCGCCGGAGAGGATGATGACATCGTCCGGATCATAGCGCTCGATGAAGGCGATGTTCTGATAGATCGCGTTCGCCGTGCCCTTGTACCACTCGGATTTCTTGCTCTTGGCATAGGGCGGCAGGACCTGCACGCCGCAGTGGCTGCGGTTCAGACGCCACGGCTGGCCGTTGCCGATGTACTCATTGAGCTCGAGCGGCTGATACTGCGTCAGCACGCCGATGGTGTCAATGCCGGAATTCACGCAGTTGGAGAGAGGAAAATCGATGATGCGATACTTACCGCCGAACGGGACCGCAGGCTTTGCCGTGTTCTCCGTCAGCACCATCAGGCGGCTCCCCTGCCCGCCCGCCAGCAGCATCGCGACGCAGTGCTTTTTCTGGAAGTTCATGGTCATTTCTCCTTCTCGTCATTCAGGATTTTGCCGTTTTCTTGCGCGGGGCTGTCTTTTTGCGGTAGAAGGCCACGGAGAGCGGCGCGAGCGTGAAGCTGCCGGAGAAGGGCAGGCCGTGCAGCGGCTCCTTTTCGGCCGTCACAACGGGAAGCTCCGTTCCCTTGCCGCCGTAGCGGACCTCGTCACTGTTGAAGACCGCCTCGTATTCGCCCGGCTTCGGCAGACCCAGGCGATAATCCGTCCGGGTGACCGGGCAGAAGTTGCAGATCACGATCAGTTCGCAGCCGCGGCGATCGATGCGGCGGAAGGCGATAACGCTGTTGTCGCGGTCGTCGGCGGAGATCCACCGGAAGCCGTTCCAGTCGGAATCGTTGTTCCACAGGCTGCTGTGATCCAGATAGAAATGGTTCAGATCGCGCACATAGTCCTGCATCTGGCGATGGCGCTCATAGTCGAGCAGGAGCCAGTCGAGCTGCTGTGCGTAATTCCACTCGATAAACTGCGCAAATTCGTTGCCCATGAAGCTGAGCTTCTTGCCGGGGTGGCCCATCATGAAGCCGTAGAACACGCGCAGGTTGCTGAACTTATCGTCATATTCGCCCGGCATCTTGTTGATAAGGGAGCACTTGCCGTGCACCACCTCGTCATGCGACAGCGGGAGAATGAAGTTTTCGGAATAGGCATACGTCATGGAGAACGTCAGGTCGTTGTGGCTGCCCTTGCGGAACAGCGGATCGAGCGACATATAGTGCAGCATATCGTTCATCCAGCCCATGTTCCACTTGAACAGGAAGCCGAGGCCGCCGTCGTAATCCGGCTTCGTCACGAGCGGGAAGGCCGTGGACTCCTCGGCCGCCGTGATGGCGCTGCGCCGCACGGAGAACACCGCGCGGTTGAGCTTGCGCAGGAAGGCGATGGCCTCGAGGTTCTCCTTGCCGCCGAACTTGTTCGGGTGGTACTCGCGGCGGCCGTAGTCGAGGTAGAGCATGGCGGCCACGGCGTCGACGCGCAGGCCGTCGATGTGGTACTGCTCCAGCCAGTACACGGCGTTCGAGATGAGGAACGACTGCACCTCGCCCTTGCCGAAGTCGAAGATGCGGGTCGTCCAGTCGGGGTGCTCGTTCATGAGCGGGTCTTCCAGCTCATAGCAGCAGGTGCCATCGAATTCATAAAGGCCGTTCTCATCCTTCGGGAAGTGGGCCGGGACCCAGTCGAGCAGCACGCCGATGCCGGCCTCGTGGCACTTGTCCACAAAGCGCATGAGCTGCTTCGGCTCGCCGTAGCGGAACGTCGGAGCATAGTAGCCCGTGACCTGATAGCCCCACGACGGCTCATAGGGATATTCGGACAGCGGCATGAGCTCGATGTGGGTGTAGCCCATGTCCTTCAGGTAGGGCACGAGCTCATCTGCCAGCTCGTCGTAGGTATAGAGGCTGCCGTCCGGCTTGCGCCGCCACGAGCCGAAGTGCATCTCATAGATGTTCATCGGGCAGTTGAGCAGCTTACGCTTGCCCTGCTTGCGGCGGTAGTCGGCATCGCCCCAGGTATAGCCGTCCAGCGTACAGATACGGCTCGACGTGTCGGGCAGCGCACAGTTGCGGAAGGCATAGGGATCGGATTTATAGACGGCGGAGCCGTCGCGGCGGCGGACATAGAATTTATAGGCGTCGCCCTCGCGCGCATAGGCGGAAAAGGCCTCCCAGATGCCGTATTCGACGAGCGTCATCGGCAGGTCCTCGGTGTTCCAGAAGTTCCAGTCGCCGGTCACGCTGACGCCCTGCGCCCGCGGGGCCCAGACACGGAAAACATAGCCGTGGACTCCGTCGCGCTCTGCGGCATGGCAGCCCAGGAAGGTATAGGCGCGCAGCTCGTCGCCGAGAGAGAAACGTTTGAATGCATTATGCAGCGTCTGTTCCATGGTGATCTCCTTCTTTGCTCAGCTTGCGGGGATACGGGGGCACTGATCGCAGCAGTGTTCCCTTCCAATCATCCGCCCATGCTTATTATACAACATTGCACAAAAATTTCAACTGTCCCGAAAAATTTCTGGCGCGTTTGTCGGTTTTTCCTGCGATGTTATTCTTTTTGCAGGCTTTCCGCCCATTGTACGCCGTTTTGGCCGCAAAACATGCGGAAAAATGTGGGTTTTCCCGGACAGCGCCGTATTTTTCCCGCCGCCGGGACGTAAAATCCGCGTAAAATGGGGTGTCAGGCATTTGCAGCTCGTACAGGGCAACGATAAAAACGCACAAACCGATTGCGTCTGTAGGGCGTTCCCTGAGCGCCATTGGCAACTGCAAGTATTGGGACGATAATTCGGCGGCATGAGGCTTTCAAATTTGTCATTGCGAGGAGCGAAGCGACGTGGCAATCTCGGGAAGGCACTCGCAGATTGTACAGGCCGCCGTTGAAACAGCATGCACCGATTGCGTCTGTAGCGGCGGTCAGTGACCGCCTGGTAAGCACTAACAGCCGGTACACGGCATCGTTAAAATGGTGAATGCCCCCGAATTGTCATTCCGAGGAGCGAAGCGACGTGGCAATCTCGCAGTATCCGGTTGGATAACTGGGTGGTTCCGGCGAAATCGCAGCTGCCTTCCCGAGATTGCCGCGGCCCCTTCGGGGCCTCGCAATGACAAATCCGGGGGCATTGCGCCGCTGAATTTGTGCCGTGATCATTGCCATCCCGCATGGCGCTCAGGGAGCGCCGCTACAGACGCACGCAATTGGTCAATGCGTTTTTATCGGCAGCCAGTGCGAATCGGCAATGCCTTCCCGAGATTGCCGCGTCGGCCTGCGGCCTCCTCGCAATGACAATTCGGGGCTGGTGCCATTTTAACGCCAACCTGTACCGATTGTTCCTGCAGAGCCGGGCGGGGCTACTCATCGTGCAAAAACGCTGCCCCGCTTTGGAGCTCCAAAGCGGGGCAGGACAGATCAGTTTTCTTCGTAGAAGACCTTCATGCCCTTGAAGGTCATGTAGGTATCCAGCTTGGAGACGATCTCCATCGGGGCATGCATGGACAGCACCGGGACGCCGACATCGACGGTCTCGATGTTGCGGTTTGCCATGTAGCAGGCGACCGTGCCGCCGCCGCCCTGGTCGACCTTGCCGAGCTCGCCGGTCTGCCAGATGACGTCGTGCTTCGCAAAGATGCGGCGCACATAGCCCATGACCTCAGCGGCTGCGTCGGAGCTGCCGGACTTTCCGCGCGCGCCGGTATACTTGAAGATGCCGGTGCCGTAGTTGATCTTCGTGTTGTTCGTCGGATCACAGGTCTCGGCATACAGCGGGTCAAACGCGTTGCTGACGTCTGCGGACAGGCAGAACGAATGCTCGAAGCAGCGGCGCTTGCTTGCGCCCGTCGCCTCGCACAGGTCCTCCATGAACATCTCGAAATACTGGCTCTGCATGCCGGAGATGCCGACGGAGCCGATCTCCTCCTTGTCGGCCAGCACGCACACGGCCGTCTTGACCGGGGTGCCGAGGTCCAGCAGCGGCTTGAAGGCGGCATAGGCGCACACGCGGTCGTCATGGCCGTAGGCGGCGATGAGGCTGCGGTCGAAGCCAACCTCACGCGCAGGGCCTGCGGGGACCATGGTCAGCTCAGCGGAGAGGAAGTCCTCCTCCGTCAGGCCGTACTTCTCGTTCAGGAGCATGAGGATGGCGAACTTCACGCGGTCGGCGCCCTCGTCATCCTTCAGCGGGCGGCTGCCGAGCAGGATGCGCAGGTTCTCGCCCGTCACGCCCTCGGCCAGCGTCTTGCGCATCTGGTCAGCGGACAGGTGGACCAGCAGGTCGGTCACGCAGAAGATGGGATCACCCGGCTCCTCGCCGACGGTCACGGTGACGACGGTGCCGTCCTTCTTCGCCACGACGCCGTGGATGGCCAGCGGGGTCGTCGTCCACTGATACTTCTTGATGCCGCCGTAGTAATGCGTCTTGAAATAGGCCATGCCCGCATCCTCATACAGGGGATTCGGCTTCAGGTCCAGACGCGGGGAATCGATGTGGGCCGCGCAGATGTGCGTGCCCTCGTTCAGGCTCTCGCTGCCGACGACGGCGAAAATCACGCTCTTGTTGTGGTTGTTGCCGTAGACGCGGTCGCCGGGCTTCAGCTGCATACCGGGCTTCAGTTCCCGGAAGCCGGCCTTCTCAGCGGCCTCGATCGTCCACTTGACGGCCTCGCGCTCCATCTTGCAGTCGCTGATGAATTTCATGTACTCCTTGCAGTAGGACTCCATCGCGGCAAGGTCCGCCTCGGAAATGCGGTCATAGCCGTTCTTGGGGTTGGAAAGAAGCGCCTCGCGCTCCTTTTCGAACTTCTTGGTTTCTTCCATCATCAAAACTCCTTTCAGAAATTGCTCACATTGTTGTTGAAATGCCTCCAGCGTCGGCGCGTCCGCCCACAGGGCATGGCCGCACTGGGCCCGCAGGGCCTCGTCGCTCTTCTGCGCCCGGATGCGGGCAAGAGCGCGCTCGCGGGAGATGCCGTCGCGCCGGATGAGCCGCTCGATGCGCGTTTCCTCGGGCGCAAGCACGCAGACCGTCTCGTCGCACAGGGCGGCAAGGCCGCTTTCGAACAGGCCGATGGCGTCGATGGCGGCAAACGGCGCCTCCGACTGCCAAAGCCTCCGCCGTACCTCGCGCGCAACGGCCTCATGCGTCAGGGCATCGAGGGCCGCAAGCTCCGCCGGATCGGCAAACACGACGGCAGCCAGCGCCGGGCGGTCGACCCGGCCGTCCCGGACCGTGCCGGGAAAGCGCGCGCCGATGGCGGCGACAAGGGCATCGTCCGTTTCGAGCAGGCAATGATAAATGGCGTCGCAGTCGAGACCGAGGCCGCCCAGCTGCTCCACGGCGCGCAGCAGCGTCGTTTTCCCGCTGCCGCTTCCGCCGGTGATGCCGAGAATTTTCATGCCTCGTGCTCCGCGTCGACCACACGGAAGGCCGCCGCCTTCTTCAGGCGGTTGCCGACGGCGTAGGCCACGCCGCCGCCCTCGGGACAGCGGGCATAGATCGTTCGGATATCCGGCCGGTCGAGGTCGCGCAGGGCGGCAAACAGCCCGGCAGAGAGCGTGCGCACATCGTTTTCGGAGCCGTAGGCCGTCGGATTGCAGCCGTCATAGAGCGGCAGCTCCTCAGCAAAGCACAGAACGGCGTCGCCGGGGCCGAAGCGGCGGCGGATATAGCGCGCGGCCGCCTCGCTGCTGCCGGAGATGATATAGACCTCCGCCGACGGGGCATAGTGCTTGTACTTCATACCGGGAGCGCGCACGACGGCGTCGTTCGAGATCTGACCGAGCACGGCACGGTCGATGTCCAGCTCGCCGAGCAGAGCGCGCAGCTCCTCCGGCGTAACGCCGCCCGGGCGCAGCAGGCGCGGGCGCTCGCCCGTCAGGTCGACGATCGTGGATTCCACGCCGACCTCGCACGGGCCGCCGTCCAGAATGGCCTCGATGCGGCCGTCCATGTCATGCAGCACGTGGGCCGCCGTCGTGGTCGAGGGCTTGCCGGAGCGGTTGGCCGACGGCGCGGCGATGGGCACGCCCGCCAGCCGGATGAGCTCGCGCGTCGCGGCCGTTTTCGGGCAGCGGACGGCGACGGTGTCCAGCCCTGCCGTCGTGCGCTTCGGCACGAGGTCGCGGACGGGAAGCACCATCGTCAGCGGGCCGGGCCAGAAGTGCTCCGCCAGCAGCCACGCCTGCGCGGGGATGTCATGGCAGATCGACTCCAGCTCCTTCGGCTCGGAGATATGCAGAATGAGGGGGTTGTCCTGCGGACGCCCCTTCGCCTCGAAGATGCGCAGCACGGCGTTCTCGTCCAGCCCGTTTGCCCCGAGGCCGTAGACGGTCTCGGTCGGGATGGCGACGAGCTTGCCGCTTCGCAGCAGCCCGGCTGCGGCGGCAATGTCCTCCGGACGCTGCGCCGAGAGCATTTGTGTTTTCATGATTTGTCACTGCTTTCGCTGCGGCGGAGCTTTTCGGCCTGATCCGCCGCGATGAGCGCGTCGAGGATCGGGTCAAGCCCGCCGTTCAGAATAGAATCCAGCTGATAGAGCGTCAGGCCGATGCGGTGATCGGTCACACGGCTCTGCGGGAAATTATAGGTGCGGATTTTTTCGTTGCGCATGCCGCTGCCGACCTGGCTGCGGCGCTCGGACGAGACGGCCGACTCGATGCGCTCCTGCTCGAGCTGGTAGAGCTTTGAGGAGAGCATCATCATACAGCGCTCGCGGTTCTGGAACTGGCTGCGCTCCTCCTGACAGGCCACGACGATGCCGGTCGGCCTGTGGATGAGACGCACGGCAGACGACGTCTTGTTGATGTGCTGGCCGCCCGCGCCGGACGACCGGTAGACCTGCATTTCGATGTCCTCCGGCCGGAGGTCCACATCGGCCTGCTCCATCTCGGGCAGGACGGCGACCGTCGCCGTGGACGTGTGCACCCGCCCGCCGGACTCCGTCTCGGGCACACGCTGTACGCGGTGCACGCCGGACTCGAACTTCAGCCGGGAATAGGCCCCCGCGCCGCAGATCATGAAGTCCGCCTCCTTGATGCCGCCAAGCTCCGTCTCGCTGTAGTTCAGAAGCTCCACGGTCCAGCCGCGCGCGGCGGCATAGAGGCTGTACATCCGGAACAGGCTGTGCGCGAACAGGGCGCTCTCCTCGCCGCCCACGCCGGGGCGGATCTCGAGGATGACATTCTTGCCGTCGTTCGGGTCATGGGGCAGCAGCAGAACTCTCAGCTCCTGCTCGAGCGCGGCGGCGCGCTTCTTTGCGCCGGTCAGCTCCTCCTGGCACAGGGCCTTCAGCTCGGCGTCGGCCTGCCCGGCCATCAGCTCCGCCGCGTCCTGCATATCCCGCTGCGCCGCGCAGTAGGCGCGGTAGGCCGCGACGATGGGGGCCAGCTCCTTCTGCTCGCGCAGCCACGCCGCCGCCTTTTTCGGGTCGGCGTAAAAATCCGGCTGCTCCGCGCGGGCGCACAGCTCCTCATAGCGGTCCTCGACCTGTTTCAGCTTATCCAGCATGCTCCACTCTCCGTATTTGATCCTTGTCCTTATTCTAGCAGATTCCCGGCCTCTTGTCTACCGTAGATGTTGAAGATGACCTCCGCCGTATCCGTCAGCTGCGCGGTCTGCGCCAGCGCCTCTGCGCCTCGCTTCGTGATGCGCCAGACATGCGGCGTCATATACAGCAGGTCGTGCACGCTCTGCGCATCCGGCAGGGAGAAGGAAAAGCGCAGCGTCTGCGTGTGCAGCAGCCCAAAGCCCGGCAGCGCCGGGTGGAGTATCTTTTCCTTCTCTACATGCGCAGGATAGATGATGGACTTCAGCCCCGGAAGATGGCCCTGCCCCGCCAGCACCTGCACAAAGATGCCGCCCGGCCGCAGCACGCGGAAGAACTCCGCCCCGGCCGTCAGGGCGAACATGGACAGCACGCAGTCGAACCCGCCGTCCGCAAACGGCAGGTGGGCCGCCGTGGCCGTGAGCCAGTGGGCGCCGCGGTCGCGCGCCGCGGCATAGCGCACGGCGTCGCGGGAGATATCGATCCCCCAGCGCTCCGGGACCCAGCCGAGCTGCGAGAGGTAATAGCCCTCACCGCAGCCCGCGTCCAGCACGGAAGCCGCCTCCGGGCAGAAGCGGCGCACAAGGTCTGCCAGTGTTTTGGCGATGGACGCATACCAGCCCGCATCCAGGAACGCGCGCCGCGCCGCGACCATCTCCCGCGTGTCGCCGGGATGGCGCGAGTGCTTCTGCGTCACCGTCAGAAGGTTTACATAACCCTGCCTTGCCACATCAAAGCAATGCCCCTGCACGCAGCGCCATGCCGCACCCTGCGGCTCGAGCGCCGCCCCGCATACGGGGCAGATCACCTGGATCATTGTCGTTTCCTTTCAGGGCTGCACCGCATCCTTGCATCTTCCCTGCATGATGCGGTGCTGCCCTCTTCAATAATTCATCGGTTTCCGCGCATACTACCCCGGAGACGAATTTCTTCTGTTCTGGGAGGTGGCTGCATGAAACGGCTGTTATGCCTGCTTGCCGCGCTGGCCGTCCTGCTCCCGCGCGGCCATGCGGCGGAGCCCCGCTGCGTGGCGCTGACGTTTGACGACGGCCCGTCGGGCGCGCTTACGGAGCGCCTGCTGGACGGGCTTGCCGCACGCGGCGTGCATGCGACGTTCTTTCTCTGCGGCTACCGGATCGATCTGTATCCGGAGCTGGCCGCGCGCATCGCCGCCGAGGGACACGAGACCGGCACGCACGGCGACACACATTCGTATTTCACTTCCATGAGCCGTGCCGAGGTCTGCCGCGATCTTGCCGAGGCCCGCCGCAAACTCATGGAGGCAACGGGCCGCGCGCCGACGCTGCTGCGCCCGCCGGGCGGGCTGTATGACACGGCCGTGCTGCAGCAGACGGCCTGCGCCGATCTGCCTGTCATCCTCTGGTCCGTCGATCCGGAGGACTGGCGCGTGCACGATGCCGACGCCGTGACGGCACATATCCTGCGCCACGCGGAGCCGGGGTCCGTGATTCTGATGCACGACCTGACGGACTCGAGCGTGACGGCCGCGCTGCGTGTCATTGACGCCCTGCAGGCCCAGGGCTATGAATTTCTGACCGTTTCGGAGCTGGCCGCGCGCAGCGGCACGGCGCTCAGGCCGGGTCAGGCGTACTGCAGCTTTCCGCCGTGAAAAATGCCTCGATGTCCGTGCGGGACGCGGCGAGCGAGCCCTGCACAAAGCCGGGCTTTCCGCCGCCCCGGCCCTGCAGCGCGGCGTTGAGCCGCTTCGTCAGGCCGCGCAGGTCGCCGTCCCGGTCGGCCATGGCATAGTGCCACGCGCCGTCCTGCCCGGCAAACACAGCGCAGCGCGCTCCGTTCGCCCGGACCATGGCGTCCGCCAGACGGCGCACGCTCTCCGGCGGCATAGGCGGCTCAAAGCGGAGCGTCTGCCCGTCCTGTGCCAGCAGGGCAAACAGGCGGTCCTCCAGCGCGGCGGCGCGCTGCTGCGCCTCCGTCCGCTCGGAGGCCAATCGCGCCACGGCGGCGGCCGTCTGCACGGGCTTTGCCGACAGGCGGACGGAGATGTCGCGGTTCTGGGCGCAAAGGGCGTTCAGCACGGCAAGGGCACGGCCGCCGCAGGCCATCTCGATGCGCGAGCCGCCGCGGAAATGCGTCGTGCTGAACAGCTTGATGAGGCCGATCTCGCCCGTGTGGGCCACATGGGTGCCGCAGCAGGCGCACAGGTCGATGTCTCCGAACTGCACGAGGCGCACTGCACCCGTCAGGGCTTTTTTGCTGCGGTATGGGAGGCGCGCCAGCTCGTCCGGCTCCGGATACCAGATATGCGGCGCAAAATCGGCCCAGACGGCCTCGTTCGCGGCGCGCTCCAGCTCCTGCAGGGCCTGCTCGTCCACCTCGCCGTTAAAATCGATCGTCACGAGGTCCGCGCCGAGGTGGAAGCCGACGTTCTCATAGCCGAAGCGCGCGTGGATGAGGCCGGAGACGAGATGCTCACCGGAGTGCTGCTGCATGAGGTCCAGGCGCCGCGCCCAGTCGATCTCGCCCGTCACGTCTGCACCGACCGGCAGAGCCGCCGTGCAGCGGTGCAGCACCGTCTCGCTGCGCAGGAACGTCTCCGTGACGTCCGCGCCGCCGAGCGTGCCCGTGTCGCAGGGCTGGCCGCCTCCCGTGGGATAAAAGATCGTGCGGTCCAGCTCCACGAGCCAGCCGTTTTCGCTCTCCTCGCAGGAGAGCACGCGCGCCTGCAGCCGCCGGGCGTGCGAGTCCGTTTCATAGATGCGGATCGTGTTCAAGGTTTTCCACTCCGTTTTTCGGTTTTTCTTCTATTTTACCATAAAATCGCAAAAAACAAAAGGGATTTTTCCGCGGTTTCGCTTGACAAACGCGCCGCGCGGCAATATGATAAGAGATAGGGCCTTTTCAAAAATTTTCAGCCCAAAAGGAGGGAACGTCATGGATGCTGGGAGTGGCAATGGTACTGGCGTAGGCCGAAGTACGAAAAAGGACGCCCGCGTCCATGCGGTGCGTTCCCGTTAATCATTCGATATTCGGCCTGCCGTGCCCGCTTCCGAATCTCTGACCGTACTATGAAGAATCAGGAGGGAACCGGAAAATGGCAGATCACACCGTAACCGTAGAGAGCACGCTTGAGGCGCTGCTCGTGGAAAAGAAGTATTCCACGATCCGCGACATTCTATCCACGATGAATCCCGCGGATATCGCCTCGGTCTTTGACGGGCTGGAGGAATCCCGCCTGCCGCTGCTGTTCCGGCTGCTGCCGAAGGAGCTGGCGGCCGAGACGTTCGTCGAAATGGAGCCGGACGCGCAGGAGCTGCTCATCCGCGGCTTTTCGGACTCCGAGCTGCGCGAGGTGCTCGACGAGCTGTATGTCGACGATGCCGTCGATATCGTGGAGGAAATGCCCGCAAATGTCGTGCGCCGCATCCTCTCGCAGGCGGACCCCGACATGCGCAAGGACATCAACGAGATCCTGCGCTATCCCGAGAATTCCGCAGGCTCCATCATGACGACGGAGTATGTCTCGCTGCGCCCCGGCATGACCGTGGAGGAGGCCATCCTCCGCATCCGCCGCACGGGCGTCGACAAAGAGACGATCTACACCTGCTACGTCACCAAGAACCGCACGCTCATCGGTCTCGTCTCCGTCAAGGACCTGCTGCTGGCGCAGGACGATGACGAGACCGTCGACAAGATCATGGAGACGAACGTCATCTCCGTCCATACGCACACCGATCAGGAAGAAGTTGCCCGCATGTTCTCGAAATACAACTTCCTCGCCCTGCCGGTCGTGGACACGGAGAACCGCATGGTCGGCATCGTGACCTTCGACGACGCTATGGACGTCATGGAAGACGAGGCCACGGAGGACATGGAGATCATGGGCGGCATGACGCCGTCGGACAAGACGTATCTCCGCTCGTCCACGTTCGACCTCTTCAAGCACCGCATTCCCTGGCTCATGCTGCTGATGGTCTCGGCCACGTTCACGGGCCTGATCATCACGCATTTTGAAAGCGCGCTGGCCGCGCAGGTCGCACTGACGGCCTTCATCCCCATGCTCATGGACACGGGCGGCAACTCCGGCTCGCAGTCCTCCGTCACGGTCATCCGCGCGCTGTCGCTCGGCGAGATCGAGTTTTCCGATCTGCCGCGCGTCGTGTGGAAGGAGATCCGCACGGCCGTGCTCTGCGGCATCTCGCTGGCAGCCGCCTGCTTTGCCAAGATCATGCTCGTCGACCGGCTGATGCTCGGCAACGAGGATGTCACCTGCCTCGTTGCGCTGGTCGTATGCGCCACCATGGTGCTGACCGTACTCGTGGCCAAGGTCATCGGCTGTGTGCTGCCGATGCTGGCCAAGAAGGTCGGCTTCGACCCGGCCGTCATGGCAAGCCCGTTCATCACAACGATCGTCGACGCCCTGTCGCTGCTGATCTACTTCGGCATTGCGAGCGTCCTGCTGCTGAACTGAAAAACACGATCCCGGATGCAGCCGCATCCGGGATGTTTTTATGGCTTATAGGCGGCGCGCCAACTGCCGATTTGTACCGACTGTCGTTAAAATAGCAAACGCCGATTGCGTCTGTAGCGGCGCTCAGCGAGCGCCTTGCAGACTGGCAATGATCCCGGCAAAAATTCAGCGGCGCAAAGCCTCCGGATTTGTCATTGCGAGGAGCGAAGCGACGTGGCAATCTCGCGGCATATGCTTGGACAACAGGAAGGCCTTGGCGAAAACGTAACTGCCTTCCCGAGATTGCCACGGGCGCAAAGCGCCCTCGCAATGACAAATCGGAAGCCATCAGCATTTTAACGATAGTCTGCGTGAGCAGCGGGTACGCAAGTGGGCCGGGCGTATGATGCGCCCGGCCCAAAATGCGTGACGATATGGGGGTTGACATGATCATCCACGCATGTTATCATAGTGTTGGAAGCAGCACTTGTGGCATTGGCAAGAGAGCCGGAAACGGTCACTCCCCTTTGCGGTCCTCGTGCTGCTTCTATTCATTTTTTCAGGCCCTTCAAATCGCTCAATCGAGGATCACGACCGGCTTGATGAGGTCGCGGGGTTTGTTCTTCATCAGCAGCAGGGCTTCCTCCATGTGCTCAAAGCCGTGGAAGCGATGCGTGATGAGCGGCAGGGTATCGAGGCGACCGGTCTGCAGCAGCGCGGCCAGCTTCTCCATGCGCAGGCGGCCGCCGGGCATCAGGCCGCCCGCGATGGTCTTGTGGCCCATGCCGCAGCCCCATTCCGCGCGCGGGATGAGGACATTCTCGCCGCTGCCGAGATAGTTGACATTGCCGATGCGGCCACCCGGCTTAAGCATCTTCACGGCCTCGCCGAACGTGCACTCGGCATCGCCGCCCGCGATGATCACGCGGTCCACGCCGCGGCCGTTCGTCTTTTCCATGACCTGCGCAACGATATCGCCCTCGCGGTAGTTCAGGATCTCCGTTGCGCCGTAGCGCCGCGCCGCCTCCGCGCAGACCGGACGCGAGCCGACTGCAAACAGCTGTGCCGCACCGTGCAGGGCCGCGCCCGCAACGGACATCAGGCCGACCGGGCCGATGCCGACGACGCAGACATCATCGCCGAACTGCACATCGGCCAGCTCCACGCCATGGAAGCCCGTCGGGACCATGTCCGCCAGCATGACGGCTGCGACCGGATCGACATCCGCAGGCAGGTGAGCCATGTTGGCATCGGCCTCGTTGACGTGGAAGAATTCGGCAAAGACGCCGTCCTTGAAGTTCGAGAATTTCCAGCCCGCCAGCATGCCGCCGGAGTGCATGGAATAGCCCGCCTGCGATTCGAGCGCACCCCAGTCGGGCGTGATGGCAGGGATGATGACGCGGTCGCCGCACTTGAAGTCGCGCACGAGCGCGCCGACCTCAACGACCTCACCCACGGCCTCGTGACCGAGGATCATGTTGTGGCGGTCGCCGATGGCGCCCTCCCACACGGTATGGACGTCAGAAGTGCAGGGCGAGACGGCGATGGGGCGCACAATGGCGTCCAGCGGTCCGCACAGCGGGCGTTCCTTTTCAATCCAACCCGTTTTTCCGATCCCAAGCATTGCGTAACCCTTCATAAAAGACCACTTCCTTCCGCTTTATTTGATATGTTTATATCGATACTTTTGTATCTGTTTGGAGTATAGCATAGATAGGTCTGTTTGTCAAGCCCGGAATTTCGGAAACGGTTTGTAAATTTCCCGCCGCGGTGATTGCTTTTCTTTGTAAAATCTGTTATACTGTATAACAGAAAAGGCCCTGCCGTCAGCAGAGCCGAAACGGAGGGACTTTTATGTCTTTTGCGGTATTTACGGACAGCTGCTCCAATCTGCCGGGCAGCCTGCTGCAGCACTTTGGGATCCGGGTGCTCCCCTGCAGCTATACGGTGGACGGAAAGCAGATCATCTATGGCGGCGACATCGAGGCCTTTGATGCCCACACCTACTATGAACTGCTGCGGCAGGGCAAGCGCGTCACAACCTCCCTGCTCAACACGCAGGTCTTCCTCGATCATTTCCGTCCCGCGCTGGAGCAGGGGCTGGATGTTGTGTATGTCGGCCTGTCTGCCGGGATCAGCGGCACTTATCAAGCCGCGTGCATCGCGGCCGCAGAGCTGCGCGACGAATTCCCGGAGCGGACCGTCTGCCCCGTGGACTCCATGGGTGCGGGCTTCGGCACCGGCCTGCTGGCCTGCCGCGCAGCTGAGCTGCGGGACGAGGGCCGCAGTGCCGCAGAGGCCACTGCCGTGCTGGAGCAGGAGGTCCAGAACCTCTGCGAATTTTTCACGGTCAGCGACCTGATGTTCCTGCACCGCACGGGCCGTGTGCAGGCAGCCGCCGCACTGGTCGGCACGGTGCTGAACCTCAAGCCCATCCTCCGCGGCGATGAGGAGGGCCACATCGTCACCTGCGAAAAGGTGCGCGGCCGCGCCCGCGCCATTGCGAATCTGGCCGCGCGCTATGAGAAGCGTGCCGTCCACCCGGAGCTGCAGCGCGTTGCCATCACGCACGGTGACTGCCCCGAGGACGCACAGGCGCTGGCCGAGCGCATCCGTGCCATCGCCGAGCCGAAGGAGCTGATCGTCTGCCCGCACGAGCCGTTCACGGGCGCGCATGTCGGCCCCGGCATGCTGGGCCTGTTCTTCTTCGGCAGCGGCCGAGCATAAGGCGACACCGCATCCTTGCAGCTTCGGCCTTAATTCTCGCGCTTCCGCAGGCGTGTTACGAACGCCCGCAGCGCCGCCGCGCTGCGCAGATCATGTGGGTCAAGCAGCCTGCGCTCCTCCGGCGAGAGCGTACCGAGCAGAAAATACGCCTCCGGGTCGTTTTCGATCTGCTGGCCGAACGGTTTTCCGGTCTGTAACCACATAAAAAATCCCTCCCGACGCTATCGTGCGCCGGGAGGGTCATTTTATACCAGCTTGTCAAAAAAGTCCCTTCGGGATTTTTCGCCAAGCTGCTTTCAGAATTGCAAAATGAAATTTTGTAGTATTATTTTGCAATTC
>OFMX01000302.1_pt1 | contig 50526 bp, 65 predicted proteins | sample 1541901 | NCBI WGS metagenome assembly OFMX01 (sample SAMN04209222, study PRJEB22552) | human gut metagenome | biome: gut; material: feces | host: Homo sapiens | place: USA: Oklahoma | reverse complement strand
AAAGACTCTGTTATTCTGCTTGAACAAATCCGCACGATTGATAAACAACGCCTGCGAGAGTATTTAGGAACTCTTGACGGGCATTTTCTTGTTGCTGTTGATAAAGCTCTGGCTATTAGTGTTGCTTTATAAGATAGGAAACGAGGTGTTGCAATGGAACAAAGCAAGGAACAGAATTTTGCACATTACAGTATCCAATTTGCATGTTTGCAGAAGTTGAGAAAAAACGGTTTAATATCCGTAGATGAGTACGAAGCCATAAAAAAACGGCTGATGAAAGATTACAAGGTCATTTCTAACCTTGCAGCTTAACACTCGTCAATAAATTTTGGAGGTAAAAAATATGAGTGATGTGCAAGTAATTAAAGCAAATAAGAGTGAAAATCGTTTCCGTGGCAGAAAGGTTGAAATATTGAGAGTCGCTGCTTATTGTCGTGTCAGTACAGACAGCGAAGACCAGCTCAATAGCTATAAATCACAGGTTATGTATTATACGGATTTGATTAAGAAAAAGCACGACTGGTCTTTGGTTGACATTTATGCCGATGAAGCCATAACAGGAACGCAGGTAACAAAGCGTGAGGATTTTCAGAGAATGATTAACGATTGTATGAATGGCGATATTGATATGGTCATTACAAAGTCTATTTCACGATTTGCCAGAAATACATTAGACACATTAAAGTATGTTCGTATGCTAAAGGAAAAGGGTATCGCTGTTTTCTTTGAAGATGAGAATATCAATACGCTGACAATGGACGGAGAATTACTGTTGGTGGTACTCAGTTCAGTTGCACAGCAGGAGGTTGAGAACATCTCATCTAATGTCAAAAAGGGATTAAAAATGAAGATGAAACGAGGAGAACTCGTTGGCTTTCAAGGTTGCTTGGGATATGATTATCATAAGGAAACAAAAAGTATATCCGTGAATGAAAAAGAAGCTGAAATTGTACGCTATATTTTTAATAGGTATATTGAAGGTGCAGGTTGTACGGTTATTGCAAATGAGCTTGAAAATCTGGGATATAAAACAAAGTACGGCAGTTCAAGATGGGTACAGTCCACGGTAATCGGTATCATAAAAAATGAAAAATACAAAGGCGATTTGCTTTTAGGTAAGACTTTTACGGTTGACCCAATTTCAAAAAGACGATTAGAAAACTTTGGCGAGGAGGATAAGTTTTATATCCAAAATCATCACGAGCCTATTGTGAGTGAGGAGGTATTTGAGGAAGCACAAAAGATATTAGCAAAAAGAAATGTTAATCGTGGAGTACATCAAGATGGACAGAAGCGAAATAAATTTAGTAGGAAGTATGCTTTTAGCTGTATGATTAAATGTGGTTTTTGCGGCGGTACATTGACACGAAGAAACTGGCATAGCAGCTCCGCATATACAAAGACAATTTGGCAATGTGTTACCGCCACCAAACAGGGTAAAAAATATTGTCCTCATTGCAAAGGCATTCCCGAAGAAGTAATCGAAAAAGCCTTTGTAAAAAGTTATCAGCTTTTATGCTCTGACCAACAGCAAGTTGTGGAGGAATTTTTGCAGAAAGTCGAGGGCGTTCTTAACGAAGATACTTCTTTGAAGCGTTTACCAAAGATTGAAAAAGAAATGAATGATTTGCGTAAGCGAAAAGAAAAGCTCCTTGATTTACGGCTCGATACTACTATTGATAGGGATATTTACGAAAGTAAAAACCGAGAGCTATCAGAACAGTTGAAGAAGCTCCAAGAGGAGCAGGAGCAGTTGCTGGAGTTAAGTAAAAATCGAGAAAATACAAGAACACGATTGCGAGAATTTAGAAAAAACTTGAGTTCTGGTGAGATACTTGAGGACTTTGACAGAGTGGTTTTTGAAAGTGTAGTTGAAAAAATAATCATTGGAGGTTATAATAAAGAAGGAGTGGAGGAACCTTTGAAGATAACTTTCGTGTATAAAACAGGTATCCACTCTAATTTTAATGGAAAAGATTTTAAGCCAAAGCGTAGAAATGCTGCGGCTTTACATAGTGACGCAGAATTGTGTTCCTATGCAAGTGACGAGGCTGCCGAATTGTGTTCACATAGTAGTAACGACACATGTTGAGACTGTGGCACTGCTGAATAGAATATCTGAATAAGGCGGTGAAAAAATGTCTTTACCGAAGTATAATGAGCTATATCTTCCTTTTCTAACAGTAATACAAGATGGTGCTGTTTATTCTACAAGAGAAATTAAGGCCAAGCTGGCATCCTATCTTTGCCTTTCAGAAGATGATCTCTCACTTTTGCTTTCTAACAGTATGCAATCCGTCTGGTCGACAAGGGTCGGTTGGGCAAATACATACTTGAAAAAAGCAGGACTTGTGATCGCGCCGAAAAAGGGCCATTGTCAAATAACCGATGAGGGGAAGCGTTTGCTAGAAAGTGATGTTGATATTACAAATCACTATCTTCAGCAGCATTATCCCGCCTTTGAAGCGTTTGTAAAAGGAAAAAAGAGCGAAAATACCGATTCCGATGCAACAGTGCAGCGGGATGCTTCCGAAACACCGCAGGAAACATTTGAGCGAGTCTATTCCATCATCAATGAGCAGCTGGCAGATGAACTGCTTGCTGCTATTATGGATCAAACGCCAACATTCTTTGAAGCTCTTGTTGTAGATTTAATGAAAGCTATGGGATATGGCGACGGATTTGTTACAAAAACAAGTGGTGACGGCGGGATTGACGGCATTATTCACGAAGATAAGCTTGGGTTTAACTTGATTTATATTCAGGCAAAACGCTGGGCCACGGACACGACCATCGGAAAGCCGGAAATTCAGAAATTTGCCGGTGCGATGATGGGACCGCCAAAAGTGGATAAAGGGCTTTTTATTACGACTGCCAAGTTTTCTCAAGGTGCAAGAGATTTTGCGAACGCGCAACATATCATTCTTGTTGATGGTGAAAAGTTGACCGAACTCATGATTGAATATAATTTGGGTGTATCAGCGCAAAAAACATATCAAATCAAACGCATTGACAGCGATTACTTTCTGGACACTTAATAGATGCAAGAAAGCAGCATTTTTTGCAAAAAGTCTCTTGCAATGCACCAGATGTTGTGATATAGTAACTTCGTTATATTAGATGATTTCCCCTACCATGAAAGGATGAATACCATGACTACTTTGGAACTGATTCTGACGATTATCCAGCTGGTTTCCGGTCTCGCCGTGACCGTGATCGTGCTGATGCAGTCCGGCAAGAGCGCCGGCCTGTCCGGCGCCATTGCTGGCGGCGCGGAAACGTTCCTTTCCAAGGGCAAAGCCAAGACGCTCGATGCTAAGCTCGCCAAGGCGACGAAGTGGTTCGGCCTCGTCTTTGTTGTCCTGACGCTGGTGCTGACCGTCCTGATGCACAAGGGCGCGTAATTTCCGGCACAGAACACAAAAGCGCATCCCCCGGCATTGCTGGGGGATGCGCTTTTTCACTTTTTTGTTGGATTGCCCGGTATCAGTCCGGATACTCTGCGCGGCTGCCGCCGATGAGCTTCGGCCGCGTGCGGGCGGCATTGACCGGCGCTTCTCCGATCGTCTTGACCGACAGGCGCAGTGGTACAGCCACATGCTTGAGGTGCATGCCGATCATGGTATTGCCGATATCGAGGCCGGCATCGGCCTTCACAAATTCGACCGCGACGGGATCGTCCATCGCCTCATAGACCGCCGTTGCGAACGAGCCGCCGGCTTTCGGCCGCGGGCGGACGCAGACGATCTCGTATCCGAACCGCTCCGCGTCGGCGCGCTCCATGATCAGGGCGCGGTTGAGGTGCTCGCAGCACTGCGCCTCCAGGCAGAGGCCGCGCGCTTTCAGGATCGGCAGGATCTCATCGACCACGGCTTTTGCCGCCTCGGGCGTCGAACCCTTGCCGATCTTCTGCCCCATGATCTCGCTCGAGGAGCAGCCGATCACGACCTGCTGGCCGGGCGTGAGCGCGGCAACGTCCAGCAGTTCAAGCAGCGCAGCGCGGGCGGATTTGCGGATCTCTTCATACATGAATGGTCATCTCCAGACAGTTATTAAAAATTCTTATTTCCATTGTAGCACGGTACGGGGCATTTGACAATCCTCTGCAAGGCGTGTATCATGAACGTTGACCAAATTATTGTAACAGGAGGGAATTGCGTTTTGAAACGTTTCAATCGCATTTTTGCTTGTCTTCTCGCCGTGGCGCTGCTCGCCTGTGCCTGCTCCGGCTGCGGTAAAAAATCCGAGGAGCCGTCCGTCAACGGTGCCGACGCGAAAAACGAGCACTACTATGCCCCGCTGACCGGTGAACCGCTGAGCAGCAAACCCGCAAACACCCGGCCGTTTGCCGTCATGATCAACAACATCGTCTACGCGCAGCCGCAGGTCGGCATCAGCAACGCAGACATGATCTACGAGATCCCGGCCGAGGGCGGCATCACGCGCATGATGGCCATTTTCAGCCACCTGTACGATGTGGAGTCCGTCGGCAGCATCCGCAGCCTGCGCCCGTATTATCTGAGCGTCGCCCTGTCGTATGACGCCATTGTCATCCACGCCGGCGGCAGCGAGCAGGCCTACAGCGACGTCAAGACCTATAACGCCGACCATCTGGACGGCGTGCGCGACGGCAACACCAGCTCCATGTTCTACCGCGACGCCAGCCGCGGCCAGCACGGCTCGGAGCACACGCTGTTCTTCCACGGCGCGAACGTGGAAGCGCTCGTGGATCGGTACAAGTTCCGCACCGAGCATGAGAGCAGCTACAAGACCGGCCTGAACTTTGCCGACAATGCTGTCGACCAGTGCACCGGCGGCGCGGCCGAGAACGTGCAGGTGACGTTTAACACGTCCAAGAGCACGTCCTTCACCTACCACGCTGACAGCGGCAAGTACACGGCCGTGCAGTACAAGGCCGACTATAAGGACGGCGCGACCGGCGAAGCGGTCCCGTTTACCAATCTGCTCATCCTCTCGGCCGATATGAAAACGGTGGACAGCTACGGCCGCCTGGCAGTTGACCTCATCGGCAGCGGCACCGGCTACTTTGTGACCGGCGGCAAGTATGTGCCGATCAAGTGGGCCCGCAGCGATATCAACAGCTGCTTTACTTACACGCTCGAGGACGGCACGGCGCTGAACCTCTCGCGCGGCACGACCTATGTCGGCGTGATCCCGACTAACGGCGGCAGCGCCAACTTCAGCTGAGAGCAAAATCAAACCATTTTGCAGCACTATGTGCGTGGGAAATCGCGCACATAGTGCTTTTTTCTTCCGCAGCATGGTTGCCTGTTCTCTCAAATCTCTGCTATAATGGCTGTGCAGCCGGATGCAGCTGCAAGTGCACAGAAAGGAAGATCGCTATGACCTACAATTTTGATGAGATCATTGACCGCCGCCACACCAACGCGCTCAACACGGATGGCTTCCGCGGCTATATTTTTCACGCCGGGCCGGAAAAGGTATTTGCCTTCAAGGATGAAGAATTTGTCCGCATGTGGGTCGCTGACATGGAATTTGCCGTTGCGCCGGAGATCCTAGATGCGCTGCGCGCGCGGATCGACCGCCGCATCTTCGGCTATACCGGCCTGTATGACGACGAATATTACCGCACGTTCTCCAAGTGGTGCCGCGATCACTATGACTGGAGCTTTCCCAAGGAGCAGCTGTGCGTCTCGCCGGGCATCATCCCGGCGCTCTACCAGCTGACGGAAACGCTTTGCGGCCCGGACGAAAAGGTGCTGCTCAACACGCCGGCCTACGGTTATTTCCTCCACGCGGCGGAGTATGCCAGCGTGGATGTGCTGACTTCCCCGCTGCACAAGAAGGCTGACGGCACATTCGAGGTGGATTATGAGGACTTCGAGCGCAAGTGCGCCGATCCCGCGTGCAAGCTGGTGTTCTGGTGCAATCCGCACAATCCCACCGGCCGTATGTGGACAGAGGAAGAACTGCACAGGGTCGCCGCGATCATCGAAAAGTATAACCTCCGGGTGGTGTCCGACGAGATCCACTGTGACCTGATCCGCTGCGGCCGCCGCCACATCCCGATGGCAAAGGTCATGGATCGCTATCCCAAGCTCATCACCTGTATGGCGCCTACCAAGACCTTTAACATGGCGGGGCTTGCGTTTTCCAATATCATCATCCGCGATCCGGCGCTGCGCGCCCGTTTTCAGGAGCGCGACAAGCTGTTCGGCATGGTCAACCCCATGTCGCTGACGGCGGCGCAGGCGGCCTATTCGCGCGGGGGAGCGTGGCATGAAGCACTAAAGCAGTATTTGGACGAAAACTTTGCATTCGTCAAGGCGTTTCTGTCCCAGGAGCTGCCGGAGGCGGTCATGTACATACCGGAGGCGACGTATCTGGCGTGGGTTGATCTGTCGCGCTGCCTGCCGGACGTGGCGGACCTGCCGGACTTCTTCGCCAACAAGGCGGGCGTTCTGCTCGAGGGTGGGGATTCTCTCTTCGTCGGCAACGCAAAAGGCTATGTGCGCCTGAATCTTGCGATGCCGCGCGCGATCATTCAGACCGGTCTGGAGCGGATGCGCGATGCGATCCGCGAAGAGCAGGCAAAGCATTAAAAACAAAGCAAAAAGCCCGATATGGCCAGCGCCATATCGGGCTTTTTCCCGTTTTTATTCCCACGTCTTCCACACATCCGGGCAATAGCCGACGGTGGCCTGCCGGCCGTTGCGGACGATGGGCGTTTGCAGCAGGGACGGATCTTCGAGCAGCCGCTCGATCTTGTCCTGCTCATAGGCCAGGTGCTGCACAAGCGCGTAGTCCGCCGCCTTGGGATTGAGCATGGTATCCAGCCCGACAGCATTTTTCACGCTCGTCAGTTCGCCGCGGCTCATCCCATAGCGCAGCAGGTCAATGGCCTGGTACGGGATGCGGCGCTCCTTAAAATAGCGCTCGGCCTTTTTCGTGTCGAAGCATTTGGATTTGCCCCAGATCTGGATCTTCATGACGCACTCCCCTGCTCAGACTTCGATGATCACGGGCAGCACCATCGGGCTGCGGCGCGTGGTCTTATACAGATAGCCGCTGATGTTCGACTTCACGCGGCCCTTGATGGTCGCCCAGTCGTGCTGTTTCTGCCGCTCGCAGCTGGCAAGGCTTTCATTCACGACACGCTTGAGCTCGCCCATGAGTGCCTCCGCCTCTTTGACATACACAAATCCGCGGGTGATGATCTCAGGATCAGCGACCGGCTTGCCGTTTTCGGACGAGAGCGTGATGATGGCCATCACGATACCGTCCTCGGCCAGATGACGGCGGTCGCGCAGCACGGCGCTGCCGACGTCACCGATGCCGGTGCCGTCGATATACACATCGCCCGCTGGGACATTGCTCGTCGCGCGCATACTGCGCTTGGTGATCTCGATCACTTCGCCGTTTTTAGCCACGAGCACATTCTTCGGCTCCACGCCCATGAGCTTGCCGATCTCGGCATGCTTGCACAGCATCCGATACTCGCCGTGCACGGGGATGAAGTAACGCGGCTTCGTCAGCGCGAGCATCATCTTCAGCTCCTCCTGGCAGGCATGACCGGAGACGTGCAGCGGCGTGTTGCGGTCATAGATGACCTCCGCGCCCTTCTGAAACAGCTCATCAATGACGCGGCTGATCGTGATCTCGTTGCCCGGAATGGCCGAGGCAGAGATGATGATGCGGTCGCCGGCGTCGATCGTGACCTGTTTGTGCTCGGAAAACGCCATACGGTGCAGCGCAGACATCGGCTCACCCTGGCTGCCGGTGCAGACGATAACGGTCTTGCTGCGCGGCAGGCTGCCGATCTGCGACATGTCCATCATGACGCCGTCCGGAATGTCCACATAGCCGAGCTCCGTCGCAACGCGCATGATGTTTTCCATGCTGCGGCCAGTGATGCCGACCTTGCGCTTATACTTTGCCGCCACGTTGATGATCTGCTGCAGGCGATGGACATTGGACGCAAACGTCGTGACGATGATGCGCTTGTTACAGTCCTTAAAGAGCTCATCAAAGCAGTCGATCACGCGCGCTTCCGAGGCGCAGTAGCCGGGACGCTCCACGTTCGTGGAGTCCGACAGCAGCGCGAGCACGCCCTCGTTGCCGAGCTGGCCGAGACGCGGCAGGTCGATCATGCCGCCCTGAATGGGCGTAAGGTCGATCTTGAAATCGCCCGTGTGGATAACGGTGCCGATCGGCGTTTTGATCGCCAGCGCAACGGAATCGGCAATGCTGTGGTTCGTATGGATAAACTCCACCTCGAAGCAGCCGAGCTTAAACTTATCGCCCGGCTTTTTCGTGAAGATCTGCGTATGGTAAAGCAGGTCATGCTCTTCGAGCTTGAGCTCAATGATCGCCGCCGTCAGAGGCGTTGCATAGATCGGCATGTCAAGCTGCTTGAGCACATACGGGATCGCGCCAATGTGGTCCTCGTGTCCGTGCGTGATGACCATGCCGCGGATGCGGTTTTTGTTGGCCTTCAGGTAGCTGATGTCCGGGATGACCATGTCAACGCCGTAGAGGTCCTGATCCGGAAAGCCCATGCCGCAGTCGACAAGGAACATATCCTTGCCATACTCGTAAACGGTGAGGTTCTTGCCGATCTCACCGAGCCCGCCGAGCGGGATGATTTTCAATTTGGATGCCATTCGTATCTCCTTTACGTTCGCTTTCGGGCAGACTGCTCCCCCGGAAGCTGGTTGATTTTTCGAAAAATATGTACGAAATGCATTGCCCGCGGCGGCGGATAACCAGAGTATTCCCAGAAATCCGAGCCGTCAAACCTGTTACATTTCCATTCGGCCGGCCAGCGCCCGCAGGAGCGTGGCATCGTCCGCATATTCCAGATTGGAGCCGACCGGAATGCCGTAAGCCAGACGTGTGATCTTCACGTCAAACGGCTTGAGCAGGCGCGCGATGTACATCGCAGTCGCCTCACCTTCCGTGTCGGGGTTGGTGGCCATGATGACCTCCGTGATCCCGCCGGCAGCCACACGCTTGACCAGCTCCTGGATCCGGATATCGTCCGGGCCAATGTGATTCATCGGCGACAGCACGCCGTGCAGGACGTGATAGACGCCGTTATACTCGCGGCTGCGCTCAAACGAGAGCACATCGCGCGGCTGCGCCACGACGCAGATGGTGCTCTGGTCGCGCTTCGGAGAGGCGCAGATGGTGCACGTCTCCTGATCGGTGAGATTCTGGCAGATGCTGCAGCAGTGGATGTTTTTCTTGGCGTCCACAATGGCCGCGGCAAACTTCAGCGCCTCCTCTTCCGGGAGGGACAGAACATGAAACGCCAGCCGCTGCGCGCTCTTGCGCCCGACACCGGGCAGCGCGGCGAACTGGTCGATGAGGTTTTCAAGTGCATTCGGAAAAAATGACATGGGAATACCGTCCTGAATCAAGCATTGCGGATGGCGGCGATGGCGGCCGCGCGGTCACACCGGCGAAACACGGCACTGCCGGCCACAAGCACGTTGGCGCCTGCTTGCTTTACGAGCGGGGATGTCTCCGGGTCGATGCCGCCGTCCACCTCCAGCTCGCACGCAGGATTGACCTGCAGGATGCGCTCGTGCAGCGCTGCGATCTTCGGCAGCTGATCGGCCATGAAGCGCTGTCCGCCGAAGCCGGGCTCCACCGTCATGACCAGCGCCAGATCCAGCAGCGGCAGATACGGAATGAGCACGCTCTCCGGCGTCTTCGGCTTAATGGCAAGGCCGACCTTTTTGCCGTGCGCCTTCACATCCTCGATCGCGGCGAAAATGTCCTGCGGCTCGTCCGCCTCGACATGGAACACGACCAGGTCCGCACCGGCATCGCAAAACGCGCCGACATAGCGATGCGGCCGGTCGATCATGAGATGCACATCCAGAAACATCTGCGTATACCTACGCACGGACTTCACGACCGGAATGCCGATCGAGATATTCGGCACAAAAATGCCGTCCATCACGTCAATGTGGACATAGTCCGCACCGCCGGCCTCAATCTGGCGAATGTCCTCGCCAAGCGTGCAGAAGTCCGCCGAGAGAATGGAAGGTGCAAGTTTTGTCATGGATGCCACTCCGATCTATGGATATCCGGCAAGCCGGACACGATCCGCATTTCTATAACTAAGTTATTATACACCTGTTACGGTTATCCTGCAAGTACCGTCGGCAAAAAATCGCGGCTTGACGAACGCCGCCGCCTGCGCTATCATGTGCTTCAGATACTTCAAAGAATAGGAGTGAAGCACATGTCTATCGAAGCAGGAAGAGCGTATTTCCGGCAGTTTGGTATGGAGGACCGTGTGCAGGAGTTCACGGTCTCGAGTGCGACCGTTGATCTGGCGGCAAAGGCTCTTGGTGTTGAGGGTGCGCGGATCGCAAAAACGCTGTCGTTCAAAACGGCGGACGGCTGCATGTTGATCCTCGCCGCCGGCGATGCGCGCATTGATAACCATAAATTCAAGGAAAAATTCCACATGAAGGCCAAGATGCTCTCGGCCGACGAGGTGCTGGAGCTGGTGGGCCATCCGGTCGGCGGCGTGTGCCCGTTCGGCTGCAAGGAAGGCATCCCGGTGTATCTGGACGTGTCGCTGCAGCGGTTTGAGACGGTGTTCCCCGCCGTCGGCAGCCCGTCGAGCGCGATCGAGCTGAATCTGGACGAGCTCTACAAATATTCCAACGCCCTTGAGTGGATCGACGTCTGCAAGCTCCCGGCCCCGGCCGAGGCGTGAGCCAAGCGCAAAAAAGCCTGACGAACCATCGTTCGCCAGGCTTTTTTATTTGCGATTCGCAGAAGATCACGCCAACAGCTTGGTCATGCTCTTGAGGCTGATGACCAGCGTGGAGGCGTTGTGCAGCAGCGCAGAGGTCGCAGGCGGCAGAACACCGGCCACACCCAGGCAGATCAGCAGGAAGTTGAAGCTGATGATCTTGCGGTAGTTGCTGTGAATGCGCTCCATGAGTGCGTCACTCAGGCGTTTGAGCGTCAGCAGGGCGTACAGATCATCGGCGCCGACTGTAATATCGGCCACTTCGCGTGCGATGGCCGCGCCGTCACTGATGGCGACGCCGGCATCGGCCTCGGAGAGCGCCGGGGAATCGTTCACCCCGTCGCCAAGCATAATGACCTTGCGTCCGGCCGCGTGCTCCGCCTGAATAAAGGCGGCCTTGTCCTCGGGAAGGACTTCGGCGAAATAGGCATCCACACCGACCGCTTCCGCGACCGCGCGGGCGGTCTTTTCATTGTCGCCGGTCATCATGACCAGCTTGGTCACGCCGAGCTCCCGCAGGCCACGGATGACATCGGCCGCTTCCGGCCGCAGCGGGTCTTCGATGCAGATAACCGCTGCCAGCACACCTGAAACAGCAAGATACAGGTGCGAATACGTATCCGGAAGAGCATCGAATTTGGCCTGCTCCCCTGCCGGGATGACGCAGTGCTCATCCTCAAAGACAAAGTGGTGGCTGCCGATGACGACCTTCTGTCCGTCGACGCTGCTGGAAATGCCGTGCGCGACCAGATACTCCACGCACGAATGACGCTCCTCGTGGCGCAGACCGCGGCGCGCCGCCTCCGCGACGACCGCTTTGGCCATGGAGTGCGGATAATGCTCCTCCAGGCAGGCAGCCAGACGCAGCATGTCCGCCTCATCATTGCCGCCGAAGGTCACGATCTGTGCAACTTTCGGCTCGGCGCGCGTGAGCGTGCCGGTCTTATCGAAGACGATCGTGCTCGCATCGGACACGGCCTCAAGGAACCGCCCGCCCTTGACGGACAGGTGATAGTCACTGGCCTCCTTCATGGCAGAGAGCACCGCGATCGGCATCGAGAGCTTGAGCGCGCAGGAGAAATCGACCATCAGCACGGCCAGCGCCTTGGTCATGTTCCCGGTCAGGAGCCAGACCAGCGCCGTTGCACCCAGACTGTACGGAACGAGCTGATCGGCAAGGTGCGATGCGTGATCCTCCGTTGCGGACTTGAGCTTTTCCGACTCCTCGATCATGCGGATGATACGGTCGTAGCGGCCGCTGCCGGCGCTCTTTTCCACGCAGATGGTGCAGTCGCCCTCTTCGACGACGGTACCGGCGTAGACATAGCCGCCCTCCGCTTTGCGGACGGCCAGCGGCTCGCCCGTGATGGAAGCCTGATTGACCATCGCCTCGCCGGAAACGACCTTGCCGTCAAGCGGGATCACGTTGCCGGTATGGATCACGATCCGGTCGCCGACCTGAACGTCTGCCACCGGCACAAGTACGGAGCCGGCGTCTGTCTCTTTCCAGACCTTGTCCACATTCAGGGACATGGTCTGTGCGAGATCGGCAACGGACTTCTTGTGCGTCCACTCGTCGAGAATGTCGCCAATGCCCAGCAGGAACATGATCGAGCTTGCCGTCTTGAAGTCCTTGCGCAGCATCGAAACGGTGATCGCCGTTGCGTCCAGCACCGGCACCTGGATCTTCCTGTGCATCAGGCACGTCATACCGGCCTTGATATACGGCACGGAACGCGCGACCGTGATCAGCGTGCGCACCGAGCTCGGAACGAACAGCTGCTTGATGCCGCGCCAGCACAGCGATGCGACAAGCTTGTCCTCAAAATCACGATTCAGGGCGCGGCTGCTGTGCTCCGGCGCGAGCGCCTGCTCCTTGGCATAGGCAAAGGACGAGAGCGCCTTTGTAACCGTTTCCCGCGGCCCGTCGTAGCAGATCACGGCGTCGCCGGTGCGGTCATAGACTGTCGCTTTTGTGACGCCGGAGACCCGATTCAGGTATGCCTCCAGAATGTCCGCCTGCTGCAGCGACATGGCACCCTGCATTGTATGCACGCGCATACGGCCCCGGGTTTCATGCAGGATTGTGCATTTCATACTTACTCAGCCTTCTCCGCCGTATCCTCAATGACCTCGGCCTGTTCGGCCGCGCGCTTTTCATTGAACGCCTTGGCACCGGCCAGAACGTCACCCGCGATCTCCTTGACGTTCGTTACAACCGCCATGACATCATCCTTTTCGCGCAGGGCCGCTGCCGTCGTATAAACGTATACCTTCTGGGCATCTTTACTTGCAAGGATCTTTGCCCCGACTGTTGCAAACAGCGCGCCGCCAACAAATGCTCCCAATTTTTCCATGCTCATAACGATTTACCTCCATGTAATTTGATCCGCAGAATTGCGGTCTGGTTAGCTTGCTCGAATTTCTGTTAGATGCAGCTAACTTTCAATTTCAAGTTATACCACTCTAACCTGCTTTTTTCAAGTGTTATGCTAAAAATTTACACATTTCGGCAACGTTAACAAAAGTGCCCCGCCAGAAACGGCGGGGCACGATCAATCTGTCGGATATTTGGTTACTTCAGCAGCATCTTACGGAAATTCTTCTTGCCGCGTTTGAGCACAACGCCGTCCCTCAGCTCTGCCTCGGTAAAGGTCTTGGCAATATCGGTGACCTTGCTGTCGTTAGCAGTCACGCCGCCCTGCTGCACATTGCGGCGCGCATCGGACTTAGATGCACACAGACCGCTCTTGACGAGCAGGCTGAGGATGTCATTGCCGTCTTCTTTCGTGATCTCCACCGTCGGCACGCCCTCGCCGGAGCCGCCGAACACTGCCTTGGCAGCTGCCTGCGCCTGATCGGCCTCCGCCTCGCCGTGTACCATCTTCGTGAGCTCGTAGGCAAGGATCTCCTTGGCTTTGTTGAGCTGCTCACCCTGCCAGCTGTCCATCTTGTCGATCTCCTCGAGCGGCAGGAATGTCAGCATACGGATGCACTTGAGCACATCGGCATCGTCAACGTTGCGCCAGTACTGGTAGAACTCAAAGGGCGTGGTCTTATTCGGGTCGAGCCAGACGGCGCCCTTGGCGGTCTTGCCCATCTTTTTGCCCTCGGAATTGAGCAGGAGCGTAATCGTCATAGCGTGTGCATCTTTGCCGAGCTTACGACGGATGAGCTCCGTGCCGCCGAGCATGTTCGACCACTGGTCGTTGCCGCCGAACTGCATGTTGCAGCCGTAGTGCTGGAACATATAGTAGAAGTCGTAGCTCTGCATGATCATGTAGTTGAACTCCAGGAAGCTCAGGCCCTTTTCCATGCGCTGCTTGTAGCACTCAGCACGCAGCATGTTGTTCACAGAGAAGCATGCTCCGACCTCGCGCAGGAGCTCAATGTAGTTGAGCGGCTTGAGCCACTCGGAATTGTAGAGCATGAGCGCCTTGCCGTCCGAGAAGTCAATGAAGCGCTCCATCTGACACTTGAAGCACTCGGCATTGTGTTTGATGGTCTCCTCAGTAAGCATCTGGCGCATATCGGTGCGGCCGGAGGGGTCGCCGATGAGCGTCGTACCGTCGCCGATGAGGGCGATGGGCTTATTCCCGGCCATCTGCAGACGCTTCATCAGGCACAGCGCCATGAAGTGACCGACATGCAGCGAGTCCGCCGTGCAGTCAAAGCCAATGTAGAACGTGGCTTTGCCGTTGTTGATCATGTTTTTAATCTCTTCCTCGTTGGTCACCTGCGCGATCAGGCCGCGGGCGATCAGTTCATCATACAGTGTCATCGTTTTCTCTCCTTGCGCGTTATTCTTTCACTTTGTTCTCTGCGAGGATCTCCTCGGCGCGCTGTGCGCCCCAAGCGATCATATGGGCGCAGTGGCCCTTGCCGCCGTTTTTCGCCACGAGCTCCTGGCAGCGCAGGCAGCCAAACTCGGCGCGGAAGCTCTGTGTCATCTGCTTGGTCATGGCCGTGGCAGTCGCCTGATCGGCCGCAAGGCCGAACGCCATCACGGCGCCGGTGATACTGCCGCAGATCTCACCGCAGCGCACACCGCCGCCGAAGCCGGCCGCGACACGCTTTGCCGTGCTTTCGTCCAGGCCGGTCTCTTCCTGCAGCGCTGCGAGCACGCTCTGCGCGCAGTTAAAGCCGTTGTCGTGATAAGCAATGGCGGATTCCTGAATACTCATGGTTCTCTCTCACCTTTCTTAAGCGATTGTTTATAGGCATCGGCGGAAGCGAGCTGCTCTGCCGCGCTGGCCAGTGTCAGCGGTGTGATGTGATCGCCTCCGTTGAGCCGCGCGATCTCGCGCTGGCGGCCGTCACTGTCGAGCAGCTGCACCGTCGTGCGGGTACGTCCGTCCTGCTCGCGTTTTTCGATCAGGTAATGCTGATCGGCCATAGCCGCGATCTGCGGCAGATGCGTGATGCAGATGACCTGCTTGACCATAGAGAGCTTACCGAGCTTTTCACCGACACGCTGAGCGGCCACGCCGGAAACACCGGCATCCACCTCGTCAAAGACCATGGAGGGCACGTCATCGCGTTCAGCGAACACGTTTTTGAGCGCCAGCATGATGCGCGAGAGCTCACCGCCGGAAGCAATCTTACTGATGCGCCCAAGCGCCTCTCCGGCATTTGCCGAGATCAAAAAACGCACATTGTCTGCGCCTGTACTCTGAAATCCGGGCGTACCGCCGAGCGGTGTGATCTCCACGTGAAAGCGCACGGACGGCATGGACAGCTCGCGCAGTTCACGCTCGACCTGCCGCTCGAGCGCGGCGGCGGCCTCCGTACGCTTATGCGTCAGCTCCATCGCCGCGGCAAGCGTCTGCTGTGCCTGCTTTGTGATCAACGTCTCCAGCTTCTGCAGCCGGTCGCCTGCGTATTCGATCTGATTGAGCCGGGTCCGGGCCGCTTCAAGCGTGTCGATCAGCCCCGCCTCATCCGTATTGTATTTCCGCTCCAGACGCCGGAGCAGCGACAGGCGCGTTTCGATGCGGTCAAATTCCTCGTCGGAAAAATCCAGCCCGTCGCGGAAGTCGCGCAGCGTCTCCGCCGCGTCCTGCAGCGTGAAGACCGCGCCCTTGACGGCCTCCGGCAAAGGCGCGAGCTCGCCCGCGTAGTTGGCGGCCCGCTCGATCTCCGACAGGGCTTCTCCGGCCAGCGCAGTGGCGGAATCGTCCCGGCCGGCCAGCAGGTCATACGCCTGATCGACCGCTTCTGAGAGCTTTTCAAAGTTGCGCAGCAGGTCGCTGCGCTCCGTGAGCTCCGCCTCTTCCCCGGCCTTGAGCTCCGCGCGCTCCAGCTCTTCGATCTGGCGGCGGAGGCTTTCGGTCAGCAGTTCTTTCTCGTTTTCATAAGTCGAGAGCGTGTCACGCTCCTTGCACAGTGCCTGGTATGCCCGATACTGCTCACGGTAGCGTGTAAGCTCCGGCTCTAACTGGCCAAATCGGTCCAGATTGCGCAGGTGCTCCCGCTCATCGAGCAGGTGCTGCCCGTCGTTCTGGCCGTGGATGTCGAGCAGCAGCGCGCCCAGCGTGCGCAGCTGCGCCGTTGTGACCGGGACGCCGCAGACGCGGCAGGACGTCTTGCCCTCGGCCGTGATCTGGCGGCGGATGATGAGCTCATCGTCGCACTCGATCTCGTTTTCCTCGCACCAGTCCCGGCACGGGTCAGGGTCGAACGTCGCACAGACGACCGCCTTTTCGGCGCCGGTGCGCACGAGCTCGCGCGAGGCGCGCGCGCCGAGGATCGCGTGCATGGCGTCCACAAGGATGGATTTGCCCGCGCCCGTCTCGCCGGTCAGGATGTTCAGGCCGGGGCCGAGCTCCAGATCCGCCCGCTCGATGACCGCGACGTTTTCAATATGCAGTTCTCGCAGCAAAGCGCTTCACCTCCTGCGGTGTCCTCAAAGCAGCTTTTCGATCTCGTGGAAAAACTCATCGGCGGACGTATTGTCCTTCATAAGCAGAAATGCCGTGTCGTCGCCCGCAAGCGTGCCGACGAGCGTGTCGATGCGCATACTGTCGAGCGCGGAGCATGCAGCCGAGGCGAGGCCCGGCAGCGTCTTGATGACGATGATGTTCTGCGCCTCGGCATACGACGTCACACATTCCCGGAAAATTTTCTTCAGGCGCTCATCGTAGCCGGGAAATTCGTCCGCCGCCGGTGCGGCGTAACGGTATTTCCCGCTCGGCGCGAGCGTCTTCGTCAGGTGCAGCTCCTTAATGTCGCGCGACAGCGTCGCCTGCGTGCTCGGAACGCCGCGCTGCGCCAGCACATCCATGAGCTGGTTTTGCGTCTCGATCTCCTGCTCTGCAATGATCTGCAAAATGATGTTTTGTCGGGTGGATTTCACGTCGTCCCTCCTCACAGTCTGTCTGTCAGCTTGCCAAAAGCCGTCTCATAAAAGCTGCGGATGCCGGTATCGGCCAGCAGCGTGTAATTGTCCGATCTGCGGATGCGGATCTGATCGCCGCGGATGAGCGCGATGCTGTCGCCGCCGTCCGCCACAAGGATGGCCGGCCTGTCATGAATGCGCTCCGGCACGATCGTGATCTGCCGCCCGGGCGCAAGCACAAAGGACTTTCCGGCCAGACTGTGCGCGCAGATGGGCGTCATGATGATATTCTCGTTTTCCGGCTCGACGAGCGGGCCGCCGGCCGACATGGAATAGGCCGTGGAACCAGTCGGCGTGGCGACAATGATGCCGTCGCCGTTGAAGCGCGTGATGGGCACGCCGTCGCCATAAGCGGTCACGCCGATGCAGTCCACATGACCGCCGTGGATGACCACGTCGTTGAGCACCGACTGCGTGCAGATGATCCGCTCATTGCGCACGAGCTCCACATCGAGCATCATGCGCCGGCTGACCGTATACTGCCCATCCGCGATCTCGAGCAGCATATCCAGCTCGTCGTCCTCCAGGCCGGCCAGAAATCCCTTGCCGCCGAAATTCACGCCGATGATCGGGATCGGATGGTCACGCAGCGTGACTGCAACATGCAGGATCGTCCCATCGCCGCCCATGACGATGATGAGCGCAGCATCGTGCGCGGCGGCCTCCAGCGGCCGCACCGGGACATCCCCCGGCAGGTAGGCCTTCGGCGCAAATACCGGTGACATGACCACCCGATGACCGTGCTCCGTGAGCATACGGTAAACCGTCAGCGCTTTTTGCAGGCCGCTGTCCCGGTATGGATTGGCCGCAATGACGATGTGTTTCATACGCCGCTCTCTTTTCCGTGGGCCAGTGCGCCGTGCGACTGCTCCACAATGGCCGCCGGATCGAGCTCCGGCGCGGGATGTGTTCCCTTGCGCAGGTAGCCAAGGTACTCAATGTTGCCCTCCGGGCCCTTGATGGGCGAATAGTCCAGCCCCATGACGGTAAAGCCCGCGCCGGGCACAAAGTCCAGAAAGCTCTCGAGCACCTCCAGATGCACCTTTGGATCCCGGACGACGCCTTTTTTGCCGACCTCTTCACGCCCGGCTTCAAACTGCGGCTTGATGAGACAGACGACCGCAGCATCGTCCTTCAGCAGTGGACAGACCGCCGGCAGAATGAGCTTCACGGAGATGAATGACAGATCCATGACCGCGAGATCCAGCGGTTCCGGGATCTGCTCGGCTGTGATATAGCGCACGTTCGTGCGCTCCATGGAGATCACGCGCGGATCGTTGCGCAGGCTCCACGCCAGCTGGCCGTAGCCGACATCGACGGCGTAGACCTTTGCCGCACCGTTTTGCAGCAGCACATCCGTAAATCCGCCGGTCGAGGCACCGCAGTCGATACACGTCAGGCCGGTGGGATCGATCGGAAACACTTTGAGCGCTTTTTCCAATTTAAAACCGCCGCGGCTGACATAGGGCAGCGTGTTGCCGCGCACCTCGATCTTCGCATCGGGCGCGACCTGCGCGCCGGGCTTGTCCGCGCGCTGGCCGTTGACATAGACAACGCCGCTCATAATGATCGCCTTCGCGCGCTCGCGGCTCTCGCTCAGGCCCTGATCAAAGACGAGCTGGTCGAGTCGTACCTTCTTCATACGCCGTTCCCCTCTTTCTCGCCGGAGCGCATCGCCTGCGCAGCGGCAGCGATCGCCCGGGCATCCAGACCGTATGCCGATTTGAGCACATTCGGCGCTCCGTGCGGGATGATGCCATTGCCAAGATTGAGCAGCCGCGCGGCCTTCAGCGCCATACCGGCCTGCCCGGCAGCAGAGAGCACCTGCTCGCCGATACAGTTGGCAGCGCACACATCCTCGACCGCCAGCAGACGCCCCGTCTTGTGCAGGGACGCAAGCACCGGCGCCAACTCCAGCGGCGCGACCTGCGCCAGCTTGACGACTTCTGCCGAAATGCCCTGCTGCGCAAGCAGATCCGCCGCCTGCAGCACATCGTTGATGACTATGCCGTAGGTCAGGATCGTCAGATCATTGCCCTCACGCAAAACCGTGACCGGTTCCGGATGGCAGTCCTGATATGCGCCCTCGCCGCCGCGCGGATAGCGCAAGGCGACTGGGCCGCTCAGCTCCAGCACCGCTTTGCGCAGCATCGCGCGCAGCTCGGCGAAGCTTGCCGGGCAGAGGATGCGCATATACGGCACGGAGCTCAGATAACTGATGTCAAAGCAGCCGTTGTGCGTATCGCCGTCATTGCCGACGATGCCGGCACGGTCGACGCCGAGCACCAGATGCAGCCGCTGCAGGGATGTGTCGTGGATGAGCATATCATACGCGCGCTGCAAAAAGCTCGAGTAGATCGCCGCGACGGGCTTGAGCCCCTGCTTGGCCATGCCGCTGGCCATCGTGATCGCGTGCCCTTCCGCGATGCCGACATCGTAGAGGCGATCCGGATGCCGCTCGGCAAAGGTCGTCAGGCCCGTGCCGGTCTGCATGGCCGCCGTGATGGCGACGACCGTCGGATCTTCATCCGCCAGCTGCGAGAGCGTCTCGCCGAACACGTGCGAAAAGTCCGGCTTCGGCGCAGGCAGCGCCCCGGTCACGGGATCGAACGAGCTGACGCCGTGGTATTTCTCCGGCGCCTGCTCCGTGTAGGAGATGCCCTTACCCTTTTGCGTCACCACATGCAGCAGCACCGGCTGGCGCAGGTCACGCGCCCAGCGCAGCATCTTTTCCAGCTGCTGCTCATCGTGCCCGTCCACCGGACCGATGTAGTAAAAGCCCATATCGTCGAACATGTTGTTCGGCAGGACAAGATCCTTCACATGTTCCTTCACATGGTGCAGCACCTTATACAGTCCGCGCGCCTTGCCGACGGTATTGCGGTAAAACTGCTTGAAGTGCAGATAGCTCGGCTTCACGCGCTGCTTGGACAGCAGCGTTGCCATGCCGCCGACGTTTTTGTTGATGGACATGCCGTTATCATTGAGCACGATGACCATCGGCTCGCCGCTCTGCCCGGCATCCGACAGGCCCTCGTATGCCAGGCCGCCGGTCAATGCGCCGTCACCGATGAGGGCGATGACGTCATAGTCCGCCCCCGTGAGTGTACGCGCCCGGGCCATGCCCAGCGCGACGGAGATCGACGTGGAGGCGTGGCCGGCCACAAACGCATCGTGCACGCTCTCATCCGGCTTCGGAAACCCGGCAATGCCGCCGAACTGCCGCAGCGTGGAAAACGCTTCGCGCCGTCCGGTCAGGATCTTGTGCACATAGCTCTGATGACCGACGTCGAACACGAGTCGGTCCTTTTCGGTGCTATATACCCGGTCAATCGCAACCGTGAGCTCCACTGCGCCGAGATTCGACGCCAGATGCCCGCCGGTTTTCGCAAGATTCTCGACCAGAAAAGAACGAAGTTCCGCACACAGTGCCGGAATTTCTTCCGCCGGCAGCGCCTTCAGGTCGGCCGGTGAATGGATTCGCTCTAATATACTCAAAACAGAATACCTCACGTATAATAATACAAAGTATACTATAACAAAAAGTGCCGGACTTTACAAGAGTAAGCCGACACTTTTCGCAATTTCACCGGAAGTCCGGTGTTTTTATGGATTCAGTTTTTCCGATCTGCCAGCGAGCGGGCGAGCTGCTGCAAAAATGCGCTGTCCGCAAACACACTGTCCACAGCTGCTGCCGCTTGCTCGGACAGCTCGTGCACATAGGCGCCGCAGCGCTCCAGACCATAGAGCGCCATGAAGGTGTTCTTCCCCTCGCGCGCATCCGAGCCGATGGGCTTGCCGAGTTCCGCCTCCGTACTGATGACATCGAGCATGTCATCGCGGATCTGAAACGCCAGACCAAGCGCCTTGGCATACTGCGCCGCGGCCGCGCGCTGCTGCGCGTTTCCGCCGCCGCAGGTCACGCCCATGAGGCATGCGGCGTGGATCATCGCCGACGTTTTGCGGTCGTTGATATCCATCAGTTCCTCTTTTGTGAGGACCTTGCCCTCACCTTCCATATCTAGCTGCTGACCGCCGCAGATGCCGTTTTCACCGGCAGCCTCGGCGAGCAGGCGCGCGCACTCGGCGCGCACATCCGCCGGCAGCTCCGTCGAAAGGATCGTGTGGAATGCCTCCGCCTGCAGGGCGTCGCCCGCCAGCGTCGCCGTGCACTCGCCATAGACCACGTGGTTCGTCGGCTTGCCGCGGCGCAGATCATCGTTATCCATGCACGGCAGATCGTCGTGGATGAGCGAATAAGTATGCACCATCTCGACCGCACACGCAACTGGCAGCGCCGCGCGCACATCCCCACCGCAGGCTGCGCAGAACGCGAGCACCAGCACCGGACGCAGGCGTTTGCCGCCGGCGGTCAGGCTATAGTGCATCGCTTCCAGCAGACGATGATAGGACACGGTCGTGTCCGCAAAATAGGTATTGAGCGCCGCATCGGCGAGCGCTTTGTATTCCTGATACTGTGTCTGATAATCCATACGTTATTCCTCAGTTTCAAACGGGAGCTCGACAGGCGCGCCGTCTCTCCCTTTTTTGAGCTGCACGACCTTCTGTTCCGCCGTGTCCAGCATTTCATTGCAGGCCGCAAGCAGGTGCGATCCTTCCTCAAACAGCGCCAGCGATGCATCGAGCGGCACATCGCCCTTTTCCAACTGCTTGACGATCTCATCCAGCCGCTGCATGGACGCTTCAAAGGTCAGTTTCTGTTTTGCCATGGGCATCCTCCCTGTTGTTTACGGTGCAGCGCAATGCACCGTCCAGAAGCTGTACACGAACCGGATCGCCCGGCTGCACCTTTGCCGCCGAGCGGAGCACCGTGCCGTCGGCATCCGTCGCCACAGCGTAGCCGCGGGCAAGCACCTTCAACGGGCTCATCGCGTCCAGCGCCGCCGCATACTGCGCAAAACCATGTCTGCGCGCGGCGAGCCAGCGCTCCCCCGCCGCCGTCAGGCGGCTGCGGGTATAGTCCAGCTCCACGCGCCGGAGATCAAAATAAGCCGCCGGAGACTGCAGCACACGGCGGCCGGCCAGATTGTCCAGTGCGGATCGGCGCTGTGCCATCTGCTTGCGCATCGCCTGCGCCATGCGGATATCATACCCGCGCAGCGTCTCGCGGATGTCCTCCGCGTTCGGCACGGCCAGCTCCGCCGCATTCGACGGTGTCGCGGCGCGCAAATCGGCCACAAAGTCCGAGATCGTCACATCCGGCTCGTGCCCGACGGCGGAAATGACCGGGATATCCGAATCGTAGATCGCCCGCGCGACACGTTCGTCATTGAACGCCCACAGGTCCTCGATCGAACCGCCGCCGCGGCCGGTGATGATGAGGTCGCCAACCCGATAGCGGTTGGCATACCGGATCGCTCCGGCGATCTCCGCCGGTGCCTCCGTCCCCTGCACGCGCACGGGCAGCAGCACGACCTCGCTGGCCGGCCAGCGCTTACCGAGCACGCGGATGATATCGCGCACGGCCGCACCCGCCGCCGACGTGATGACAGCGATCCGCTGCGGAAACAGCGGCAGTGGCTTTTTGTGCGCGCGGTCAAACAGGCCCTCCTTCTGCAGCTGCTCCTTGAGCTGCTCGTAGGCGGCATACAAGTCGCCCACACCGCCCGGAATGAGCCGCGTACAGTAGAGCTGATATGCCCCGTCGCGCGGATAGACCGCGATGCGGCCGATGGCCGCAACGCTCATTCCGCTCGCTGGGCGAAAGCGCAGCGACTGCGCGCTGCTGCGAAACATCACGCACCGCAGGCTGCTCTCGGCATCCTTGAGCGTGAAATAATGGTGCCCGGACGGGTAGACCTTGTAGTTGGACAGTTCCCCCGTCACACAGACATTACCGAGCAGCGCATCCGCATCCAGCAGCTGCTTGATGTGGGCGTTGAGCTCCGTTACGGTAAAGGATGTACGCGCCATGTCAGGCTTCGGCGCCGTTCTCGGGCGTCTGCTCCGGTTCATCAGCCGGCGCTTCAGCGGATGCTTCTTCCGCTTCGGCCTCCGGCTCGACCTCGCCGCGCACAAAGCTGCCGAGCACGCCGTTGATAAACGCCACCGTCTCCGGCTCTTCATAGCCCTTGGCCAGTTCCACCGCCTCATTGATCGCGGCGGCATTCGGTACGTCGTCCATATAGAGGATCTCGCACATGGCGCAGCGCATGATCGCCGCGGCAACGCGGGAAATGCGCTCCAGCCGCCAGCCGCGGGCATATTTTTCGATCATGTGGTTGAGCTCGTACATATGGTCATAGACCAAACCGGTCAGCCGGCGGATATAATCGAGCTGCTTCTCGTCCGGATATTCCAGAAACAGCGGGTCTTCCTCCGCCAGCGTCGCAAAATACTCGCGGCTGAAGAAAGTATCCGCCGTCTCGCGGGCATCGTCCCCGGCGAGCTGCGCGGCAAAGCTGAGCTGGATCGCGATCTCACGCGCAACCGTTCTTGTCATAGTGATTACTCCTGCTTTTCTTTATTTGTCGAAGGCCACACCGGACACGTGCACGTTCACAATGGGCTTGCCCATGCCGGTCATGGACTCGACCGCGCTCGTGACCGATTCCTGCACGGCCTTTGCGACCGCCACGACGCTGCAGCCGTAGCGCACCGTAATGATCGTATCGACCGTCATCGTGCCGTCGACGATCTGCACCTTGATGCCCTTGGCGGCAGACTTGATGCCGAGCAGCTCGGCCAGCTCCGTACCGGTAGAGGTCGCAACACCGGCGACACCGTCCACTTCCGTGATCGCTGCGCGCACCATGGCGGCAACGACGTCCTCAGAGATATTGATGCTGCCCTTTTCATCCTGGCAAGTAATATAATTTTCCGGCATAGAAAAATACCTCCCGATAAAATTGTACAGTATAGTGTACCACGCGCAGCGGCAAAAAGAAAGAAAAATGTTTCCCGTCCGGCAAAAACGCGGGATTTAATATTAGATTGTGCAAAGGTCACAGACCGACGCACAGTCTAATTTTTTTATCTAAACCGACGCAGAAAGAAGGTGAATCCGTGGAAAAGCGGTACAAAGCGATCACTTTTGACGACCGGAAGACGATCGCGTCCATGTATGCGGCCGGAGCGGTCGCCGCCGAAATCGCCGAAAGGGTCGGCGTGTCGCGGACGTCAATCTATGCCGAATTGAAGCGCGGCCAGGACGGCGTCACCCTGGACAAGAACTTCCGGCCGTCCTACGACCCGGCCTTGGCCCAGAAGCGGGTCCAGGAAGGACTTCGCCGCCGGGGGCGAAAGGCCGAAGACATGGAGAAGGAGGAAACCGAAAATGTCTGATACCTGTGGACGCTGTGGCCGCCGTCTGAAAAATCCGGCCTACATAGAAATCGGCTACGGCCGAACGTGCGCCGCGAAGCTGGGGATCGTAATTCCCCGGAAGCGCAAACCGAAGGGACCGGCGCCGGACCGTGTCACCACCACGGCCGACCCGCCCACGGAAGGAAGGTGATCGCCGTGAAGTGGAAGATCACCGCCCAGGAAAGAAACGCCCTGGTCGAAGCACATCTGGGCTGTATCTGGTGGACGATCAACAAAAACCGCCGCCTGATCAGCGCCGTCGGCCTGGAAGACGACGACGTCTTCCAACAGTTAGCGATCCGCATGATCCGCGCGATTGAGAACTTCGACCCCGACAAGGGAAAGGACCTGGAACAACACATCTTCGCACAGCTTCAATATGAAGTCCTGAACTGCAAAGACGCCGCGAGGGTGTACGGAATCAAGGGCGCCCCGTATGGAGCGCGGGACCTGGTCGTTTCAATGGACGCCCTGATCGAAGACGGGCGCCAGTTCGCGGGGGGGTGGCTTAAATGCCTAAAATCAAGACCGTGTGCGGCGTGATCGCCTTCGTCTTCTTCTTCCTTATGCTGGGGACCGTCGGGGCCATAGAACAGGACCAGGTCGCCCTGGTTCCCGGAATGATCCGCGCCTTCGTGTTTGAAGCCCTGTGGGCCGTCTTCTGCAAGCTGGCCGGGGCCTTCGATCCCATACCTACCCAGGAAAGGAGGAAGCCGCATGAAGTACAAGGCGAAGACGCTGACGCCTGTCCAAGTTGGACAAGTCGTCAAGGCGCTGATCCTTATGGGCGCGCAGAAAGTCACCGTTGAAGAAGTCGAAAAGGACCGTTTCGTCGTCACCACAACAACCGAAACGGCCCCTTCCAAAAAAGCCTAATCGCATTGTAACACAGAAAGGAGCGTTTTTCAATGCCGAAACTGAACTTTTACGATACCGACGCCGTGAAGGCGTTTACCCTGGATATTCTGGTCGAAAACGAAGAACTTCGCCAGTCGAACGCCTTCCTGGAACGCCAGTCGAACGCCTGGTTCCAGGACTACCGGACCCAGAAGGAGCGCGCCGACGCCGCCGAAGCGAAGGTCGCCGAACTGGAAAAGCTGGCCGACAGCCTGGCCGCCGAACGCGACGCGGCCCTGGCCAAGAAAGGGGGCGCCGAATAATGCAGATCACGAACGCCCTGAACCTTCCGGCCCCTTTTGTCAGCCTGGCCGAAAGTGACGAATACCCGATCGCCCCCAACGAATACCGCGTCACGTCCCTTCTGAAAGGGACCCGCGAAACGATCCTGGAACGCCGCCACGGGACGGAGATCACGCGCGACGTGTCCGACATGGTCTGGTTACTGTTCGGGACCGCCGTTCACGGAATCCTGGAACACCACCAGGAAACGGGGACCCAGATCAAGGAAGAACGGATCAAGGTCCCATTCGACGGCTATGTCCTGTCCGGCAAGTTCGACCTGTACGACGACGCGACGAAGATCGTCACCGACTACAAGACGGCTTCTGTCTGGAAGATCATCTTCGGCGACTTCGCCGACTGGCGCCGCCAGACCTTGATCTATTGCTATATGTTGCGCCAGATCGGCTTCGACGCCCAGGGCGGCGAGATCGTGGCCTTCCTGAAAGATCACAGCAAGCGCGACGCGAAGATCAAGGCCGACTATCCGAAGTTCCCGGTCCATACCGTGAAGTTCACCTTCACCGACGCAGACTTCGCCGAATGTGAAGAATGGCTTCACAAACGCTTCGCCGAGATCGCGGCCGCCGAGAAGCTGGACGACGCCGACCTTCCGGTCTGCACCCCGGACGAACGCTTCAACAGCGGCGACAAGTTCGCCGTTATGAAGAAGGGCCGGAAGACCGCCCTTCGCGTCCTGGACAGCAAGGAAGCCGCCGAACAGTGGAAGGCGGACAATGGCGGCGACTTCATCGAAACCCGCCTGGGCGAAGACAAGAAATGCGCGGACTACTGTTCCGCCTGTGAGTTCTGTTCGTATTATCAGGAAAGGAAGGTGGCCCAGAATGGCGGCACAGAAACAAAGTGATCAGGGAGCGGCGCCGGCCGCCCCTATGGGCTGGGACAACATTCCCCTTCTGACCGCCGCCGACATCGAATGTCGGGTCCAGAGCGTCAGCCGGTCGAAGTCCGGCAAGGTCGGCGCCGTCCTGTTGCTTTATAAGGACGCGCGGGTCGATATGCGGATTCTGGATCAGGTCTTCGGCCCCGGCAACTGGGCGCGGACCCATGAAGTGATCAACGGGAATCTGTTCTGCAATATCGACATCTGGGACGCCCAGAAGGGCGTCTGGGTCCGGAAACAGGACGTCGGCGTCGAGAGCAACACCGAGAAGGAAAAGGGCCAGGCGTCCGACGCCTTCAAACGCGCCGGCTTTAACGTCGGGATCGGCCGCGAACTTTACACCGGCCCCTTCATCTATGTCGAACTGGCCGAAAATGAGTTCTATTCCGAAGGCCAGCAGAACGGCCGGAAGGAAGTCCTGAAATGCTATTCAAACACCCGGTTCACCGTTGCACACGTCGCCTACAACGAACGGCGGGAAATCTGTGAACTGGTGATCACCGACCGAACCGGCGCCGTCCGGTTCGACATGAATAACAGGGTCCAGGGACCGCCCCAGACGGGCCAGCAAGGCCAGGGAACGGCCGGAAGTCCCAGGACCCAAGGAAGAACCCAGACGGCCGGCAGGGGCCAGCAGAGCGCACAGACGCCGCCCCCTGGACAGGGAGCCGCCGTCGGCGACGCGAAGTGTCCGATCTGTGGCGGACCGATCACGAAGGCCGAACAGGACTATTCCCTTCGCAAGTTCGGACGCGAAGCCTGTCGGGCCTGTCAAAAGGCATTGTAAAAGGGGGTGGCAAGTGTGCCAAGCCGAATAATTAAGGAATCTATCACCACCAGCGAATCGCTGGCCGGCGTCAGCGCGGACGCCGAACGCCTTTTCTGGCGCCTGGTGGTCAAGGCCGACGACTACGGCCTGTATTACGGGAACCCGAAGATTCTGTCGTCTATGTGCTTCCCCCTGAACCCCCCGGCGGAAAAGAAGATTCAGTCCTGGCTGGCCGAACTGGTCGGTCAGGGCATGGTCGGGACCTACACGTCGGAGGAAGACGGGAAGCAATACCTGAAACTTCTGTCGTGGGACAAGCACCAGCAGACCCGCGCGAAGAAAAGCAAATACCCGCTTCCGGTATCATTTGATAGCATTTGCAGACAAGCGAATGGAAATCAACTGAAAGCAAAAGTCCCCGTAAACGGAAACGAAAGCGAAAACGGAAGCGAGAAACGAGAAACGGGAGCGCGCCCAACCGGGGCGAAGGGTGAGCCGTCAGGATTTGACCGCTTCTGGGCCGCCTATCCCCGCCGCGTCGGGAAACAGGACGCCCTGAAAGCCTGGGGCCAGCTTAACCCGGACGACGCCCTGGTGGACCAGATCGTCGCCGGCGTGGAACGCTGGAAGACCTGTGAACAGTGGACGAAGGACGACGGAAAGTTCATCTGCTACCCGGCGACCTTCCTTCGCGGCCGCCGCTGGGAGGAAGACGACCGCCCGGACGTTCCCCCGTCCCCCGGAAGACCTTCTGGGCCGAAGAACTACGCCGGCGACGAAGACTTCCTGGGAAGGGGGTGATCCCGTGAACCCGATCAGCGAAGTTTTACAGAAAATGGCGACGCCAGTCCAGAATCAGGGCGACTACACCGACGCCGAAGGTTTCCTGTGCTGTGGGGCATGCGGGGAGCGAAAGGAAATGGACGTCAACGTCCCGACCGATCTTCGCCCTTCTGGCGTTATGCGGGTCCGGCGGAATTGCCGCTGTGAGCGGGAACGGTATGAAGCCCAGGAAAAGGCCAGGCGGGAACAGGACTTTCAAACCCGCATGGAACACCTTCGCCGGGACGGGATCACGGACCCGGCCTATTTGAAATACACCTTCGGCCAGGACGACCGCCGAAACCCGGAAGTCAGTGACGTCTGTCTGAAATACGTCCAGAACTGGGACGCCATGAAGGCGGATAACATCGGAATCCTGTTCTATGGCGACGTCGGGACCGGAAAGTCCTTCCTGGCCTGTTGTATCGCGAACGCCCTTCTGGGCCGCCTGGTCAGTGTCAGCGTCACCAACTTCCCGCGAATCCTGAACACACTTCAAGGGACCTTCGACGACGAACGCCAGAAGCGGATCGACCGCCTTCAACAGTATTCCCTTCTGGTGATCGACGACCTGGGGGTCGAGCGGGACACGGCGTTTTCCGTCGAACAGGTCTACAACGTGATCGACACCAGGGCCAGGTCCGGGAAGCCCCTGATCGTCACGACGAACCTGTCCATGAAGGACCTTCAAAACCCGCCTACCCTGGCCCATAGCCGAATCTATGACCGCGTCCTGGAAATGTGTCCGATCCGACTGAAATTGACCGGGGAATCCCGGAGAGTAAGCAACGCAAACGACCGGAAGGACAAGGCGCGGCGCCTTCTGGGCCTGGAAGGGGCGTGACTATGAGGAAGTACAAACTGACGATTCCTGGGATTCTCCCAGGGCTTAACGAATACATCGACGCGGAACGGTCCTACAAGGGCAAATACAAGGCCGCGTCCATGAAGAAGCAAGCTCAGAACGTGATCGGCTACATGGTGAAGACCCAACTTCGGGGGGTCCGCTTCACCCGCCCCGTGGTGATCCATTACCTGTGGATCGAGCCGAGCCGCCGGCGCGACAAGGACAACGTCGCGTTTGCGAAGAAGTTCATTCAGGACGCCCTGGTGGAAGGCGGCGTCCTTCGGAATGACGGCTGGGCTGAAATCGAGCATTTCACAGACGACTTCGCCGTGGACCCGAAGAACCCCCGCGTCGAAGTCACGATCGAAGAATATGAAGGAGGAAAACACAATGGTAAAAGTAAAAATTAAGGACCTGGCGCCCGGCGCCTTCTTTGACATCGGCCCCGTGAAGGTCAAGGTCATGGAACACTTCGCGGACGGGAAAACCCTTCTGGCGGCCACGGAGCCGATCGGGAACCGCCCCTTCACCGTCCGCCCCTTCACCTACAAGCGCCAGGACCCGGAGCCGAACCCGAACGACTTCCGGTTCAGCACCTTGAAGGACGACCTGAACACCGGCTTCCTGGCGGACGTGGCCGCCGGCGGCGTGATCCCGGTCGACCGGATTCTGGACGCGGCCTGGGACCTGACCGCCAGCGACGGCGTGAACCGTTACGGCCATGTGACCTGTAAGGTCGCTATGCTTCCCGAAGCCCTGGTCCGGAAATACTACGACGCCGGCCTGTTAGAGATCGACGACTGGGAATGGACGATCACCCCGAGCGCCGGCCGCGCGGACAACGCGCGGAATGTCAGCGCCGGCGGCGGTCTGAGCAGCGACAGCGCCTGGAATGGCAGCGACGGCGTCCGGCCGGCTTTGTATGTGGATTCTGAAATCTGCCTGTCGCTGGAACAGGACGAAGTCGATTTGTCGAATCAGGCCCTTCTGGGTGAGTTCACGTCAAAGGAACTGGTCACGGAAGTCCTTCGCCGAATCGCCGCCGGCGAGAAGGACCCGGACGAAGACGAATGATCGCGTCCGACGCCTTAAAGGCCAGGGTCGAAGAAGAAGTCGGGACCAACCTGTGTCCCCCCTTCTTCGGCCTGGTCGAACAGAGATCGCGGCGGAAGCTGGACTGGATCAACGGGCAAGCCGGCCGGGCCTACGGCGAAGACGGCTACGGCGACGAATACCTGGTGATCTTGGCGGTCGAAGCGGTTCGGGAAATGGCCTTTTCCTTCTGGTGTGAGATCAAGAGCGCGGAAAACATGGCCGCCAGAGCCGCCGGAAAGGTGGTGGCGGGGTGAAAGCAAAAGAAAGCCGGAAGGCGATCCGGGACCTGGCCGCGTATGTGTGCGAACGCCTGGCGGGGAAGGTCCTGATCCACCGCTACGACGCCTATTCCACAAACAGTGTATATTTGAAGTTCGATTATGGCCTGGGAAACAGTCTTCGTATATCAGACCACCAAGGGAAAAAGAACCTGGCCTATCGGTTCAATATCATCATGGACCTGAAAGAGCCGAAGGACGACCATTCCGGCAAATATCCCCGGAACTACTACCCGCCGGACATGGTCGACCAGGTGATCGAAGACATTCTGTCCGGTATCGACGCGAAGCGGTCCCGTTACCGGGACTATGACCAGACCATGAAGGAAGCGAAGGCCAGGGTCGAGCATGAACGCGGATTCTGGCAACAGGCGCGCCTGGTAAAGTCGAAGAAAGGTGATAGCAAATGAACGATATTGAAAACAACCGCGTGAAAGCGGAAACCGCCCTGATCGAACAGATCAAGGCCCGGATCGCCTTCCACGCCAACGAAAACCGGCAGACCTACGAAGTCGGGAAGGGCGTCATGGACTACCTGGCGCGGGACCTTCTGGCCGACTTCCGGGCCGCCGGCGGCGCCCTTCTCCCTGTGAAGCCGAACGGGACGGTTTATGTGATCCACCGCCGGCGCGTCATGTCGGCGACAGTCATGTTCGTCGGGGTCGGCGCGGACGGCCTGACTTCGTTCAGCGCCCTTCGTGGGCGCCTGGGGACGACGGCCTGGTCTTCCATGCAGTTCACAGAACACGACATCGGACGAACGGTCTTTCTGGACCCGAACGACGCCGCCGAAGCCCTGGCGGCGCTGAAAGAGGGCGGCGGCCAGTGAAACACGTCGCGTCCTGCTCGTTCGGGAAGGATAGTCTGGCGACGGTGATCCTTGCGCGAGAACACGGGGAACCGCTGGACGAAGTGGTCTACTGTGAAGTCATGTTCGACCAGGACGTCAGCGGCGAAGTCCCAGAACACCGGGACTTCATCTATAACGTGGCAATCCCGAAACTGGAATCCTGGGGGATCAGGACGGTCGTCCTTCGGAGCGAAAAGACCTATGTGTCCAGCTTCACGCGCGTCATTCAGTCGGGACCGCGCGCCGGCTGTCTGAAATCCTTCCCGCTGTGCGGACGCTGTTGTATTCAAAGGGACTGTAAACTTCCGCCTATAAAAAAGTATCAGCGGGAACTGGGAATGGACGTGGTTCGATACATCGGGATCGCAAAGGACGAACAGGATCGCCTGGTCAGGCTTGACGGCCGCGCCCGGCTGTCCCTTTTGGATAAGTACGGCGTAAGGGAAGACGACACGTTTCCCATGTGTGAAAAATACGGCCTTCTATCGCCGGTCTACGGATTCACGGATCGCGGCGGCTGTTGGTTCTGCCCGAACGCGAAAGAAAAAGAACTTCGTCACCTGTACGATCATCACCCGGACCTGTGGAACCGTCTTCTGGAACTTCAACGCCTTCCAAACAAGGCGACAGAACTGTTCAATCGGGATTTTCGCTTCGATGAAATCGACGCCCAGTTCCGACTTGAAGACGCACAGATCACACTGTTCGATCTATTTGAAAAGGAGGATTCACAATGAATATTTCTGAAATCGTGACCCGCGCCCATGACAACGCGGTCAAACATGGATTCTGGGACCCGGCCCCGGAGTTCGGGACGGCGATCGCCCTGATCCATTCCGAACTGTCCGAAGCCCTGGAAGAAGCCCGCGACGGGCGGCCGGTCCTGTACTTTCCCTGTAACGCTGGCGGCGTATGTGTCGACGACCGGGACGAACCCGGCGTCACCTGCGGGAGCCGGGCCAGGACGGCTAAAGACCCGGAACTGTACTGTTCCGCAAGGAGCAAAAAGCCCGAAGGCGTGGCCGTGGAACTGGCCGACGCCGTGATCCGGATCGCGGACCTGTGCGGACACCTGGGAATCGACCTGGAAGCCGCGATCGCCCTGAAAATGGAGTATAACGAAACCCGCCCGTTCAAACACGGGAAGAAGTTCTGAAAGGGGGCGCCGACATGGTAAAGACACACGGCCTTTCACGCTTCGTCCTGAAAAGCCTGGAAGAAATCAGGGACACGTCCGACATTATCCTTCAAATGCAGGAAACCGGGACCACCTTCCAGGGGAGCGGGAAAACCGTCTACCTGTGCGAAGTCGTCCGCCCCGCCGAATACAGGGCAGAAGGAACCCTGGCGCGCCTGTCCGGCGAACTGATCGCCGCGAACGAAGACAACCGGCGCCTTCGCCGGAAGATCGAGCGCCTGGAAGCCGCATTGAAGAAAGAGAGGGAAGGCACATGAAGAACGACATCAAGGACGCCTTTTCGGCGGTCTTTCTGGGAGCCGCCGGAGCCGTGGCCGCCGTGGCCTTCCTGACGGCCCCTGGGGGCCACGGAATCGCCGGCCTGGTGAACTGGCCCGTCCTGGCCCTTGCGGCCGCCCTGGGCGCCGTGGGGGCCTTCCTGTGGACCAAACAGGCGAACAGGCACATTCCCGGACCGGCAAGGGGAACCGCCCTGGACCGCCTGGGGACGATCTACGGTCTGACACGAAGGACCAGGAAGACCTTCACCCTTCCCTTCGCGACGATCCGCGTCATGGAGCGGGACAAGGACTTCCGCCGCCGGATCGCAAGGGTCGCGACACGCCGGCCCCAGGAAGTCGCGGCGTACATCTTCAAACAGGCGGAAGGCGGCCTGTGGTGAAGACCTGTTCCGTGTGCGGCCGTCAGGTGAAGGTGACGGTCGCCTGTCCATATCAGCGAAACGGCCTGGAAACCTGTCCGGACTGTTGCGTGAAGTGCTACCATTCAGAGCCGTTCCCCTGTCCGGAGTATGAAAAGAGGAACCGCGAAAGGGGTGACACATTGAAGGAAACAAAGACCGGCCAGGCCCACGCCGGCGGCGAAAACGCCGCAAAGAAATGGGCCGAAGTCCTGGACTTGCCCGAAGACCAGGCGATCCCGTGTGTGGTGGCGTTTGCTTGCCTTCGCTATCATGGGAAATCATTTGTCCGCAAGCTGGCGAACGGTTCCGGAAGGATCACGACATGGCAATCCCTGAAAATCGGGGTGGCCCTGTTCTTCTGGAAGCTGGCCCAGAAGCGGGACCCCTGGGGCGAACTGTACCGGATCACGAAGTTCGCCCAGAAATGGAAGGAAGGTGATTCAATTTGAACAGTGTGAAGCTGTCCGGGCGCCTGACGCGCGATCCGGAACTGAAACAGACGCCGGCCGGCGTTCCTGTGGCGTCCTTCGCCCTGGCCGTCGACCGGAAGTTCAACCGGGAAGAAGCGGACTTCATTCCGATCACAGCCTGGCGGAAGACGGCGGAGTTCGTGGCGAAGTATTTCCACAAAGGACAGCGCGTGATCATATCCGAAGGCCGGATCAGGGTGACGCCCTACACGGACCGAGACGGGAACAAACGGACCCGCTTCGAGGTCGTGGCCGACGAAGTGGAGTTCGGGGAATCCCGCCGCGCCCCGGAAGATCAGGAAGCCGGAAGCGTGGCCGCCGAATACATGACCAGCGGTCAATTTGAAGAACTGGGAGAGGAAGACGCCGGCGATCTTCCCTTCTGACACCAGGAAAGGGGGTGAAACGACATGGACGCCAAACAGACCAAACGGGACAGCGTGGAGAAGACCACCGGCCGCGTTTATGACATCTTGAAGAACCACGACCAGGAAACCCGGACGATCGAAGCCCAGATCGACGCAGAGCGCGCCGCCCTGGAAGAAGACCTGGCCGAAATCCGGTCCAGAGCATACCCGCGCGGGGTCCGCTATGACACGCCGCGCGTCCAGTCGTCCCCTGACCCTGACGGGATTCTTGTGAAGGTCGCCGCCGCGATCGAGCGCCGGACAGACCGGACGAAAAGAGCCGTCGCCGCCCTGGAAGAACGACAGCGCCAGATCGAGCGCGTACACGACGCCGTCCTGGACATGGACGCGAAGTCGAAGATCGTCCTTCTGACGCTATACTACCCGCGCCGGACCTATGAACAGGCCGCCGAAGCCCTGGGCGTCGACGTGTCAACCGTCAGCCGTCAGAGGAAGACCGCCGTCGACCGGCTGACCCGGAAACTGATCCGCCTGTATGGGGAAATCAAATGAAGACCCCCTGGCGGAAATCTTTTTGCACATGATTGCACATCTTTGCAAATGTCTGCATATACTTGCACTTTTACACAATGCCCGTATATGGTAAAGTGGTATATGGGAACCTTGCCCCGGTTCCCCCTCCTTTTTCATAGGGGCGCAAAGAAGGAACGTCTTCACCGGCGTTCCTTCTTTGTCGCCCTGATACACCACGACACACAGGAAGGAAGGTGAAGAATCGTGGCACGACTGACGAAGAAGAACGAAGTCTTCTGTGAAGAATATCTGATCGACCTGAACGCGACCCAGGCCGCGATCCGCGCCGGATATTCTGTGGAATCCGCCGGGAGTATCGGAAGTGAATTACTGAAAAAACCTGAAATCCGCGCGCGCATAGAAACCGCTATGGCCGAACGGTCGAAGCGGACGGGGATCAACGCCGACCGCGTCCTTCGGGAACTGGGCCGGATCGCCTTCGTCGACCCTTCTGACGTGATCAACCTGGACACGGCGGAAGTGAAGCCTGGCGCCAGCAAGGACGACCTGGCCGCGATCGCCGGAATGAAGGTCAAATATGTCCCACACAAGGACTTCGACGAAGACGGCGAACCGATCATCGAACAGGCCATTGAACGCGAAGTCCGGCTGTGCGATAAGCTGAAAGCGTTGGAAATGTGCGGCCGTCACCTGGGAATGTTCAAGGACGACCCGGACAGCGCGGCGCCCGTGACGGTGGTGATCAATTATGACTACGGTCAGCAAGGCGGGAATTGAGTTCAGAGCGACGGCACAGTTTAACCCCGTCTTCCGCCCCGTCAATGAGTGGCGCGGCCGGTATAGGATTCTGAAAGGGTCCGCCGGTTCCGGGAAGTCGGTCAATATCGCCCAGGACTACGTCGCGAAGCTGTCCGACCCGGCCTTCCGGGGGGCGAACCTGTTAGTCGTCCGGAAAATCGAGGAAACGAACCGCGACAGCACCTTCGCAGAGTTACAGGCGGCGATCTATCGAATGTTCGGCCCCTACGCCGACCGCTTCTGGAAGGTCAACCTGAACCCCCTGGCCCTGGAATGTCGGACCACGGGGAACAGGATCATCTTCCGGGGCGTGAAGGATCAGCGCCAGCGTGAGAAGGTGAAGTCGATCACCTTCAAGAACGGGAAACTGGTCTGGATATGGTGTGAGGAAGCGACGGAACTTCTTTCCGAAGACGTCGACATTCTGGACGACCGTCTTCGCGGCAACCTGGACGACGTCAACCCGAATCTGTTCTACCAGATCACAATGACCTTCAACCCGGTCAGCGCGACACACTGGATCAAGGCCCGGTATTTTGACAAGGCCGATCCGGACGTCCTGACCCACCATTCGACCTATAAGACGAACCGGTTCATAGACCCCGCCTATTTCCGCCGCATGGAGCGACGGAAGGAAGAAGACCCGGAAGGCTATCGTGTCTATGGCCTGGGGGAATGGGGCGAACTGGGCGGCCTGATCCTGACGAACTTCGAGGTCCACGACTTCCCGACCGGGCGCGACTACTTCGACGGCTTCTATTACGGCCAGGACTTCGGCTTCAACCATGCCGACGCGATCCTGGGGATCGGCTGGAAGGACGGCGAAATCTATGTCACGTCGGAAATATATGTCTTCGAGAAGGACACCGAAGAAATAATCGGCCTTGCCCGTAAGGCCCACGTCGACCCCCGCGTCGAAATGTTCTGTGATTCAGCAGAGCCGGACCGGATCAGGACATGGCAGAAGGCCGGCTTCCGGGCCTACCCCGTGAAGAAAGAGCCTGGAAGCGTGAAGGCCCAGATTGACTTCCTGAAAGGCCGGAAGGTCCACATTCACCCTTCATGCGTGAACACCTTGAAGGAAGTCCAACAGTGGAAATGGAAGAAGGACCCGACCACGGGTCTTTACATCGACGAACCAGTGGAGTTCATGGACGACGCTATGGCGGCCCTTCGCTATGGCGTGGAGCGTCCGCGCCGTGGATCGTCTATCGAAGTTTTGAAATGAGGTGGTATGAATGGAACTGTCCGTCATGGACCGGATCAACATGATCCTGTCGGACCCCGAAAAGGCGACTATGACCCTGGCCCAGATCGTAAGCGAGGAAATCAGGGAGTTCAAGGCGTCCGAACAATACAAGATCATGGTGGAAGCCGAACAGTATTACAGGAACCGGTCTTCCGTCCAGAAGAAGACCGTGGACGTCGCCAACAGGTCGAACGCCAAGATCGAACGGCCGATCCTGAAAAAGCTGGTGGACCAGAAGGCGAACTACCTTCTGGCGAAGCCCTGGACCGTGGACACCGAAAGCGAAACCTACGGCGCGGCCCTGAACGAAGTCTTCGACCAGACCTTCCGCCGGAAGATCAAGTCCCTGGGGAAAGGCGCGGTTAAATCCGGGATTGCCTGGATTCAGCCCTATTTTGACGACGACGGCCGCCTGGCCTTCATGCGCGTCCCTTCGACAGAGGTCGTCCCCCTGTGGAGGGATTCAGAGCGAACGAAGCTGGACGCCTTCATTCGCTTCTATGATCAGGTCATTTACATCGGGACCAGGAAGCACACGATTACACACGCCGAGTTCTGGTGGACCGGCGGTGTCAAGTATTTCAAGACCGACGCCTTCGCCGGGACCGGCGCCGGGGACTTCGCCGTGGACAAGGATCACGGGACAGAGGAAAACGACTGGACCGAACCACACTTCGTCGTCAATGAAAAGCCCTACAACTGGGAAGAAGTTCCGATCGCGTGGCTGAAATACAACGAAGAAGAACTTCCCCTTTGCTACTTCATCAAGGACCTGATCGACGACATCAACTGGCAGAACAGCGTCACGGCCGACGTTCTTCGGGACGTGGCGAAGTTCATCTATATCCTTCGGAACTACGGCGGAACCGATCTGGCGGAGTTCTTGAAGGACTTGAAGGAACACATGGCGATCAAGGTGACGTCCGACGGCGGGGTCGACAAATTACAGGCCGATCTGAACATCGACGCCGTCATGGCCTTCCTGGACAATGAGCGCCGGGACATTTACGACTTCGCGGCCGCCGTGGACACGAAGGACCCAGACCTGGGGAACGCCAGCGGAACGGCGATCAACTTCCGATATATGGACCTGGACGCCGACTGTGATTCCCTGGGGACCGAACTTCAAGACACCTTCCACCGGCTGAAACTGTTCATCGACGTCTACTTCCAAATCACCGGGAAGGGCGACTTCACCGCCGAAACCTTCGACATTCTGTTCAATATGGACCTTCCTGTCAACGAAACGGACGTGATCAACAACGCCCGAACCAGTGACGGCCTGATCAGCAAGCGGACGATCCTTCAAAATCACCCCTGGGTGAAGGACGTCGGCGAAGAACTGGATCAGCTTGACGCCGAAAAGAAGGCCGCTATGGAAGACTTCGGCGCCGGCCTGTTCGACGCTTCACTGGGCGCAGAAAACACGCCCCAGGCGGCCCAGGAAGGCCAGGAAGGAGCCGCCGGAAAAGGTGGTGGCGTAAATGCGGAATAAGGAATACTGGATCGCCAGGGCCATTCAGCGCGAAAATGAAGCCTATCTTCGCGGCGCCGGCCTGACGGCGAAAATGTTCCAGGAATACGACGCGGCCGCGAAGGCGATCCGGAAGGAGATCGGCGACTTCTACGGGAAGTACGCCGGGAAGTATGGTCTGACCTACGAACAGGCCGTCCGCCTTCTGACCAGGAAGGAGTTCCAGGAATGGAAGGCAACCCTGGCCGAATACGTCGCCAGGATCGCCCGTGAGCCTGACCCCCGCGTCAAGGCCCTTCTGACGGCCGAACTGGACGCCCTGTCCACAAACAGCCGCATTTCCCGCCTTGAAGCCCTTCTGGGCCAGATCGACATGAAACTGAACGACCTGTTCGATCAGGGCGTGGCTCAGATGAAGGCGGAGTTCGGCGACACCTTCCGCGAAGGCTACTACAAGAAAGTCTTCGACATTCAGTCCCGCGCCGGCTTCATGGCAGAGTTCGCGAAGCTGGACGAAGCTGTGGTCGAAGACGTCCTGTCCTATCCCTGGTCCGGGGCTATGTTTTCCGACCGGCTATGGCAGAACAAACAGGCCCTTCTTTTCCACGTCAGGGAAACGATCACACAAGGCGTCATGCAAGGGAAAAGCGTCGCCGAAATGTCGAAGACCCTGTCGGCCAGAATGGGCCAGTCCTACAAGGCCGCTGAACGCCTGATCCGGACCGAAACGAACCATTTCCACGGGGAAGCGGACAAGGCCGCCTATAAGGCCGCCGGCGTCGACGAATATGAATACGTCGCCACGTTGGACAGCCGGACCTGTGAAATGTGCGCGGCCCTGGACGGGAAACACTTCAAGGTCAAGGACGCCCAGGCCGGCGTCAACTATCCACCCATGCACCCGAACGACCGTTGTACTACGGTCGAATACGACCCGGACGACGCCCTGGACTGGTACAATTCCGGAAAGCCCATGCCGGAGAATATGACCTATGAAGAATGGTATGATCAACAGGTCGCCCGGAATGGCGCCGGCTACGTTGAAACAGAGCGGAAAAAGGCGTATAATATGAAAGCCGACGCCGCCCAGTTCACCCAGTACGCCGACCGCCTGGGAAGGGACGCCCCTGTCACCCTTGACGCCTTCCAGGAAATGAAGTACACAGACCCGGACGCCTGGTCCGACCTGAAATCCTTCTATTCCTACAGGGGGCGCGTCCCGGAATCCACCAGGGGACACTTCGACGCCTACAAGCGGATCAGGGCGACAGGAATCCACGGGACCGTCAGGGTCCCGCCGGCGCCGGTCGATCTGGACACGCTGACCCTTGACGCGGCACACATAGCCGCCAGGGGCCACGGCGTCACCCTGGACGAAGCGAAGTCATTCATTCAGAAGGCCGGCTTCTCCATAAGGCGGAAGCATTGGACCGGCGACGTCTTCGTCAACTACTATTCCGCCGAAGGCGCGGCCTATGTTCGCGTCGGTGACGGCGTGATCCGGACCGCCTTCAAGGAATCAGAGTTCGACGACAAGGTCAGAAAGGCCGTGGACGCTATGGAGGGATCAACATGACAAAGAAGACCGTCTTCTGTCCCCTGTGTGGCCGGGAAGTCACCGGGGACGAATGTTTCGATATATCAATGGTCGCCGAAGGGACCACGCCAGACCGGTTCCTTCCGAACGACATCAAGCCCGAACAGGTGAAAGCAAATGAAAACACCTGTTTGAAGTGCAAATACCACCCGGAATAAGACGTCGCCCGTCTGGGCGGCGTTTTATTATACCCTTTTTCGTTGAAAATGGCGTTCCCCGCCCTGGGGGGGCGCTTTTTTCATACCCATTCAGCCGCCCCCGCCCGGCGAACAGGCGGGACCGCAAAGCGCGTGGAAGTCGCGATATAAACAGCGGGAACAGAAAGGAGAATCCACCATGATCACAGAGAGCGTCAGAACCATTCTGGGGGCAGACCTGGCGACACAGGTCGAAACGGCCCTGAAAGGCAAGGGCAAGGACGGAAAGGACGTGGACCTGGTCGTCGGAAACGACGGTTCCTTCGTCCCGGCCGAGAAGTTCAACGGAGCGAACAGCGGCAAGACCAGCGCGGAAAACGCCCTGAAAGCCGCCGCCGAAGCCTTGAAGGCGATCGGAGGGTCCGGCGATCCCGCGAAGATCGCGGAAGACGTCAAGACCGCCCAGACCACGATCGACACCCTTCGGACCGACCACCAGAAGGAAATCGCCAGAATCCAGAAGAACACGGCCCTTCGCCTGGCCCTGTCCGACAAGGCCCACGATCCGGCCGACATCATTTCCCTTCTGGACCTGGACAAGATCGACGTCGACGACGCCGGCGGCCTGAAAACAGACCTGGAAGGTCTTCTGAAACCCTTGAAGGAATCGAAGCCCTATCTGTTTAAGACCCAGGAGCCGTCGAAGGAACCCGACATCAAGGGCGCGAAACCCGCTGACCCTGGCGCACGTCAGGAGCCGGCCGCAAAGGTCGACGGTCCTGTCGTGATCTAACCCACCAACCCACCAACAAACGAAAGGAATGATTTTATTATGGCAAGAACCAAAGCGATCAGCCTGATCCAGAACGTGGCGACGAAGGTCGAACTGGCCGAACTGTCCGGTCTGGTGATCCAGAACATTCAGAAGGACACCCTGGCGGCCGGCCTGAAATCCCAGTCCTACACCGGTAACCCTGCCGCCGGTTCCGTCGAGTATCGCCGCTTCAAGAACAGCGTGTCCCAGGACTACGGGACCGCCAGAACCGCCGGCAAGGGAACCGCGCTGACCGTTCCCCCGACCACCGTGAACCTGAACACCCACAAGGAAATCGTGGAGGAAGCCGCGAAGTTCGACCTGGACACCTTCGGCGTCGGAAACATCATGGCCCGGCGCGCTGACAACCACGTCGACACCGTGGCGGCAGAGTTCGACACGGCCTTCTTCAAGGCGGCCTTCGACGAAGGAACCGCCTTCACCGCCCCCGCCAGCGCGACCGATCCTGGGAAGATCGCCGAAGCCCTGATCCAGACCCTTGAAACCGTCAAGAACGACTATGTCAGGGGCGTCCCCCGCAACATCATGCGCCTGGTCCTGTCCCCCGCCTTCTATGGCGATATGCGCGACTATCTGGACAAGACCGTCCGCAACGCGAACGTGGACACCGCCGCCGAGGACTTCACCACCTTCCACGGCGTCCGCGTCTATTCCAGCGTCTTCCTTCCCGCGAACGCGAAGGCGGTCATTATGATCGAAGGCGCGATCGCACAGCCGGCGGTCATTTACCCCTACAAGGACCCGGAGAAGATCCCCCTGTCCAACGACTACGGCGTGTCCATGTTCTACGACTTCGGAACGAAGGTCCTGACCACTGACCTGGTCTTCACCTATTCCGACAACGCATAAAGGAGGAACCGACATGAAGTTCAAGAATAAGCAGACCGGCGCAATCCTGGAGCCGAAGAACGATATGGTCACGGAACAGCTTCGCAAGAGCGAGGACTACACCCCCTACGACGGCAAGGACGCCGGCCAGAACGGCCCGAAGCCCCTGTCCAAGATGAACAAGGACGAACTTCTGGCGGCCGCCCAGGCGGCCGGGATCGACGTCCCTGACGGCGCCACGAAGGACGCTATCATCGAACTGATCCAGGCGAACAGCGGCAACCAGTAAAACGGGGCCGCCGGAAAGGTGGTGGAAACGTGCTTGATCAGATTCTTTCTTCCCTGGACGGCCTGACTGACCTTGAACGCGCGGAAGTCCTTCGTGTCCTTATGTCGAAGGACGACCGTCTGGCGAAGGTCAAGGCCCTTCTGGGGATCACCGGGACGGACCAGGACGACCTGATCGCCTTCGTGATCGAAACGGTCGAAGACCTGGTCCTGTCCTACATCAACCAGGACACGCTTCCTGCCCCGCTGGAAAAGCCCCTGATCGTCATGTGTGTCAGCTACTACAAGGCCGCCGGCCTGGGGACCACCCAGGCGGCCGTCGGTCCGGTCGCGTCTGTGAAGCGCGGGGACGTTCAGACGTCCTTCGCGAACGCTTCCGGCGCTTCCGGATCGGCGTCGACCTTTAACCTGGGCGCAGACGGAAGCGACTTCTTCGGCTGGCGGACCGTCCTGAACGAATACCGAAAATTAAGGTGGTGATCTATATGTTCGGAAACCCTGGCGCAGAGCGCGCCGCGATCGAACTGACCTATGAAGACACCGCCACGATCACCAGAACGACCCAACAGACGGGGGCAAACAAGATCACGAAGTCCGTCCCTGGCGTGATTTACAGTGAAATCATTTGCGCGCTGTCGTATTCAGGAAGCGACAAGAGCGAACAGACGAAGGCACAGAACGAAGTCGACTATGACGCCGTGATCTTCGCCGCGCCCGATCTTCTGGTCCTTCCTGGCGACAGTGTGAGCCTGAAACGGTTCGGGCGCGATAACCCTTCCAGTCAGATTCTTCTGTCCTTCCAGGTCGTCGGCCGTCCTTCCCTGTATGCGACACACCAGGAAATCAAGGTGAAGGAAGGTGATCTGGCGTGACGTTGAATCTATTTCTGGAAGCGGTCGCCGCGAAGCTGACCGAAATCTGGCCGGACCGGAAGGTCTATGTCGACGAAATCCCGAAGGATTCCGACGGCCAGTTCTTCGTCGGGATCATTGAATCGTCCCAGGAAAAGCACCTGGACCGGCGCCGGAAACGGTCGATCCAGTTTGAAGTCCTGTACTTCCTTCGATCGAAGGACAGAATGGACTTCAACGCCTGGGCCGAAGAAATGTATGACGCCTTTGAAGAACTGACGGTCCAGGAAGCCCCCGGCAAGACAAGGACGATCCGTCTGACCGGCCAGAAGGCCAGGCCGGACGGGAACAGCCGCGTCTTCCAGTTCCTTTTCGACGCGGACTTCTTCTTCGTCCTGACGCCGCCGGAAATCCCGTTCATGGAAGACCTGGAACATACGGAGGTTACGAAGTAATGGCGAAAACGACCAAAAGGGCCGCCGGCACAGACCAGGCGCCGGCCCCGGCCTTCACAAAAGATCAACTGGTCAAAAGTAAAACCCTGGGCCTTCCCGTGGACGCCGTCATGGCCGTCCTGGAAGACGGGAAGACCTACACGAAGGATCAGGCCGTCGGCCTGGTCAACGATTTTCTGGAAAGGAAGGTGTGAGTTATGCCTATTGGTGGCGGAACTTTTACCGTTCAAAACAAGATTCTTCCCGGCGCATACATCAACTTTGTGAGCCTGGGAAGCGTCGTGAAAATGGGGACGCGCGGGATCGCGGCCCTTCCCCTGGAACTGAACTGGGGGCATGAAAACAAGGTCTTTTCCATGTATGCGGAAGACTTCAACAAAAGCGCCCTGAACGTGTTCGGCTACGACCCGACGGACCCCGCCGTCCTTCTGGTCCGCGAAGTCCTGAAACGCGCCAGGGCCGTTCTGATCTACCGTGTCAATTCCGGCGGCGACAAGGCCACGGCCACGGTCGGCGGAATGACCGTCACGGCCGCCTGGGGCGGAACGCGCGGAAACGACGTCGCCGTCGCCGTCCTGGCGAACGCTGACGACGCGACGAAGGTCGACGTCGTGACCTACCTTGACGGAATGGTCGTGGACACCCAGACCGTCGTCAAGGCCGAAGGGTCCGCCGGCCTGAAAGCGAATGACTTCGTGACCTTCGGGTCCGCTTCCGCCCTGGAAGTGGCCGTCGCGACGAAGCTGACCGGCGGCACGAACGGGACCGTCAACGGCGCCGCCCACACGGCCGCCCTGAACGGCTTCGAGGTCGAAACTTTCAGCGTGATCGGCTACCCCGGAACCGACAACACGATCAAGGCCCTGTATGCGGCCTTCGTGAAGCGCCTTCGCGACGACGAAGGGAAGAAGATCGTCGGCGTCCTGTACCAGTACGCCGGGGACAATATCGGCCTGATCAACGTCAAGAACGGCGTCGTCCTGTCCGACGGGACCACCGTGACCGGCGACAAGGCGGTCGCCTGGGTGGCCGGCGCTTCCGCCGGGGCGGAGATCAACGAAAGCCTGACGAACGACACCTATGACGACGCCGTGGACGTGGACATCAAATATACGAAGTCCCAGTTTGAAGCGGCGATCCAGGCCGGCGAGTTCGTTTTCTACGCGGACAACGGCGCGGCCCGTGTCCTGACCGACATCAACAGCCTGACCACCTTCGGGGGCGGCGTCACGGAAGACTGGACGTCGAACCGCGTGATCCGCGTCCTGGACGGCTGGGCGAACGACGTCGCCCGTATCTTCGGCGATTCCTACATCGGCCGCGTGACCAACAGCGACACCGGCCGCCAGCTTTTCAAGGCCGACCTTGTGTCCCTGGCCTTGCAGTATCAGGGGATCGACGCGATCAGCGACTTCAAGTCCGAGGACATCACCATTCAGCAGGGCAACGGGAAACGCGACGTCGCCGTCGATTCCGCCCTGAAACCGAACGACAGTATGGAAAAGCTGTATATGACGACTGTCGTCAACTAACGGAAGGAGTGAACCAGAATGAAAACCCTTAACGCGCCGGACACCATTTCCGGCAAGGAAGGCCGCGCCTATGCGAAGATCAACGGGAACAACGAAGAATTGTTCTTCGCGAAGACTATTGAAGGAACCGTCGAGAAGGCGAAGTCCGAGATCAAGGCGATCGGGAAGCGCATGACCGGCCACAAGACCACCGGCGGAAGCGGGTCCGGTTCCATGACCATCTACTACCTGACGCCCCTGTTCCGCGACATGATCAAACAGTGGAAGGAAACCGGCGTCGACGTCTACTTCGACATGGTGGTCGAGAACGACGACAAGGAATCTTCCGCCGGGAAACAGTCGGTCCTTCTGATCGGGTGCAACCTGGATTCCGTGATCCTGGCGAAGCTGGACGGCGACAGCGACGACGCCCTGGACGAAGACGTCGACTTCACCTTCGAGGACTTCGACATCTTGACCCCCTTCACCCAGTTCTAAACAGAAAGCGAGGAAACGAAAATGGGAAAACTGCAAGATTTTCTTATGGAACAGGACGTCGCGGCCCAGGCCCAGGTCGAAGTCACGATCGCGCCCTTTCCCTTCCCCTTCGTGGTGAAGTCTATCACCGAAGCGGAGAACAAGGCGATCCGGAAGACCTGTCAGAAGATCAGCTTCGACAAGAAGACCCGCCAGAAGCAGATCGAAACCGACACCGACCTTTACAACAGCCGCCTTGTGGTGGCCTGTTGCGTCGAACCCAACTTCAAGGACGCCGCCCTTCAAGAGAAATACGGCGTCCGTGGAGCCGAAGACCTGATCGACCGCCTTTTGAAGCCCGGCCAGTACACCGACCTTCTGATCGCGGTCCAGGAAATCAACGGCTTCGCTGACGACGTGAACGATCTGAGGGACGAAGCAAAAAACTAATTACGGGGGGCGGAAATGACGCGGACGCCGACGGCGAATCGGTCTACGCCCATTACGCCCTCCACCGGCTGAAAATCCTTCCGGGACAACTTCTGGCCCTTCCCAGACGGGAAAGGGCTTTCATTTATGCTTCCATTGACCTTCAAATAGAGAAGGAGAAGAAGGAAGCGGCGAAGGCGAAACGGAAGGGCAAGAAAGGCAGGTGATAACGTGGCCGGAGTAAATACACAATTCACGATCCAGGACCGCATGACGTCCCGCCTGAACACCATGATCAACGCTTCGGAACGCCTGAACCGGTCCCTGGACGCCACGGACGCCCTGACCGAAACCGTCGATCCGGGGGCGCCCTTCGAGAGAAGCGCGGCCCCGATCGCGGCGGCCGGCCGTCAGGTCGACAACTTCAACGAACGCCAGGAACGCGCCGAACAGGGTGCGAACCGGGTGAAAAGCGTCTGGTCCAAAATGGGCGGCCTGATCCGAACCGCTATGGCGGCGTTCAGCGCGAAGAAGATCGTGGAACTGGCGGACAGCATGACCACCACCCGCGCCCGTCTGGACCTGATGAACGACGGCCTTCAAACGACGGCCGAACTTCAAGATATGATCATGGCGTCCGCGAACCGGTCGCGCGCTTCCTACCAGGCCACGGCCGACGCCGTTTCTAAAATCGGAATCATGGCGAAGGACGCCTTTTCCAGCAACGAAGAACTGATCGCCTTTTCCGAACTGATCAACAAACAGTTCACGATCGCCGGCACGTCGGCCGCCGGAATCGACGCGGCCATGTTGCAACTTACACAGGCCATGTCGTCCGGCGTCCTTCGTGGCGAGGAATTGAACAGCGTCTTTGAACAGGCGCCGACCATTATCCAGGCGATCGCCGACTACCTGGGGGTCCCTATCGGGAAAATCCGGGAAATGGCCGCCGAAGGCCAGATCACGTCGACGATCGTGAAAAATGCCATGTTAGCGTCGGCGGACGAAATCAACGCGAAGTTTGAACAAATGCCCATGACCTTTTCCCAGGTCTGGACGATCGCGAAGAATACGATCCTGGAAGCCTTCACCCCCGTCCTGACCATGATCGGCCAGGGCGCACAGTGGATTTACGACAACTGGTCCACGATCGCCCCGATCTTCTGGGGCCTGGCGGCCGCCGTTCTGGGCTATGCCCTGGCCCTGGGAATCCAGACGGCCGCGACATGGATCGCGACCGGAGCCGCCCAGGCGTTCTTCACGACGCTTCTGACGAATCCCCTGTTCTGGATCGCCCTGGCGATCGGCGTCGTCGTGGCCGCGATTTACAAATGGGTCCAGTCTGTCGGCGGGATCAAAGTCGCCTGGCTGATTGCCTGTAACGCGATCCTGACGGCGTGGTCCTGGGTGAAAATCGGCTTTATGACCGGCGTTTACTGGGTGATGAACCTGTTCAACCGGTTACAACTGACCTTCGCCACGGTCAGCACGAACATTCAAAACTTCCTGGGCGATATGAAGGCCGGCGTCCTGATGATCCTTCAAAACATGGTCAACGGGGCGATCGACATCATAAACGGCTTCATCAACGCCCTGAACAAAATCCCCGGCGTGAACATCGGCCTGATCGACCAGGTCACTTTCGGAACCACGGCACAGCTTGAAAACGAAGCCGCAAAACAGGCCAGAGCCGCCGACCTTGCGGCCTATCAGGACCAGATCAACCAGCAGATCGCAGACCGGGACGCGGCCCTGGATTCCATGAAGGCCCAGGCGCGCGCGGAAACGGCACAGCGGGAAGCGGAGATCGCCGCCGCCAGGGCCGAATCGGCCGCCGCTGGGAGCCAAAGCACCGAACCGGACTGGGCCGCCTATTCCACCGGCGCCGGCGACATCGGAAACGTGGATCACGTCGGTTCCGTCGGTTCCGTGGACGAAGACGTCAACATAGCCGAAGAAGACTTGAAGTTCCTTCGGGACGTCGCCGAAATGCGCTATGTCCAGAACTTCGTGACCCTGACCCCGACCGTGGCCGTGGACGCGAAGATCAGTGAGAAGGTGGACGTCGACGAAGTCGTCGGCCGGATCGAAGCGAAACTGGAAGATGAATTTGCCGCGGCCGCCGAGGGGGTGTACGCATGACGAACTATGGAATGGCCCTGATCATTGAGGGACGGGAAGTCAGCCTTCCCGTCCTTCCCGCTAAATTGAAGGTAACGTCGCCCGGCAAGAACGAAACAACGACCGTTCTTGAACTGGGCGAAATCCTTCGCCTTCGGAAGAAGGGCCTTCGGACTGTGGCCTGGGACTGTTTCTTCCCGGTCCATGACGCCCCCTATGTGACGGGGCAGATCAGGGACCCGGTCGAGATCGTCCAGGCCATTCAGGCCGCGCGGGACACCCTGACGCCGATCCGTCTTCTAATCACAGGAACGGACCTGGACATTAACGTCCGAATGGGGATCGAAACCTTCGATTATGAAGAACGATCCGGCGAACTGGGCGACCTTTACTATTCGATCAAGCTGTCGGAATGGAAGGACTATTCCCCCCGGAAGATCGTCCTTCCCCCGGAGCCGAAGAAGCCGGCGAAGGCGAAGGAGCCTGAACGGACCGGAAAACCGAAGGCCGCCGCAAAGAAGACCTACACCGTGAAGGCCGGTGACTGTCTGTGGAATATCGCGAAGAAGTTCTATGGCAAGGGGAGCGACTACACCAAAATCTACAACGCGAATAAAGGGACGATCGGGTCGAACCCGAATCTGATCTATCCTGGACAGGTCTTCACGATTCCATGAGCATTTCTATTTTGTACCAGAACAACGAAAGCGGCGCCGCCTTCGACGTCACCACACTGACGTCCGCCGCGAAGTGGTCGACGAAACGGTCCGGTTCCCCCGCTTCCCTGGAACTGACCGTCGTCGCCGACGATTCCGTGGTCTGGACCCACGGCGGGATCGTCGCCCTGAAAAACGGGTCCACCGGCCTTTTCTATGGCTACGTCGTGAAGATCAGCTATGACGAAAAGGACCAGGTCAAGGTCACGGCCTACGACCAGACCTGGCATTTGAAGAAGAACAAGGAAACCTATGTTTTCAACGGCAAACGCGCCGACCAGATTCTAACCCAGATCGCCGCCGACTTCGGTCTGAAATGCGGCGCCCTGGAAAATACCGGCTACGCGATCCCGTCCATGATCGAAGACGGCCAGACCCTTTTCGACATCGTCTTGAAGGCCCTTGACCACACCCTGATCAATACGGGGAAAATGTTCGTCCTGTGGGACGACTTCGGGTCCCTTCGGATCACCGACGTCGCGAAGTCGAAGCTGGACCTGTTCGTCGGCGATTCCAGCCTGGCGACGGGCTACACCTACGAATCGGACATCGACGCCGAAGCCTACAACAAGATCAAGCTGGTGAAGGACAACAAGACCACCGGGAAACGGGACGTCTACATCTTCCAGGATTCCAAGAACATGAAACTGTGGGGCGTCCTTCAAAACTATGAAGTCGTCGACGAAAGCATGAACGAAGCCCAGATCAAGGAACGCGGCGGTCAAATGCTGGCCCTTTACAACCGGCCGAAGAAGTCGTTTGAAGTGAAGGCGATCATGGACCTGTCGGTCCGCGCCGGCCGCGCCCTGTATATCGGGATCAAAAAAATCGGCGTCAGCGCCTTCTTCATAGTCGAGGAAACAAGCGTCGATCTGTTGAAGGAAACTATGACCTTGAAGTTAAAGGTGGTGTGATATGAGCCTATTGGACACTATGAAACAGGTGGCCGGACAGACGCAGAACGCGAACGTCCCGGCGGCCTTTATGTTTGGCACAGTGACGAAGAAGTCGCCGCTGACGATCCGCGTCGACAACCGGTTCGACATTTCCGGGGACGCGATCGTCCTGATGAAAGAGTTCAAGGCCGGCGCCTATCCGACCCACACCCACACGATCGACCCCCATGACCACGTCGTCCCTTCCCATTCGACCCAGGCCGCCGGCGAAGGGCCGCACACCCACGGCGTCAGCGCGTTCAACACGCAGACGACCGGCCTGACGACGAACCCGGAAGTTTACTTCGGTTTGGCCGAGGGCGACCGGGTGGTCCTTCTTCGGAATCAGGGCGGACAGTCGTTCCTTGTGCTGGGAAGGGTGTGATCTTATGGCCTTGATACCGACACAGGACACGGTCACGATCGGCCAGGACGTCGAGATCGTCCAGCCGGCCGACCAGACCACAAGAACCTACAAACTGGACATCGAAGCCGGCCGCGTGGCCGGCTTTGTTGACGAAACGGAAGCCATGAAACAGGCGATCCTGAAAATCCTTCTGACGGAGCGGTTCGACTACCTGATCTATTCCTGGAACTATGGAATCGAACTGAACGACATCGTCGGGAAAAGTTTTCAAGTGCTATCAAGTGAAATCAAACGTGTGATCCGCGAAGCCCTTCTGGCGGACAGCCGGATCACGGACGTCACCGACTTCACCGTGGAGCAGATCGACAAAAGGACCGTTCACGTCAGCTTCACCGCCGAAACGATCTTCGGCGAAATCCCTGTTGAAAGGACGGTGACAACTGGTGTTTGAGAATATGACCTTTGAAAACATTATGGACCGCTGTCTGGCCCGTGTGTCTTCTTCCGTGGATAAACGGGAAGGGTCGATCGTCTATGACGCGATCGCCCCGGCGGCGGCCGAACTGGCAATCCTTTACATTGAACTTGCCTATCTTATGGATCGGGCCTTCCCTGACACCGAAACCGGCGAAGACCTGACGAAGAAGTGTCAGGAACGAAGCGTCTTCCGGAACGGCGCGAAGTCCGCGATCCGGAAGGGCTACTTCGAGAAGGAAGACGGGTCCGCCTGTGAAGTGGAGATCGGGACCCGCTTTTCCGGCGGCGACATCAACTTCACCGTGATCGAGCGGGTGGCCGCCGGCCAGTACAGACTGACGTCCGAAACAGCCGGCGCCGTCGGGAACGAATATGTCGGGGGCCTTTTCCCGATCGACTACGTGGAAGGACTGGGCGCGACCAGACTTGCGGACATTCTGATCAACTGTGAAGACGAAGAAAGCGACGAAGACCTTCTTGACCGCTATATGGACAGCTTACAG
>OFMX01000300.1_pt1 | contig 50696 bp, 39 predicted proteins | sample 1541901 | NCBI WGS metagenome assembly OFMX01 (sample SAMN04209222, study PRJEB22552) | human gut metagenome | biome: gut; material: feces | host: Homo sapiens | place: USA: Oklahoma | reverse complement strand
CCGTGAGTTCTGGTGGCAGGAGGGCCACACCATCCACGAGACCGCCGAGGAGGCCCGGGCCGAGACCGAGCAGCAGCTCAAGTGCTACGCGGACTTCTTTGAAAACGTCCTCGCCATTCCCGTCGTTCCGGGCCGCAAGACCGAGAAGGAGAAGTTCGCGGGCGCCGAGGCGACCTATACCGTCGAGTGCATGATGAAGGACCGCAAGGCGCTGCAGGGCGCGACCAGTCACTACTTCGGCGATAAGTTCTCCCGCGCCTACGATGTGACCTTCGCCGGCCGCGACAACAAGCTCCAGTATCCGTTCCAGACCTCCTGGGGCTCCACCACGCGCATGATCGGCGCGGTCATCATGACCCACGGTGACAACAACGGACTTGTCCTGCCCCCGCGCATCGCGCCCGTGCAGGCGGTGGTCATTCCCATCGCGGCGCACAAGAAGCCCGAGGTCGCCGAGGCGGCCAAGGAGCTCAAGGCCCGCCTGCTCGCCATCGACGTGCGCACGAAGCTGGACGACTCCGACCAGTCCATGGGCTGGAAGTGCGCCGAGTACGAAATGCGCGGTGTGCCGCTGCGCATCGAGATCGGCCCGCGCGACCTCGAGAACGGCCAGTGCTGCATCGTCCGCCGCGACAACGGGGAAAAGACCTTTGTCGCGCTCGACACGCTCGAGAGCGCGGTCAAGGAACTGCTTGACCGCATCCACGACAATATGCTCGAAAGAGCGAGAGCGAATCTGGAGGAGAACACCTTCGACCTGTCCACTTGGGAGGAGGTCAAGGAAATGGCCTCCGGCCGCGGCGGCTTTGCGCGCACGAAGTGGTGCGGCAGCCGCGAGTGCGAGCTGGGCATGAAGGAAAAGGCGGGCGTTTCCTCCCGCTGTATGCCGCTGCGCCAGTCCGGCACAAAGGGCAAGTGCGTGTTCTGCGGCAAGGAAGCCACGACGGACATCTATTGGGGAGTAGCATACTAAAAAATAAGGGCGCGCAGAGCGCGCCCTTATTTTTATACCTTTTGGAGCCGCACTTCGCTCCGCGCCTCGCAGGCGCAAGGCACCTGCTGCGACACTCGCTCCGTGAGAGGTGTTTTTCTGACGCGCATGTCGTCAGAAAAACGATTTTATTTGGTTTCGCGCCTGCGGGCGCGAAAGGGGTGGACGCGCGCGAGCGTCCTCTGCGACAGATTTTGATTTGTTTCGCGCCGTGCGCAGCGCGAAACAGAGCGCGGCAAAACATTTTTCGGAAAATGGGAACTTTTTCTTCAATGCTCTCGTCCAAAGGAATACAACGCCCAAGGAGGTACAACGACATGAAAAAGTATCTGGCACTTTTGCTGAGTATGCTGCTGCTCGTCGGCGGCGCGCGGATCGAGCCGGAGCAGGGCGGGACGAAGCCCGAGCCGGGACAGCCGGACGATGTGAGCGCGAAACTGCTGAGCCAGTACGCGCTGGCGGAGGTCAAGCTGCCGGAGCTGCCCGCCGAGCCGAGCGAGGAGGAGCTGTGGGCCGCCTATGAAAAGCTCGACTACGACAAGATGGGCGAGGAGGCCTATCACAAGGCGCAGGAGGAGCTGTGGGACGATTTTGACGCCCGCTCCCGCGCCTATTCCGACGCGGTCAAGGCGCTGCGGGGCGAGGGCGTGGACAAGACCATGACGCCCGCGCTGCTCGGCTACAGCACCAAGACGGTCTCCAAACTGCTCGGCGGCGAGGCGGCGGCGAACGTGGTCTACTCGCCCGCGAACCTCTACCTTGCCCTCTCCATGCTCACCGAGACGGTGGACGGCGAGACGCGTGCCCAGCTCCTTGACCTGCTCGGCGCGGAGGATGAGGAGACCGTCCGCACCACGGCGAACGCCATCTGGCGCTCGCTCTATACCGACAGCGCCAACAGCAAAACGCTGCTCGCCAATTCCCTCTGGCTGAGCGAGGGACAGGTCTACAAGACCGAGACCGTGGAGCGGCTGGCGAACGACTACTACGCCTCCGTGTTCAGCGCCCCCATGGGCACCGGCGACACCAACAAAGCCGTGCAGGCATGGCTGAACACCAACACCGGCGGCCTGCTCGCGGACGCGGCGAAGAACATCGAGACGAAGCCGCAGACCGTGATGCTGCTGCTCTCCGCGCTCTACTTCAAGGACCGCTGGAGCGATGAATTTTACGACGGCGCCACGAGCGAGGATACCTTCACTGCCGCCGACGGCACAGCGCAGCGCGCGGACTTCATGCACAAGACGGAGGACCGCGCAAGCTATGTCCGCGGCGAGGGCTACACCGTCGCGCAGCTTTCCTTCCGCGGCGGGGAGCGCATGATCTTCCTGCTGCCCGACGAGGGCACGGCGCTCACGCCGCTGCTGCGCGGCGAAGCGGCGCTGGCCGACCTTTTTACCGATGTGTACGATAGCGACGAAGCGCAGACGGCGAAGCTCGTCTGGAGTGTGCCGAAGTTCGACGTCAACTCCGATCTGGAGCTGACCGACACGCTCAAAATGCTCGGCGTGACGGACGCATTCGACGATACGCGGGCGGACTTCTCGCCGCTGGCAGATTTTGACGAGCCGGCGGCGGTCACGCAGGTGCAGCACGCCGCCCGCGTGAAGATCGACGAGGAGGGCTGCGAGGCCGCGGCGTTCACCGCCATCATGGCGGAGGCGACCTCGGCGATGCCGGAGGACCTGCCGGTCGTGGAGATGAATTTGAACCGACCGTTCGCCTTCGCCATCACCGGCGCGGACGGCCTGCCGCTGTTCGTCGGCGCGGTCAACACGATGGAATAACAAGCAAAAAGGACGCTCCTCCGAGCGTCCTTTTTGCTCTGCAAAAGCATAGCAAAAATAGATATGTGCCCTTTCCTCGCCCCTGCGGGGCAGCCGGAAAGGATGCACAAAGCTTCACGCATCGGCCTTGCGCCTTCTCGTGGGGCGGTGCTCGTGCGTGAAGTTTTTCATGTCCGGAAGTAGACCTTATCCCAATCGGCTGAGCCGGTGAATAACATCGGTTCGACCGATAGACCGGCGTTCCCGCCGCGGCGTGCCTCCACGAGTGCCAGAGAGGGCGCTTTTTCCGCCGCGGAGGCCACGAAGCGCAGCCGCTTCGGCTCCAGCCCATGCGCGCGGAGCGTGCAGAAAAGGTCGGATAGCCGCTCGGGCCTGTGGACGAGCGCGAAGCGCCCGCCCCAGCGCAGCACCCGCGCCGCCGCGGCACAGACGTCGGCGAGCGTGCAGCCGGCCTCTTCCCGCGCGGCTTGCCGCGCCTCGCCCGCGGCGCTCGCGCCGCTCCCCGCCGGGAAGTACGGCGGGTTGGAGAGCGCGTAGTCCATGCTCCCCGCGGCGGGGAGCGCAGCGTTCTCGCGCAGATCGCCGGTGCGCAGCGTCACGCGCTCCGCCCAGCCGTTTTCGGCAAAGCCCTTTTCCGCGAGCGCGTTCGCCGCAGCGTTCTGCTCCACGCAGAAAAGCGTGAGCGACGGCTCACGCGCGAGCAGGAGCGTGCCGAGCAGCCCCGTGCCGCTGCCGAGGTCGCACACGCGCTCGCCGCGCTTCGGCGCGGCGAACCAGCCGAGCGCGAAGCTATCGGTCGTCGGCGCGAAGAGCTCCGTATCAAAATAAAAGCAGGGGCCGCCCTGCCGGAGAAAGTCCTTGCGTTCCATGAAGCCTCCGTTCCCTGACAAAAATAAGGACGCGCCAAAGCAGCGCGTCCTTATTTTTTAAGTAGATCTTACTCCTGAGAGATCGCACCATTGGGGCAGGTATCCGCGCAGGAACCGCAGTCCAGGCAGGCACCGGCGTCGATCTGATACTGGGAATCGCCCTGAGAGATCGCACCAACGGGGCAAGCGTCCGCGCAAGCACCGCAGCTAACGCAGGCAGAACTGATGTGATAGGCCATAAGAGCACCTCCATTTGATTGATACGCCTATTGTACACGGCAGAATACGAAAATGCAAGAGGAAGTATGCGGGAATCTTCCGCATTTCGGCAAAAAATTTTGAAACTTTTGATGAAAAATATGCGGGTAAACACGTCTAAAAACCAGCGCGGCAGGAAACAATGCGCTCGGGAGTGTGAAGAATATGGCAGAACAGAAGTTTACCCCACGCGCGGAAAACGTGCTGCGGCTGGCGCAGGAAACGGCGTTGGAGCTGGGCCACGGTTACGTCGGCTGCGAGCATATCCTGCTGGGACTGCTGCGCGAGGACGGCAGCGCGGCCTGCCGCGCACTGGGCGAGGCCGGCGTGACGGAGGAGCAGCTGCGTGAGCAGCTGGTGCGGACGGTGGGTCACGGTCTGTCCGGCAGCCTGCCCTCACAGGGGCTGACGCCCCGCGCGCGCAGCGCGGTGGAGATGGCGGTCGCCGAGGCGATGCGCTTCGCGAGTCCGCGCATCGGCACGGAGCACCTGCTGCTGGGCCTGCTGCGCGACGGCGGCAACATGGCGGTGCGGCTGCTCGCGGCGGCGGGAGCCGACCCGAAGCGCCTTTACGCTGCGGTGGTGCGGCGGATCAACGAAACGCCGCGCACGGCGGCAAAGGAGGGAAACCGGATGCTGCGTGAAAACGAGAGCGGCAAGCGCGGACGCGGACTCGCGGAGTTTGCCCGCGACCTGACGGCGATGGCGCGCATGGGGCAGCTCGACCCCGTGATCGGACGCGACACGGAGATCACGCGCGCGGTGCAGATCCTCTCGCGCCGCACGAAGAACAACCCTGTGCTCATCGGCGAGCCGGGCGTCGGTAAGACGGCGGTGGCGGAGGGGCTTGCACAGAAGATCGCGGCGGCGGAGGTGCCCGACGAGCTGATGGACAAGCGCCTGCTTTCGCTCGACCTCTCCGCGATGGTCGCGGGGACAAAGTACCGCGGCGAGTTTGAGGAGCGCGTGAAGGCGCTGCTCGATGAGGTGCGGCGCGAGGGCAATGTCATTCTGTTCCTTGACGAGCTGCACACCATCGTCGGCGCGGGCAGCGCCGAGGGCGCGGTGGACGCGGCGAACATCCTCAAGCCCGCGCTGGGGCGCGGGGAGCTCCGCGTGGTCGGCGCGACGACGCTTGCCGAGTACCGGAGGTATATCGAAAAGGACGCGGCGCTCGAGCGCCGCTTTCAGCCCATCACGGTCGGCGAGCCGACGGAGGAGCAGGCGCTTGCGATCCTGCGCGCGCTGCGCCCACGCTACGAGAGCCATCACCGTCTGAAGATATCCGATGAGGCGCTTGCCGCCGCGGTGACGCTCTCGCGCCGCTACATCACAGGGCGCTTTCTGCCGGACAAGGCGGTGGATCTGATGGACGAGGCGGCGTCCCGCGTGCGGATGGGCACGCGTCCCGACTCACCGGAGCTGCGGGCGATGGAGGCCAAGGCTGCCGAGGCGGAGCGCGACCGCGCGGCAGCGGTCGCGGAGCAGAACTATGAGCGGGCGGCCATGCTGCGCGATGTGGAGCACAGCTGCCGCGAGCAGGCGGAGCAGGAACGCGAGGCGCTGCGCCGCGCGCAGCGGGAAAAGCAGAGGACCGTCGGCGAGGAGGACGTGGCCGCGGTGGTCTCCGCCTGGACGGGCGTGCCCGTCACGCGCCTGACGGAGGATGAGGGCGAGCGGCTGCTGCGGCTGGAGGACACGCTCCACGCGCGCGTGGTGGGGCAGGATGAGGCGGTGCGGGAGGTCGCCCGCGCGCTGCGCCGCGCCCGCGCGGGACTGCGCGATCCGAAGCGGCCCGTCGGCTCGTTTCTCTTTCTCGGTCCCACGGGTGTGGGCAAAACGGAGCTGTGCCGCGCGCTGGCCGACGCGGTGTTCGGCGACGAGGAGGCGCTGGTGCGCCTGGATATGTCGGAGTATATGGAGCGGCATACCGTCTCGCGGCTCGTCGGCGCGCCGCCGGGCTACGTCGGCTATGACGAGGGCGGGCAGCTGACCGAGAAGGTGCGCCGCCGCCCGTGGTCGGTGGTGCTCTTCGACGAGATCGAAAAGGCGCACGAGGACGTGTGGAACCTGCTGCTGCAAATTTTGGAGGACGGTGTGCTGACCGACGCGCAGGGGCGGCGCGTGGACTTCCGCAATACGGTGCTCGTCATGACCTCGAACGTGGGCGCGAAGGCCATCACGTCGAGCGCGGCGAAGCTCGGCTTCGCGCAGGCCGAGGACGGCGACGGCGGTTTTGCGCGTGTGAAGGAAACGGTCATGGCTGAGCTGCGGGCGACCTTCAAGCCGGAATTTCTCAACCGCATCGATTCGACCGTGGTGTTCCGCCGTCTGAGCCGCGCGGACGTTTCGGCCATCGCGCGGCGGATGCTCAAGGCCACCGTGCAGCGCGCCGCGGCGCTCGGCGTCACGCTGACGGTCGAGGACGCGGCGGTCGAGCGCATCGCGGACGAGGGCTTCGACCCGCTCTACGGCGCGCGGCCCCTGCGCCGCGTGATCCGCGCCGAGGTGGAGGACGCTGTGGCCGAGCTGCTGCTCAGCGGAACGCTCCACGCGGGCGACGCCGCCCGCATCGGCGCGGAGGACGGAGCGCTCCGCGTTCGGCGGGAGGAGCCGTCGATCCCCGCCGCGGCGGAGACATAAGAAAAGGGTCAGCCGGCGGCTGACCCTTTTCGATGTTCCTTTTTCAGCGCTCAAAGAGAAGATGCAGCAGCTCGCAGCCGTGCGCGACGAAGGGACCGTTCTCGCCGGCCTTTTCGGTGTACACGCCGCCGCGCCCGCTGTCGATGCGGCTGTCGTAGAGCAGATACGGCACGGGATCGCCGTCGTGCCCGCGCGTCGCGGTGAGCGTTTTGTGGTCGGAGAGGAGCAGCAGGCGGTAGTCCATGTGCGCCGCGTCCAGACGCTCGGTGAGGGGCTTGACAAGCCGGCTGTCGAGCCATTCGATGGCCTGCACCTTGCCCTTGAGGTCGCCGTTGTGGGTGCATTCATCGGGCGCCTCGAGGTGCAGGCAGACGAAGTCGTACTTCTGAAGGCTCGCCCATGTGGCCTCTAACTTGCCCTCAAAGTTGGTGTCGATCTCGCCGGTCGCGCCCTCGACCTCGACCATCTCAAGCCCGCGCAGCACGCCGATGCCGTGGCACAGGGGCACCGCGCTGATGACCGCGCCGCCGCAGCCGTACTCCTCGCGGAAGTCGGGAAGCTGCATCGCCGTGCCTGCTGCCCAGAACCAGATGCCGTTCGCGCCGAGCTTGCCCTCCGCGCGGCGCTTCTCGGTGACGGGGTGGTGCTCCAGCACGCGGTTGGCAAGGCGCATAAGGTCGGCAAAGACCTTGGCGAGCGCCGCGTCCTTCCCGCTCGGGAGCAGCGGGCCGATGACCTCGCCGAGGTGGTCGTGCGGCGGGATAAAGCACACGCCGCTCGGATCGCAATGGTGCTTCACCGCCAGCGGACGGAACGAAGGGCTGGGGTCGATGTACATATCCGCCGCACGGAGCGCGGCGGAAAATTCGGGATCGCTGTTGAGCGCGGCGACAACGTCGAGCGCGTCCTGTCCGGCGATGGAGCCGGCGGAGTGGGAGAGAATGCGCTTTTCCTCATAGGGCTGATCGCCCGGCTCGAGCGCGACGAGGTTGCAGCGGAACGCCGCGTCGCCGGGAACGAGCCTGAGCCCGATGGCGGCGGCCTCCATCGGCGAGCGGCCGGAGAAGTGCTTGAGCGGGTCGCAGCCGAAGATGGAGAGGATCGCGGTCTCGCTGCCCGCGGGCAGCGGCTTGGGGCAGTTCACAACGCTGCCGACCGTGCCGCGCGCGGCAAGGGAATCAATGGTGGGGATGTCGGCGTACTCGAGCGGCGTTTTGCCGCCGAGGGCCTCGACGGGGTTGTCCGCCATGCCGTCGCCGATGACAACAAGATATTTCATAGGAGCGCCTCCTTATCTGACGATGAATGCAGTATAGCAGGGGAATGGGCAAAAATCAAGGACAAAAGTCCGCGTGTCGCGGAAATTTCCCTGCTGAACGGAAAACGGACGGGACACCCCGTCCGTTTTGTGCGGTTTGATGACCTTAACAGTTTGCCTTCCCCGATGCTCAGCGCCTGCGGCCGCGATAACCGGCGGGAGCGGCGCGTCCGCTGCTGCGCTTGCCGTAGCGCCGTCCGCGCCCGTTCCCGCGCAGGAAAAGGAATGCGAGAATGAGCAGGACAAGGACGACGAGAACGATCCTGACGACGGTACGGGAGAAGAAGTCCGCCACGTCGCGCCTGGCGACCAGCAGCCACGAGGCTGACACATCGCTGAGCGCGAGCAGCTTGACCGTGCCGTAGACGGTGCCGTTGTAGGAGACGGTCATTTCGCCCAGTTCGTCGCCGGCGGCAATGGGGGCGTCCACGCTGTCCGGCAGCGTGATGTCGCGCGTGAGCTCGCTGAGGTCCAGCTCCGTGGGCAGCATCCGCGTGATGCTCTCGGCGGGGTGGGCGACGACATAGTTCGCCTCGCTCGAAAGGGCGACCGGGACCTCGCGCACCAGCTCGTCGGCGGAGACGACCTCGCGGCGGGAGAAGCTGTCAAAGCCGTAGTCAAAGAGACGGATGGTCTCGGAAAAGCTTTTGGTGAGGGTGCTCTTGCCGTCGGCAAGGGTGATCTTTTCCGCGCCGAGCACCACGCTCACAAGCTGACGGTCGCCGCGCACGGCGGAGGAAACGAGGCAGTGACCGGCCTCCTCGGTCGAGCCGGTCTTGATGCCCTGCGCGTCACGGTAGAGGTAGCCGAGCTCACGCCAGTTGGAAATGAGACGGTTGGTGGAGTGGAGCACATGGCGCTGGTTGTGGTCGGTCTCGGCGATCTCCGCGGACTTGGAGTTGCAGATCTCCATGAATTTCTCGTAGGGCATCAGCGCGCGCGTGATGAGATAGATGTCCCACGCGGTGGTGTAGTGGTCGGGATCGTGCAGGCCGGAGGTGTTGACGTAGTGCGTGTTTTCGCAGCCGAGCGCGGCAGCGCGCTCGTTCATCCTCTGCACGAACTGGGAGATGTTCCCCTCGCCGCACACGGCCTCGGCGAGAATGTTGCACGCCTCGTTCGCCGAGACGATGAGCATACATTGCAGAAGCTGCTCGACCGTCAGCACCTCGCCGACCTTGATGCCGGCGGTGCTGCCGTAGATGCTCAGACCCTCGAAGGCGCTCTCGCGCGCCGTGATGGGCTGGTCGAGCGAGAGCTGCCCCGCGTCGATCGCCTCGAACACCAGCAGCGCCACCGTCAGCTTGGTGATGCTTGCGGGGTAGTTCTTCTCGTGGGCGTTCTTTTCGTAGAGGATCTCGCCCGTTTCCTTCTCAACGAGCAGGGCGGCGCGGGCGTCGACGTCGATCTCCTCAAAGGCGGAGGCCGGTACGCTCAGCAGGGAGACGAGCAGGCCGAGGACCAAAAAAAGAGCAAAAAAGCGGCGTTTTTTCATGGAAATGTACCTCGCAGTATGTTACAATAAAATTTGATCGGACGATCGGCGGGCGACTTGCCCGCGCTCGACGGTATTCGACATTCAGTATAACAAAAAACGGGAGGGAGTTCAACCGTGGAACGGCAGGAAAAAGGCGGAAGCACATATTTCTTTCTGGCGCTCGTGACGCTGGCCTTCCTCGCCGCCGTGCTGTATCTGACCTTCGGCGCGAACCGCACCGAGCAAGAGGGCTATACGGTGCAGACCGAGCGGCCCGCGCGGGAGGAGGTCGCGCCCGTGCGCGTGCTTGTAAACATCAACACCGCGACCGCCGAGGAGCTGGAGACCGTTACCGGCATCGGGCCGGTGCTGGCGCAGGCGATCCTCGACTACCGCGCCGAGCACGGAGACTTTCAGACGCTCGACGAGCTGCTGGAGGTGCGCGGCATCGGCAGCGCGAAGCTCGACGCCATGCGCGATGAAATTACGACAGGAGGCGATGCGCCGTGAAAATTTTAGTGGTGGACGACGAGAAGCTGCTCGTCAAGGGCATCAAATTCAACCTTGAGAACGAGGGCTATCAGGTCAAGACCGCCTTCGACGGCGCGGCCGCCGTCGAGCTGGCCAAAAGCGAGAGCTTCGACCTCATCATCCTGGACCTGATGATGCCGGAGGTGGACGGACTGACCGCCTGTATGCGCATCCGCGAGTTTTCCGCCGTGCCGATCATCATGCTCACCGCCCGCAGCGAGGACGCGGACAAGATCATCGGCCTCGAGTCCGGCGCGGACGACTACGTCACCAAGCCCTTCAACATTTTAGAGCTCAAGGCGCGCATCCGCGCCCTGCTGCGCCGCGCGGGCCAGACCGCGCAGAAGCGCACGGAGCTTCTGACCGCCGGCGGCATCGCGCTCGACACCGAGCGGCGCATCGCGCTGCGCGACGGTGTGCCGGTCGATCTGACGGCGAAGGAATACGACATTTTGGAGCTGCTCATCAAGAATCCCCACCGCGTATACTCGCGCGAGAATCTGATGGATCTCGTCTGGGGCTACACCTACGCCGGCGACTACCGCACGGTGGACGTCCACATCCGCCGCCTGCGCGAAAAGCTGGAGCATGACCCCGCCGAGCCGAAGCACATCATGACCAAGTGGGGCGTGGGCTACTACCTCAAGGACTGAGCGGCGCACAGAAGGAAAACGAATGGGAGGAGGGGAGCGCCGTGCGGCGTGCGAGCTTACAGGTCAAATTCGGCCTGAGTTATATTCTGGTCATTGCGGCAGTGCTCGTTTTCATGAACACCTACCCTCTGATCGTGTCGGAAAATCTGGTCGTGCGCTCCAAGCAGATGACGCTGCAAAGCAGCGTGAGCGTGATGGTGACGGCGCTGAGCGGTCTGGAGGAGCTGAGCGAGGAGAACGTCGCCTCCGCGATGACGCTGGTGGAGGATACCGGCATTTCCCGCATTCTCGTCACGGACGCCGCGGGGCGCATCCTCTACGACACCCGCGAGACGGACGGCGCGGTGGGCCGCTACGGACTCTACACCGAGATCGTGCAGGCGCTGCGGGGCTACGATGCCTTCTATGCCGACTTTACCGACGGCGCGTTCCGCAGCCGCGCGGCCTCGCCGGTCATCTACCGCAGCCAGACCATCGGCGCGGTCTATGCCTATGAGTACGACGTGGAGCAGGCGACGCTGCTGCTGACGCTGCAGAAGAATCTGCTGCGCATCTCGGCGGCAGTCGCGGGCTTTGTCGTGCTGCTGAGCCTGCTGCTCTCGCGGATACTCACGCGCCGCTTCGGCGTGCTGCTCGAGGCCATCCGCCGCGTGCGCGAGGGCGCGTACAGCTACCACGCCGAGATCGGCGGTCGCGACGAGATTAGCGAGATCGCCGAGGAGTTCAACAGCCTCTCCGACCGCTTGCAGACGACGGAGGAGGCGCGCCGCCGCTTTGTCTCCGACGCGAGCCACGAGCTGAAAACGCCGCTGGCCGGTATCCGCCTGCTCTCCGACTCGATTTTGCAGACCGAGGACATCGACGCTGCCACGGTGCGCGAGTTCGTCGGCGACATCGTGCAGGAGACCGACCGCCTGACGCGCATCACGGAAAATCTGCTGCGGCTCACGCGGCTCGACAGCGGCATCGTCGAGCCGGCGCAGAGCGTCGCGGTCGAGCCGGTCATCGAGCGCGTGGTGCGGATGCTGCGGCTGGTCGCCGACGAGAAGCGGGTCGAGCTGACCTATCTCGTCGAGCGGGAGCAGAGCGTGCGGGCCGGCGTGGACGACCTGCACCAGATCATTTATAACCTCACCGAAAACGCCATCAAATACAACCGCCCCGGAGGCTTCGTGCGCGTGACGCTCGGCGGCACGGAGGACGAATGCGTGCTGCGCGTGGAGGACAACGGCATCGGCATTCCCGAGGAGGATATGCCGCGCGTGTTCGACCGCTTCTACCGCGTGGACAAGATGCGCTCACGCGCCGCGGGCGGAACGGGCCTTGGACTTTCCATTGTGGCGGACACCGTACGCCGCCGCGGCGGCAGCATCGCTGTCAGCGCTCGCGCGGGCGGCGGCACCTGCTTCACGGTGCGGCTCCCCGCCGTGCGGAGGGAGGGGGAGACATGAGGAGAAGAAAGACGTTCCTGTTCGCGTTTCTCGTTCTTTCGCTGCTGCTCGCCGCCTGTGTGCGCGGCGGCGGGACGGAGGGAGAAAACAGCTATACGATCTACTACCCCGCCGCCGAGCTGCGCGACGTGCCGGGCGAGGACGCCATCGTTGCCCGCACCGTGCAGCTCCCGGACGCCGACACGCTCACGCAGGAGGAGCTGGCGCAGCGATTGCTGGAGCGGCTTCTTGCCGACGCGCCGGATGCGGGCGTCCGCGCGCCGATGCCGGGCGGGACGACGCTTCTGAGCCTGTCGGTCCTTGGCAACTGGGCGCGGGTGGACTTCTCGCGGCAGTATGCACGCCTTGCGGGCATTGATCTGACGCTCGCCGATTACTGCGTGACGCTCACGCTCACGCAGCTCGACGGCGTGAACGCGGTGTCCATCACCTCGGGCGGGCGGGAGCTGCCGTACCGCGAGACGCAGACGCTTACGGCGGCGGATCCGCTGCTGTCGATGCGCGAGGACGCGCTGCGCCCCATCACCGTATCGCTCTACTTCCTCGACCCGACGAGCGGCGCGCTGCGCGCGGAAAAGCGCGCGCTGGCGCTCTACGAGGGGCAGACGCGCGTGAACGCGCTGCTGGAGGCGCTCGTGCAGGGCCCTGAGAGCGACGCGCTCGCAGCGCTGCTGCCGGAGGAGTTCACCGTGCTCTCCGCCCGCGTGGAGGAGGGGACGTGCTACCTCAATCTGCCCTCCGACGCCGATCTCGGCATCTCGCCGCGGCAGACGGTGGAGTCGCTGGTGCTCTCGCTCTGCTCGCTCGACACCGTCGAGCGCGTGCAGATCGTCGTGGACGGCGAGATCGCGGCGCAGCTGAACGGTGTGAACGTCGGCGAGCCGCTGACGCCATGAGAAAAAAAGAATGCCGCACGGCCTGTGAGCCGTGCGGCGTTTTCTTATCATCGGGAGTCCTCCCGCGTGGAGAGGCAGAAGGTCAGCAGCGAGGCCGCCGCGCTCACCGTGCCGAGCAGCAGCGCGGCCTGTATGCCGCTGCGGTCGAGGAGCCGTCCGCCGAGGAGATTGCCCAGCGCGCCGCCAAGTCCGCTGCCGGCGACGTAGATGAGCGACTGTCCCTTGAGCTGGTCGCGTTCGGGGAGCGCCGCGGCGACGTAGTAGACCGTCGCGGGCGCGTAAGCGGCGAACTGGAAGAACTGCATACACTGCCCGAGGTAGATGAGGGGCATTGAGCGGGCAAGGTAGAAAATAAGGAATTTCACGACCTCGGCTCCTGCCGCGAAGCGCAGGAAGAAGCCGGGCGAGAAGCGCTTTTGCAGCCGGGAGACCATCGTCATCGCGGGCAGCTCCAGCACGGCGGAGATGGCAAGGCTCGTGCCCACGGCGCTCGCGGTCCCGCCGGCCTTGCCGACGAGGGCGTTCATATAGGTGTTGGAGATGGTGTGGGTGAGGAAAAAGAACATACAGCCGAGCAGGGTGAGCGCGAAGCGCGGGTGGCTGCGCAGCACGGCGGCGATGCTCCGGTGCTCCGCAGGGCGGTCCGCCGCTTCATCGGGGCGCTCGGGCAGGCGGAAGCCGGACATGGCGAGGAGTCCGCAGGCGGTCAGCGCGGCAAAGACCGGCAGGAGCAGCGTCGGCGCATGACGCTCGAGCACAAAGCCGAGGAGCAGCACCGCGGCGGCGTAGGAGACCGAGCCGACGCCGCGGCAGAAGCCGTAGACCACCGGGATGCCGCAGCGGTTCGCGTCCATCGCCATGGCGTTTTGAAACGGCGGGGTGGAGGAGAGGAACGCGCCGATGAGCGCGAAGCACGCGCCCAGCACGAACGGGCGCGGCAGCGGCACGAGCCATACGATCAGGCACAGCGCCGCGGCGAGCGTGAGCAGCGCCATCGCGCCGTGGCGGTTTTCGAGGCCGGGCCGCGCGTCGAGAAGCGAGGAGACCGCTGGGGAGAGGAACACCGAGAGCAGCGTCGCGCACGAGGTCACGACGCCGACCTGCGCGCTCGCAAAGCCGTTGTATTCGAGCACAAGCGCGATAAAGGCCCAGAGCGAGCCGTAGGCGCCCCAGAACGAGGCATGGATCACGGCGTAGCGCGTATTCATGGAAAGCCGCACGGCGGCGCCTCCTTTCCCAACAAAGCGGAATACAAGAAGTTTAACACTTTGTGATGCATTGTCAACGGTTTTTGTTGAGTTTTGCGCGCACATGGGCTATACTGTAACATGAAAAAGAATGCGAACACGGAGGTTTTTGACGATGAAGCTGATGGTGCTGGACGGCAACTCGATCCTCAATCGCTCCTATTACGGCATCCGTCCCCTGACGACGAAGGACGGGTTTTACACGCAGGCCATTTACGGCTTTCTGGTCACGATGGCGCGGCTGGAGGACGAGGAGCGGCCCGACGCGGTGTGCGTGACCTTCGACCGGCGCGAGCCGACCTTCCGCCACCTGGAGTACGAGGGCTACAAGGCCCAGCGCAAGGGGATGCCCGAGGAGCTGGCGATGCAGCTTCCGGTGATGAAGGAGGTACTCGACGCAATGAACATTCCGCGCTACGAGCTGGCGGGCTACGAGGCGGACGATCTCATCGGCACCATCTCGCGCAGATGCGAGGCGGCGGGCTGGGACTGCGTGGCAGCGACGGGTGACAAGGATTCGCTTCAGCTCATCACGGAGCACACGACCGTCAAGCTCATCTCCACCCGCATGGGGCAGACCACCACGAAGCGCATGACGCCCGAGAGCTTTGCCGAGGAGTACGGCTTTGAGCCGATCCACATCATTGACCTCAAGGCACTCATGGGCGACGCGAGCGACAACATCCCGGGAGTTCCCGGCATCGGCGAAAAGACGGCGATGGCGCTCGTTCAGAAATACCGCAGCATCGACGAAATTTACCGTCTCCTGCCGGAGCTTGACGCCAAGCTCGGCGTCATCAAAAAACTGACTGAGGGCGAGGAAAGCGCACGGCAGAGCTATCACCTCGCGACCATCCTCACCGATGCGCCGTTGGAGTTCACGCCGCAGGACAACCTGCGCAAAGCGCCGTCGGATGCGCTCTATCCGCTGCTCATGCGTCTGGAGTTCCACAAGCTCATCGAGAGGATGGGGCTCAAACCCACGGCGGAGCCGCTCAGCGCCGCAGAAACGGTCGAATGCACCGTGACCGCCGAGGCCGTGACGAGCGCGGAAAGGGCGGAGGAATGTCTTGCACGCCTCCGCGCGGCGGACCATGTGACGGTGCTCGCGCTGCCCGACCTCTCCGGCGTGATCGTGGAGTGGGAGAAGAGCGAAAAGGAGACGCTGAGCGCGGAGTTTTTCTTCGACCGCTATTCCGGCGAATGGAACGCGCTGCTGCGCGCGCTGTTCTCTGTCGACATCAAAAAGGTCAGCCACAACGTCAAGGACCTCATGCACACGCTGCTGGAAAACGGTTTGCCCGCCGAGGGCTTCGTGTTCGACACCGCGCTCGCCGCCTATCTCATCGACGCGACGGCGGGCAGGTATGACATCGCCTCGCTCTTTGCCGTCTACTTCCACACGCAGCTTGCCGCGCCCGCGCATCTGGAGCCGGGGGCGTTCGATCTGCTCGGCGATGTGAGAGCGGCGGAAACGGCGTTTCATATCTATACCTCCGCCGTCGGCTCGCTTTATAAGGAGCTTGTGCCGCGCATCGAGGAGAGGCAGCTCCATGCGCTTTATTACGAGGTCGAGTTACCGCTCTGCCGCGTGCTCGCGGAGATGGAGCTTGCGGGCGTGCGCGTGGACGCGAAGGCGCTCGCGGACTTCGGCGCGGCGATGGACGCGGAGCTGAAAACGCTGGAGGAGCGCATTTACGAGGAGGCCGACGGGAGCTTCAACATCAACTCCCCCAAGCAGCTCGGCGAGGTGCTTTTCGACCGTCTCGGCCTGCCGCACGGCAAAAAGACGAAGACCGGCTGGTCTACGAACGCGGATGTGCTTGAAAAGCTGCGCTGGGAGCACCCCATTGTCGCCGACGTGCTGCAGTACCGCCAGTACGCCAAGCTGAAATCGACCTACTGCGACGGGCTGCTGAAGGTCATCGGGCCGGACGGGCGCGTGCGCACGAGCTTCCAGATGACCGTGACCGCCACGGGGCGGCTCAGCTCCACCGAGCCGAATTTGCAGAATATCCCGACGCGCACGCCGCTCGGCAGCGAGCTGCGGCGGATGTTCGTGCCCGAGCGCGGCAATGTGCTCGTGGACGCGGACTACAGTCAGATCGAGCTGCGTCTGCTCGCCCACATCGCGGGCGACGAGACGATGCGGCAGGCGTTTTTGAGCGGCGAGGATATCCACACCGTCACCGCCTCGCAGGTGTTCGGCGTGCCGACGGAGGCGGTGACGAAGCAGATGCGCTCGCACGCGAAGGCGGTCAACTTCGGCATCGTCTACGGCATCTCCGCGTTTTCGCTCGCGCAGGACATCGGCGTGAGCGTTTACGAGGCGAAGGAGTATATTCAGAATTACCTCGACCGCTTCTCCGGCGTGCGCCGCTACATGACCGAGATCGTGGAAAAGGCGAAGGCGCAGGGCTACGTTGAAACGCTCATGCACCGCCGCCGCGACCTCCCCGAGCTGACGGCGAGCAACTTTGCCACCCGCTCGTTCGGCGAGCGCGTCGCGCTCAATATGCCCATTCAGGGCACGGCGGCAGACGTGATGAAGCTCGCGATGGTGCGCGTGCATGACCGTCTCAGGCGCGAGGCGCCGGAGGCGAAGCTGCTGCTGCAGGTCCACGACGAGCTGATCGTCGAGTGCCCCGAGAAGCTGGCAGAGGGAGTGGCACGGCTCCTCACGGAGGAGATGGAGGGCGTGATGCAGCTCTCCGTGCCGCTGGTGGCCGAGGCGCACTGGGGCAAAAACTGGCTGGAGGCAAAGGGATGAACGGAAAGGTCATGCCGGTGCGGATCGTACCGATGAAAACGGAGCACCTCGACGCGGTGGCGGAGCTGGAGCGCAGCTGCTTCACTGTGCCGTGGTCGCGCAATGCGCTCGCCGAGGAGCTGGACAACGCGCTCTCGGCCTTTCTCGTTGCGCTGGACGAAAATGACCGCGTGGTCGGCTACGCGGGCTTGCAGGTCGTGCTCGACGAGGGCTATATCACGAACGTCGCCGTGCGGCCCGACTGCCGCCGCCGCGGCGTCGCGGGGAAGCTGCTCGATGTGTTCGAGCGCTTTGCCGAGGGCAATCACCTCGCGTTTCTCTCGCTCGAGGTGCGCGCGAGCAACTACGCCGCCATCGCACTCTACGGACAGCACGGCTACCGCGGCGTGGGACGCCGCAGGAATTACTATGAGCATCCTAAGGAGGATGCCGTCATCATGACACGGGAGTTTGGGGAGGCAGCGAAATGAGGATATTGGCTTTTGAATCCTCCTGCGACGAGAAATCAAACCGCGGAGCGGTTTGATTTCAGCTGTGATAACACGTCTTGGCAGCAGCTTTGCTGCTGCCGCCCCGCCTCCGCGGGCGGGCGCAAGCGCCCGGCGGTCTCGTGAGAGATGCGGCGAAGAATGATAGAAAGAAGCAGATAAGATGAAAATACTGGCTTTTGAATCCTCCTGCGACGAGACCGCGGTGGCGGTCGTCGAGGACGGGCGGCGCGTGCTCTCGGACGCCATCGCGTCGCAGGCGGATATGCACGCGCTCTACGGCGGCGTGGTGCCGGAGATCGCCTCGCGCAAGCACGTCGAGGCCATCGCCGCGCTGACGGACAAGGCGCTCGCGGACGCGGGCGTGACGAAGCGGGCCATCGACGCGGTGGCGGTCACCTACGCGCCGGGCCTGATCGGCGCGGTGCTGGTGGGGCTGAGCTTCGCCAAGTCCGTCGCCTACGCGCTGGGCGTACCGCTCATTCCGGTGCATCATATCCGCGGCCACATCGCCGCGAATTATCTGGCGTTCCCGGAGCTGGAGCCGCCGTTCCTGGCGCTGTGCATGTCCGGCGGCAACACGCTGCTCGTGGACGTGCGGGATTATACCGACCTTGTTCTCGGCGGCGCGACGCGCGACGACGCGGCGGGCGAATGCTTCGACAAGGCCGCGCGCGTGCTCGGGATGCCCTATCCCGGCGGCAAGCCGATGGACGAGCTGGCGCAGCAGAGCGCGGGCGGCGTGTACGACCTGCCGCGCGCGAGCATCGAGGGGCACCCGCTCGACATGAGCTTTTCCGGCCTCAAGACGGCGGTGGTCAACCTCGCCCACAACGCCGAGCAGAAGGGCGAGCCGCTCGACCGCGCGGCGCTCGCGCGGGACTTTACCCGCGCGGTGTCCGATGAGCTGGTGCCGCGCGCCATGCTGGCCGCGCGCATGTGCGGACGCAAAACGATGGTCGCCGCCGGCGGCGTGGCCGCGAACACCATCCTCCGCGCTGACCTGATGGCGGCATGTGCGCGCGAGGGCGTGAAGCTGTACCTCCCGCCGCTCCGGCTGTGCGGCGATAACGGCGCGATGATCGGCGCGCAGGGCTACTATGAGTATTTGGCCGGCGCTCGCGCGGACCTGTCGCTCAACGCCTACGCCACCCGCGACATCGACGACGCGGTGGTCGCCTACCGTGCGCAGGTGCGCGACATATTCGCCTGAGATGAATAAAAGCCGCAGACCTGTCAAGGTCTGCGGCTTTCCTTTTTGACGGAGCAAAATGAAATCCTGCAAAATAAAGGCGTTATGGAAACAAGCGGACGTTATTTGCAAAAGGGAGAAGAAATATCGTGCGTTATGTCAAACGAGTCATGTACCGGAGAGGGACGGGACATTTGACGCTGCGGATGTGCAGAATGTCTGAGAATTTCAGGAAATCCAAGAAATATAGGGTGTTCTAAGTCTGGGGATAAGTCTGTGGAAACTGTGGATAACTATTTGTAGAAAAGCATTATTGAAAAACTTATGTGAACTCGTCGAACAATCGCACGAGGGCAGAGAGCGTGCCGGAAAAAGTCGGGAAAAGGAAGGCAAAGTACAGGTTTTCCCGATTTTTGACGAAGCGCGTCGGGCGCCGTTTTGGGTTGCCGGCGCGGTTTGCGGGGCGTGACCGCCGCCGGCGGGCCGTCCGAAATGCAAGAGAGCGAGCGCAAATACAAATGGTATTATTCACCGAAATGCACATTCAAAAATGAGAAGAAAGCAGGCCGGGAAAAAACAATGGTTTCTGTCTTGACGCGGGCAAAAAAGTGTGCTAAAATATCATTCGTCTTTGAGAAAGACGCTGGTGTAGCTCAGTCGGTAGAGCAGCTGATTCGTAATCAGCAGGTCAGGTGTTCGAGTCACCCCACCAGCTCCAGGCACCGCACTCTATTCGAGTGTGGTGCTTTTTTATATTCAAACCGCATTACCTTAAAAGGCCGGAGTGTCACAGGACGCTCCGGCTTTTCGCATTTTTGTAGGAGGGTTTCAAAATGAACAATCAAACCAACATGGCGCAGCTCCGGTACCTCGAGGAACTCAAAATCAGCCTGGTACACGCCGGCTTCGAGCCGGAGCGCATCGAGGACCAACACCTGCCCGTCCGATGGGAGGGCCACTACCTCTGCCGGATCTCCGGACGGGGCAGCGTGCTGTACCGACAGGAGAACGTGGATGGCATCGGCGCACAGGATGCTTTGCAGATCGTCATCAATACCGCTGCCATGATCGCAGAATGGTTTCTGCGATGAAATAAATGCACGGGCTGCACAGAGCCACAAGCAGCGGCTTGAGGGGCTTTCCTTTCAGGTTTACTTTGATGAAGCCAGGCAGTACGCACAAACTCATGACAAGAACGGCGAGAAAGAAACGCCATCCAAGTAGAGCGAATTCGCTGGCACAAGCCGTCGCCTGTTTTGTGAAAATATAACTGAGTCCGTAAAGTGTTTCACAGCCGATGGCGCATAAAATGCCGACCGTACTGCTATAATAGCCGTGTTCCCGGCAAGAGTGCAGCAACTGCCAGTTTGGTTCTTGGAATTATTGCTGTTGTGCTCTGGTTCTTTGGCATGACATCAATTCTTTCTGTTATTTTGGGTATTATCGGACTGATTCTTGCAGGCAATGCAAAAAAAGCTGGGTTTGTCGGAGGAATACAGACTGCAGGATTTGTCTATTACGGCGGCGCTATTGGATTTCTCTTGGCTTCTTTTTTGTATGCAAGGTGTAATCAAATTCCATATTCCGATATAGCGTCACCACTCGTTCCTGCACTTGCGCTATTTCATATATTTGGAAGGATCGGCTACTTTCTTCAAGGGTGCTGCTATGGGATTCCGACACAGAAGGGCTTGGCCGTCATATATCAACGTTCGGAAATCGCGCCAAACGACATTCCGCTTTTTTCCGTCCAACTCATCGAGGCAGGAGCGGAAGCCGCTATTTTTGTTCTTCTGCTGTATCATCTGAAAAAGAGGGTTCGCGGGAGCGCGTTAACGGCAATATATCTTCTATCCTACGGTGTATTGCGTTTTGTTCTGGAATTTTTCAGAGGTGATAGTTACCGCGGAATGCTTTATGGCTTATCACTATCTCAATACATATCTATACTCGGGATCGTAGTTGGGTCGGTCATTGTTTCGGCAAGCAGGAGATATACAAATTCTGCCGATTATAACTGACGAACACATAAGGGACAGGCTCGTGCCTGTCCCTTGGTGTATATCTTATTCCGACTCCATTATGCAAAAGCTGCCTTAAACAAATTTGCATAAAAATTTTCGCGTGCGGTATTCTGAGCATTTCCGTTATTCATCAGAAAGATGTGGACGGCAGTTTATGAAAGGGATACGGACGCTTACTTTCGGCTCGCGCGGATCGCCATGCCGGCCGCAAAGCCGATGACCGCGGGCAGCAGCCAGCCAAGGTTTTGTCGAACAGGGGAAGATGCGCGGCGGCGAAGGCAATGGGCGCGTCCAGATGGAGCGCGGCCTGCACCGGCGCGGGCAGCGTTTTCATGCAGTCGAAAATGGCGGCGGCCCATGTGCCGATCATGGTCGCGATATAAACGGTGCGGTCATGCGCGAAGAATTTGCCGAGGAAGGCGAGAAGAATGAGCGCGATCGCCGGGGGATAGATGAGCATGAGCATGGGAATGGAGTATTCAATGATGGCGCTCAGCCCGATGTTCGACACGGCAAAGGAAAACACCGTGAAGAGGATCGCCCAGCTGCGGTAGGAGATCTTCCCGTTCGTCATCTTGGAAAAGGTCTCCGCGCAGGCGGTGACCAGACCGATGGAGGTCTTGAGGCAGGCAAAGGTGATGGTGAAGGCAAGAATAAACAGTCCCACGCCGCCGAGGTAATGTCCGGCGATCTGCGTGAGGGCGATGCCGCCGTTTTCAGACAGCTCGAAGAGCCCTCTTGACTGCGCGCCGACCACGATGGACACCACATAGATCAGCGCCATCAGCGCGCCGGTGAGCAGGCCGGAGGAGAGCACGTCCTCGGCAATGGCGTCGTCGTTGTCCACGCCCATGCGGCGGATGACGTCGATGACCACGATGCCGAAGGCGAGGCCGGCAATGGCGTCCATCGTGCCGTAACCCTCAATGAGCGCGGGGAAGAACGCGTCGCTCCGATAGGCCTCCACCGGCTCGACCGCGGAGACCGCCGCGCCGGGCGCGAGCAGCGCCGCGAGCATCAGCACGGCAAAGAAGAACAGGAAGAGCGGATTGATGATTTTGCCGATCCAGACGGTGATCTTACCGGGACGCAGAGAGAAGAAGAGCACGAAGGCGAAGAACACCGCCGAAAAGAGGAGCAGATACAGCTGCTCCGGCGAATCCGCGCCCAGCAGGGGCGTGATGCCGGTCGTGAAGGAAACGGTGGCGCATCTCGGGATGGCGAAGAGCGGGCCGATGGTCAGGTAGAGCAGGCAGGTGAAGAAAATGCCGTAGCCCTTGCCGACCTTGCCGGAGAGCGTCTGAAGTCCGTCGGAGTGTGTGACGCCGATGGCGGCGACGCCGAGGATGGGGATGCCGACCGCCGTGATGATAAAGCCGATGATCGCCGGCAAGGCATTGCGCCCCGCCATTTGGCCGAGATGGACGGGGAAGATCAGGTTTCCGGCCCCGAAGAACATTCCGAACAGTGTTCCGGCAACAAGAATTTTCTGCCGGAGCGTTAATTTTTTGGTCGTCATGGAAAATCAACTCCTTTGTGCCGAGAATCTTACACCCTGCACTTGAAAAAGAGAAACGACCGGTTATAATAGTTATATTACAAATTGAAATACCCTGATGGACAGGAGGCGGCAGACCCGTGGACAGCAAGAAGCTTGAGATATTGATGACGGCAGTCAGCCTCGGCAGCTTTTCCAAGGCGTCGGAGGTGGTGGGCTATACCCAGTCGGGGCTGACGCACCTGATCAACGGGCTGGAGCGCGAGATCGGCATGACGCTCATCCGGCGCGACCACAGCGGCATCGCGCTGACCGAGGACGGAGAAGCGCTGCTGCCCGCCATACGGGAATATCTCAGCGCGACGGCAAGGCTGGAGAATCAGATCGAGGCCATCACGAAAAAGCGGACGGCGACGATCCGCATTGCCGCGTACGCAAGCGTCGCGATGCACTGGATGCCGGAGATCCTTTACCGCTTCCGGCGGGTGTGCCCGGACACGGATGTCGACCTGCGCATGGTGGACCATGAGCTTGAGCCGTTTGAGCTGCTGGAGGCGGGGCGCACCGACGTCATCTTTGCCGCACGGCAGAGCCGCGTCAACTGCGATTGGACGCCGCTGTATTACGACGCGATGTATGCCATCCTGCCGGAGGATTATCCGGTCGGCGGGAGAGAGAGCTTTCCCATCGAGGAATTCGACGGGAAGGAGTTCCTGATGCCCTACGGGCGGTTCGACATTGATGTGAATGCCGCGCTCAGCCCGAAAAAGGTGAGGCCGAAGGTCCGCCCCTGCCATGTGGACGATGAAACGGTGATCCGCATGGTCAGCAAGGGGCTCGGCATCACCATGATGACGGAGATCATGATGCGGGGGAGAACGCAGGGTGTGCGGACGCTGCCGGTCAGCCCGAAGGCGGGACGCGAGCTGGGGATGGGAATGCACCTGAGCCGGAATACGCCGGAGGAGATATTGCGCCTGCGCGCGTGTGTGCTCGACTTTACCGGCGGCTTATCGTAGATTTTACAGAAAAGATATAGAAATCCATTCCTTTCAATGATATAACAGGAAAACGTACCAAACAGAAAGAAGAAACGAAGGAGAAATCTATATGGGCGCTTCGATCAATTTCAACGAGAAAAAGGGCTTCATCTGCGATATGGATGGCGTCATCTACCACGGAAACCGCATCCTGCCGGGCGTGGCGGAGTTCATCCAATGGCTGCACGAGGAGGACAAGGAATATCTCTTTCTCACGAACAACAGCGGCTACACGCCGCGCGAGCTGAACCAGAAGCTCGCGCGCATGGGCCTCGATGTGCCGGAGGAGCACTTTTATACGAGCGCGCTCGCCACGGCGGCCTTCCTGCGGGAGCAGGCACCCGGCTGCTCGGTGTTTGCCATCGGCGAGGCGGGACTGCTCAACGCCCTCTACGACGCGGGCATCACGATGAACGATGTGAACCCCGACTATGTGGTGGTAGGCGAGGGGCGCAGCTATTCGCTCGACACGCTCACAAAGGCGACGAACCTTGTGATGCAGGGCGCGAAGCTCATCGGCGCGAATTCCGACGTGTCCGGCCCCATCGAAAACGGCATCGCCCCTGCCTGCCGTGCCCTCATCGCGCCTATTGAGATGGCGACGGGCAAGCAGGCGTATTTCTGCGGCAAGCCGAATCCGCTGATGATGCGAACGGGACTGAAAATGCTGAACTGCCACTCCGCCGAGGCGGTGATGGTCGGCGACCGCATGGATACCGACGTTATTTCCGGCATGGAAAGCGGTATGTCCACGGTGCTGGTGCTCTCCGGCGTCTCGACGCGCGAGACGCTCCGCACCTACGCCTACCGTCCGAGCATCGTGCTCGACGGCGTGGGCGACATCGCAGCCATGGCCCGCGCGGAGAAAAAATGAAAGCGCGATCCCCACAGACGGTCATAAAGCCGGACTACCGGCAGTTTCACCTGCGTAAGCTCAACACGCCGGAATTTTCGCACATCAAGCTGCTGCTCTTTTGGCCGGTTTTCGGGCTGGCGTTTCTGGCGCTGGAGCGCTTCCGTCCCCATGCGGCCTATCATGTGATGCACTGCGCTCTGGACGATGCGATCCCGTTCAGCGAATGGGCGCTGATCCCGTATCTTCTCTGGTTCGTCTATCTGATCGGCGCGCTGGCGTATACCTTTTTTCAGGATGTGCCCGCCTTCCGGCGGATGATGCGGTTCGTCATCGTCACCTATACGGCCGCGACCGTCGTTTATTTCATCTACCCGACGCAGCAGCTGCTGCGGCCCGAGGCGTTTGCACATGACAATGCGCTCACGCGGGCGGTCGCGTGGTTTTATACCTTTGACACGAACACGAACGTCTGCCCGTCGCTCCACGTCATTGGCTCCGCCGCGGCGCTGTTCGCGCTGCGGGACGGCCCGCGGCTCCGGAAACGGGCGTGGTGGCAGGCGGCGTCCGTGCTTCTGGCGCTGTGCATCAGCCTTTCCACGGTTTTCATGAAGCAGCACTCGATCCTCGATGTGCTGTGCGCGCTTCCGGTGTGCGCGCTGGGATGGTGGCTGTGCTACGGACGGCCGGGGCGGCACGGCTGAGATCACAGGAGAGGGGGACCCGTCATGGGAGACAATTATTTTTTGCTGACGAATCTGCTCTCGGAGGATGAGCGCAAGGTGATCACCGGTATTGCCGCGCACATCGAACGGGGCGAGAAGCGCGTGGGCATCCAGCAGATCGCAAATGAAAACTTTCTGTCCACGACCAGCATCGTCAAAATGTGCAAGCGGCTGGGCTTTGACGGCTACAGCGAGCTCTATTACCACCTCAGCCGCCAGCTTGCCTCTTCGGGGGACCGAAAGGCGGAAAACCTCAAGAGCCTGATCGACAATTACGACGATGCGCTGGTCGAGCGCTTCTGCGCGCTGCTCCGGGAGCGCCGCAGCGGAAAGATGTTCACGACCGGCGAGGGCTTTTCCAACATTGTGGGGACCTATATCACGCAGCGCCTGTCGATCTGCGGCTTTATGGCGTTCAACAATGTGCATTTTTACGATTATATGCTCTTTCAGGAGGCGCACCGCGGCGCGGTGAATGACGAGGCGGCGGTCATGTTCGCCGTCAGCCAGAGCGGCGAGACGGAGCCGGTCCTCAACGACGTGCGCCACGCAAAGCAGCACGGACATAAGATCGTAGCCTTTACCCGGCGCGGCGACTCCAAGCTCGCGCAGCTTTCCGACCTTGTATTCGTGCTCGACGGGACAAAGCAGACGCTCGCCGGCAGCCTGCCGAATCCCTTCTTCGGGCACGTCATTCTGGTGTTCGAGGATCTGATGGCGCGCTATTTTGAGCAAAAGGAGAGCGTCTAATCGGTACTTTTTTTACTCAACCGGGAAAATTTTTCCTCCGCGGCTGTGCTATACTCAAAATGCGGTGCGGAGGAAAACGCCGTTTTCCGCAATCATCGGCTCCGACGGGGCATCCGGCGGAGAAACGCAAACGATACATTATGGAGGAAAGCACAATGAAAAGAAGTCTTGCACTTTTGCTCACGCTGGTCATGAGCCTCGGCCTGCTGGCCGGCTGCGGCAGCAAGGACACCGTCGACGAACCCCAGAAGGACGGCGAGAGCGGCGCGAAGCAGATCGAAACGCTGAAGGTGGCGTTCGTTCCGTCCCGCGAGCCGCAGGAGATCATCACCGCGACCGAGCCCCTCAAGCAGCTGCTCAAGGACGAGCTTGCCAAGGAGGGCTATGAGGTCGGCGAGGTCGAGATTACCGTCGGCACCACCTACGAAGCCGTCGGCGAGGGTCTTGAGGCCGGTACCATCGACGTCGGTCTGATCCCGGGCGGCACCTATGTTCTCTATGACGACGGCGCCGAGGTCATCCTGACCGCGACCCGCAACGGTCTGAGCAAGGATTCCGACAACGCCAAGGACTGGAACGACGGTCAGCCCACCGAAGCGTCCGAGAAGCAGGCGGTCTCCTACCGCGCGCTCATCATCGCCGGTCCCTCCGATAAGGGTCAGGAGCTGGCTGCCAAGGTCAACGGCGGCGAGGAGCTGACCTGGGAGGACCTTGACAGCGCCAACTGGAGCATCATGGGAACCTCCTCTCCCGCGGGCTACATCTATCCCGCCCTGTGGCTGCAGGATCACTACGGCAAGGGCATCTCTGACCTGAGCAGCGCCGTGCAGTCCGATTCCTACGCCAGCGCCTTCGCGCGTCTTGCCTCCGGTCAGGTCGACGTGCTTGTGACCTATGCCGACGCCCGCCGCGATTATGCCGAGCGCTGGAACACCGAGTTCAACCGCGAGGCCTCCATCTGGGAGGAGACCAACGTCATCGGCGTCACCGCCCCCATCTACAACGACACCATCTCCGTGAGCAAGAACTCCGAGATCATGGACGACGCGCTGATCGCCGCCCTGCAGAACGCCTTCATCAACATCGGCAACACCGACGAGGGCAAGCAGGTCATCGCCATCTACAGCCACAACGGCTACCAGAAGGCGCAGTCCTCCGACTATGACAACGAGCGCGCCGCGCAGAAGCTCATTCAGGAGCTGACCGCCGCGAACTAAGCCAGAACTTTCCCAAACGCGGGGAGGATACGCACAGGCAAGAACCTTCCGCTGTGCCGTCCTCCCCGCGTTTCATATCAGGAAGAAGAGGAGACCGTATGATCGTATTTGACCATGTATCCAAGGTATATCCCAACGGCACCGTGGGCCTTGACGATGTGAACCTGACCATTCGGGACGGCGAATTTGTCGCCATCATCGGCCGCTCCGGCGCCGGCAAGTCCACGCTGCTGCGGGCGGTGAACCGTATGCACCGGATCACCTCCGGCACGCTGACGGTGAACGGCACGGATGTGAGCACCCTGTCCGGCAAGGCGCTGCGGCAGTTCCGCCGGGGCATCGGCATGGTGTTCCAATCGTTCAATCTGGTCACGCGCACGACTGTGATCAAGAATGTGCTCTCCGCCTGCGTGCCGGATATGCCCTTCTGGCGCGTGCTGCTGGGCGCGTTCCGCAAAGAGGACAAGCTCAAGGCGCTCGAGTCGCTGGACAAGGTGGGCATTCTCGATAAGGCGTATATGCGCGCCGACCAGCTCTCCGGCGGCCAGCAGCAGCGCGTGGCGCTGGCGCGGACGCTGACCCAGAGCCCCCACATCATTCTGGCGGACGAGCCGGTCGCCGCCCTCGACCCCGTGACCGCCAAGCAGGTGATGCAGGACTTCGTTCACATCAATCAGGAGTTGGGTATCTCCATTCTGCTGAACATCCACCATGTGGAGCTGGCGCTGGAATACGCCGACCGGATCATCGGCATCCGCGCCGGTAAGATCGTCTACGACGGCCCCTCCGCAAGGGTCGATCAGGCGGTGCTCGATTCCATCTACGGGGAGCAGGACGGCGCGGAGGAGTGCGTATGAGCCTCTACGACCGCATCTTCAAGCCTCACGTCTATACGCTGGCGGACGGTACGGCGGTGGAGGAAAAGCGCAGCCGCGCGCCGCTGATCTTACTTGTGCTGATCGCGCTGACCGTCCTTTCCGTCCGCATCACGGGCTTTGACCTTGCTGCGCTGGTGAAAAAGGGCAGCAAGTTCTTCGACATCCTCAAGGCGATGTTCCCGCCGAACACCGCCTACCTCGGCAAGATCTGGCAGCCGCTGTGGGACACCATCAAAATGTCCATCCTCGGCTCGTTCATCGGCGCGGTGCTGGCGGTCCCATTTGCTGTCGCCGCAGCCAGCAACATCGTGACGAACCGCGTTGTGGTGTTTCTGGTGCGCCTGTTTTTGAGTCTGGTGCGCACCCTGCCGACGCTGGTGTGCGCCCTGATCGCCACCTACATTTTCGGCCTCGGCACCATGGCGGGCACCTGTGCCATTGCCGTTTTCACCTTTGCCTATGTGGGCAAGCAGCTCTTTGAGATCATCGAAACGGTGGATATGGGACCCTACGAGGCGATGGAGGCGTTGGGCGCCACGCGCCTGCGCGCCTTTACCACCGCCGTCTTTCCGCAGGTGCTGCCCACCTATCTGTCCGTGTCCCTGTTCTGTCTGGAGGGCAACGTGCGCTACGCCTCCATCCTCGGCTATGTGGGCGCGGGCGGTCTGGGCCTCATTATGAATGAAAAGATCGGCTGGCGCGAATACGACAGCCTTGGCATGATCCTGATCGTCCTCTTTGTCGCCGTCATGGTCATCGAGGGCATCAGCCACGCGCTGCGCAAGCGCCTGACGTGAGGAGGAACGGCTATGAACGAACGAATCAAAAAAGCCTATGCCTCCGCGCCGAAGACGTGGGTGTGGCAGCTGCTGGCGGCGTTCATCGTCGCCTGCCTTCTGGCGTGGTCCGGCACGGCGGTGAGGGTCAGCAGCTCTACCGGCAACGGGCTGGAGGTGGCGGGGAACATCCTCTCCGGCATCTTCCATCCCTCGGCGAAGCTCCTCCTTACGCTCGGCACGGACGGCGTGCCCTACCTGCTGCTGGAGACCTTCTGCATCGCCTTCCTCGGCACGATCGTGGGCGCGGTGATCTCGCTGCCCCTGTCGTTCCTGTCGGCGAGCAATCTGGTGCCGCGGGGCGTGGCGCTGGTCGGCCGCGTGCTCATCGCCGCCATCCGCACCATCCCCGCCTTCGTCTACGGACTGATGTTCATCCGCGTCACCGGCCCCGGACCGTTCGCGGGACTGCTGACCATGTCCCTCTGCTCGATTGGCATGGTGTCGAAAATGTTCATCGAGAGCATCGAGGATCTGGACAAGCGGATCCTGGAGTCGCTGGACGCCGCGGGCTGCACGACCTTCCAGAAGATCCGTTATGGCATCCTGCCCCAGCTGACGGCGGACTTCACCTCCACGATCATCTACCGCTTCGACATGAACCTGCGCGACGCGACCGTGCTCGGTCTTGTGGGCGCGGGCGGCATCGGCGCGCCGCTGATCTTCGCCATGAGCTCGTACCGCTGGAACGAGGTCGGCGCGATCCTGCTGGGGCTGATCGTATTGGTGCTCATCATCGAGTGGATCTCGGCGAAGATCCGCGTGAAGCTGGCACGGGGGTAAGCGATGGACGAAAAAAAGCTGACGATCTATTTTACCTCCGACCTGCACGGCTACATTTATCCGACCGATTACCGCGGACAGGGGGAAAAGGAGCTGGGGCTGTTCAAGTGCGCCAGCCGCTTCCGCAAGGACGGCAACACCCTCGTCATCGACGGCGGCGACATCCTGCAGGGCTCGCCGCTGGGGGCGTTCTGCCACGATACCATCGGCAGCGCCGCGCGCTTTGCCGAGATGATGAACCGCTGCGGCTATGACTATGTGACGCTGGGCAACCATGACTTCAACTACGGGATGCCGTACCTTGACAGCTACCTCAACGTGCTGAAGGCGCGCTGCGTGTGCGAAAACGTCCGCTGGGACGAGGCGGGGGTGCGCTTTCCCGCGCGCATCCACACGCTGGAAAACGGGCTGCGGGTCGGCATCATCGGCATCGTGACCGACTATGTGAACATCTGGGAAAAGCCGGAGCACCTCGCCGGCATTGCGATCACCGACCCGATCCCCGCCGTGGCCGCCGCGCTGGAAAGGCTGCGCGATCAGGTCGACCTGACGGTCGGCATTTACCACGGCGGCTTCGAGCGCGACCTCGCCACGGGTCGCGTGCTCTCCGCGACCCGCGAAAACGTCGCCTACCGCATCTGTCAGGAGCTGGATCTCGACATCCTGCTGACCGGACACCAGCATATGTCCGTGCCCGGGCAGATGGTGAGCGGCACCTTCGTGGTGCAGCCCTCCGACAAGGGACAGGAGTTCCTGCGGGTAGAGGCCGCCGTGTCCGGCAGCGGGAAGCGCTTTTCCAGCGAAACGGTCTCCGCCCACGGCGAATGCCGGGCGGACTGGCTCGCGGAGTTCGCCGATATGGAGCGCGGCGCACAGGCTTGGCTCGACCAGGTGGTGGGACATCTGGAGACGCCGATGCTGCCGGATACGCCGCTGCGGATGGCGGCCGAGGGCAGCGCCCTCGCCGACCTCTTCAACACCGTGCAGCTCGCCGCGAGCGGCGCGCAGCTCTCGGTCACGAGCCTTGCCAACGACGCGGCGGGTCTGCCGCAGACCGTGCGCCGCAGGGACATTCTCAACGCCTACCCCTACACCAACACGCTGACGGTGCTGGAGATCACCGGCGCCGTCCTGCGCAGGGCGATGGAGCGCAGCGCGGAATATTTCACCCGAAACGCCGACGGCTCGCTGCGGGTGTCGGACTGCTTCCTGGAGCCCAAGGTGGAGCATTATAATTACGATTACTACGCCGGCGTGACCTATGCCTACGACATTGCAAGGCCCGTGGGCGAGCGAGTGGTCGAGCTGACATTCAACGGAACGCCCGTGAAGGACACGGACGTGTTCACCGCCTGCCTGAGCAGCTACCGCGCCAGCGGCACGGGCGGGTACGACGGCTATGTCGGCTGCCCGATCGTGCGCGAGATCGGCACGGAGATGTCCGACCTGCTGCTGGACTACTTCAAGCGATACGGCGGAGAGCTCCCGCTTGCGCGGGGAGAGTTCAGGGTATTCTGACAAAAACAGCAGACTGTTTTTTTGAAGATTAAAAGCTTCGGCAAGAGAAAAAACCTCCTATTGCGCTGGTAAAGGCTTGGCGGCCGCATTACCAGAGTAATAGGAGGTTTTATGCAGTTTAAGGCGTACAGCACATTGCGTTCGCCCTCGAGGATTTCCGCCTTGCCCTCGCCGAGAACAGAGGCGTAATAATAGCTGTGCGTGCAGGCGGTTTCGCCGTGCTGCAGGGCATTCTGACAATCCATTTCAAAGGCAACGCTGGCATTCTTGCGGATCACGTCAAGCTTCTTGCCTTCCTTTGCGCTGTGGCAATAGAAAGTGAAAGCGCCGTTTCCACCGCATAGAGGAACACGGGGTCCGCCGCCCCGGTGATGTCTGCGGTGGTCGTGCCGGTGTAGCCCTTCTCCAGAAATTGCGCTACGGCGGCGCGCAGCACTCGCTGCTACGTCACAAGGCCGTTGGCCTATTTCCCTCGCAATGACAAATGTTCACGCTCCTTTCAAATTGGACTTGCGTTTATGATTTCGTTTTAACAGAAAAAGAGCGTTCCCGCAAGAGAAAGCTGCCCGCCCGAATTTTTCGGAAAAATGCGCAAAGTCCGGCGGCGCTTTTCGGTGAGTATGCAGAGAAGGCGGCGCGCATGACGACGACCCGCGATTTGCTCTTGCTTTTTGGGCAAAATTTCTTTATGATAGGACAGTCGGCGGGGGAGATGCTCCGCTGCGAAAAAGAATAGCGATCAAGGCCGTCTGCCGGAGAAAAACCGGAACGGGGGAATGGGGTGAAAAGCCCCGCGAGCGGGTCACTGTGAAGCTCCCACGAGGAGATGAGTCAGAATGCCCGGACGGCCTTGGACGCTCCTGCCCACACCGGGAGCCGTGAGACAGCAAGGGGTCATTGCGCCCTTTTTTACGTCTGTACGGCTCGCGTAGGCGGGCGGGTACAGACGTTTTTTTCATGCAAAAGGAGGAAGAAAAATGAAAAAACGCGCATTATCCCTGCTGATGGCCTTTGTGATGGTCATCGGCCTGCTGCCTGCCACGGTCCGGGCAGCGGATAGTACATTGAGCGGTAAAGGCACATTTGCTGAGCCGTACCTGATCTCCGGTGCGGACGAACTGAAGGCCTTCCGCGACCGCGTCAACGCCGGGGAAAACCCGGCCTGCGCCAAGCTGACAGACAACATCGACCTTGAGGGGGAGGTATGGACGCCCATCACCCGCCTCATCGGCTATCTGGACGGCGACGGCTATACCATTTCCAATTTGACCTTGAAGGGTGGTAGCTATGCCAATACTGGTCTGATTGGCGAATTAAATGGGTCGATTGTAAATCTGAGTGTTAAAAATGCTGCGATTACAGATGTTGGAAACAACAATAATGTTGGTGTTCTGGCTGGCTATATTGCAGACGGCAGCACCAGCAAAGTTGATAACTGCTGTGTCAGCGGCACGATTACCAGCACGATAAGCGGTACTGCCTATATTGGCGGTTTGGTTGGCTATATGACCGGTGCAATTGATACACACACCGCATTGTCCATAAACAACTGCGTCAGCAATGTTACACTAACCTGCGCACGCTCCAACTACATCGGTGGTCTGTTGGGCACCGCACAGTATTACAGCGATGTGACCATCACCAAGTGCGCTCAGTTGGGCGAGATTTCTGGAAACGGGACCGGTGGTGGTTTAATTGGTTACATCAGTACCGCCTCCCCTACCTTGACGCTTGAGAATAGTTATGTGGGCAGTAAAGTTGGCAGCAGCACAAAATATATCATTGCTTACAATTTCGCAGCTCCGAGCAAAGTTACCTGCACCGACTTTTATTGGAACGGTTCTCACTATTCCTCCTACGGCGCACCGTATCTCATTAAATCTGGGGAGAATTTATTCACAAACGGTACTACCAAAAGCACTACCGCTGACCTAAAATCCCTCACCATAGACGGATTTGCTGTTCGTGACGGCCAGTTCGGCGGCTATCCCGTTCCGGTTTACACCAAGGCGGAGCCTTTGCCGCTGCCGAAAATTACGGTCAGCGCCAAGGTTGAATTCACTAATACTGAAGATGGTACCGTGACCGTGACTGACCCGTCCGGTGAAACGGTTGCGCCTAAGGAGGACAAAACTTACACCCTGACCGAAACCGGTAAATACACCTATACCGTCACCGGTATGGAGCAGTACAAGGACGTCAACGGCTCCTTTGAGATCGGCAAAGGCGATGACGGCAAAACCAAAACGATCCATGTTTCTCTTGAATACAAGGAAGTCGAACTGAAGGGCACCGGAACGCAGGAAGATCCGATTCTGATTTCCGACGCGTTGGAGCTGCGTACCCTTGCAAGCAAAGTCAACAACGGCAAGCTTTCCGACGCTTACGTCAAACTGGGAAAGGACATCATCGTTCCCGGCTCGTGGACGCCGCTCGGCAAAAACGCGGCTTCCCCGTTCAGCGGCCATTTTGACGGCGACGGCCACAGCGTCACCATCACGGTGAACGACCCGAACCTTACCTACTTCGGCTTCTTCGGCTGCCTGGACAGTCAGCCTGACCGCGACAGCGCGGCGGCTATCGACGACCAGCCGACCGTCATCGTCGAAAACCTGACCGTGAACGGCACGATCTACTGCTCCGAACCGTATACCTTTGTCGGCGGTATTGCGGCGCGCGCCCGCGGCAAGGTCGAGATCAGCAGCTGCGTCAACAACGCCATCATCTCTTCGCTGGCGCGCGGCAGCGCGGGCGTCGGCGGTCTGGTCGGCGGCTACGACGACGGCGTGGATTACGTTTACAAGAATATCCGTCTGGCCGTGGACAGCTGTGAGAACAACGGCACCATCTCGGTCTCCGGCGACAACACGAACGCGATGGTCGGCGGCCTGGTCGGCTCCAACGCGAACTGCGTACAGGTCAAGGGCAGCACGAACAACGGCACCATCAACGCCCCCGGTTGCACGGTCGGCGGCCTGCTGGGCGAGGCCGGTTCGCAGACCGGCGACTGCAAGCCCTCGATCGCGGACAGCGCGAACAACGGCACGCTGATCGGCGCGGCAGGCAAGACCAACAACCTGTACGGCAAGGGCACGATCAGCAGCGGCAATGTTACGAACAGCGGCGGCAACACCTACACCGGCGGCAGTGAATCGGCCGATGTGCTGGTCGCAGAGTCCCGGAAATACAACGACGTGCTGGCCGTACCCGCCACCGCGCAGGTTGGCGACGAGGTCGCGCTGTCGCTAAAGAGCGGCATGACGGCGGACGAGACCATCACCGTTACCGTGTCGCAGGGCGACCGGGATACCAACAAGGCGTACCTCAAGGTCGTCGGCGGCAAGCTCCAGCTCGCCCAGCCGAACAGCACCGGCAAGGTCATCGAGGCGACGGCCACGGTCACCTGGTCCAAGGACGGCAAGTCCCTCAGCAAGCCGGTGACGGTCAATATCTATCCCGCGGCAAGCTCCCGCACAGAGCTGATGCAGCGCATCGCCGCCACCTATGCGAAAAGCTCGGAGGACTGGGTCGTTTTCGACATGGCAGCCTACGCAAAGTGCGGTTTCGGCGATAACACCACCGACACGGAAAACTACCTGAACCTCACCATCAACGAGCTGGCGGGCACTTCCCCGCTCGTCACCGACCGCGCCAAGGCGGAGATCATCCTCGCCGCGCTCGGCATCGACAGCACCAGGCTGACCCCGCTGGACGGCGCAGAATACAGCAACGCCGCCAAGCTCGCGGCGATGAACCTCGGCACCAGCCACTACACCGCGCCGTGGGTGCTGCTCGCAGAGCAGGCGGGCCAGGTGAAGCTGTCCGACAAGCAGCGCAGCAGCATGATCTCGCTGCTGACGAGCAGCCTCGGCCCGGACGGCCTGTTCGTTACCAAGTGGGCCGGTGAGACCTTCGCGGACCCGGATACCACCGGCACGGCGCTGGCGGCGCTCGCAAAATACAACACAGAGGATTATCCCGCCGTGCAGGCGTTCATCACCAAGGCGGTCGCGGGCCTGAGCGCAGCTCAGCGCGACAACGGCTCGTTCGGCAACGTCAACTCGGATGCGATGGTCATCGCCGGTCTGACGGCACTCGGCATCGACCCCGGCACGGACGCCCGCTTCGTCAAGGGCAGCTGCTCGCTGGCGGATGCGCTGCTGCTGTATGTAAACGACACGAAAAACGGCTTCTCCACCGGCTATGTCAGCGGCACACAGGGCGAAAAAGCGCAGGCGCTCGCCACCGAGCAGGGCTTCCGCGCGCTGGTAACGCTCGAGCAGTTTGCCAAGGATACCTCCAAGGCGTTCAACATCTACACACTGTCCACCGCGCCGGTGTCCTCGACCGACCCGGACAATCCGGAAAACCCGGAGCAGCCCCAGCCCCAGCCCGGCGCGGCGACCGGCTCCGGCATCCTGTCCTCTGAGGGCGGCTCGACCGGCGGCGGTTCGACCGGCGGCAGCGGAAAGAGCTGGATCTCGGTCGTCGTCACCATCCAGCCGAGCAGCGGCAGCGCCTGGTATGAAGGCAGCGTCAAGGTCGCAAGCGGCGCGACCGTCGAGAAAGCGCTCCGCACCGCGGCGGATGACGCCGGTCTGTCTCTGAACATCAAGAGCGGCTATCTGCGCGCGGTCACCCGCGGCAGCGTAACGCTCGGCCAGTTTGACGAAGGCCCGAACAGCGGCTGGCTGTACAAGGTAAACGGCAAGGCGCCGAATGTCGGCATTGCGGATTACGAGCTGTCCGGCGGCGACACGGTTCTGCTGTACTTTACCGCAGATTACACCAAGGAGAGCGATCTCGATATTTCCGCGCCGGCCTCGGGTGGCGCGGTCGGCAAGATCGAAACGATCGTCAACGCGGACGGCTCGGTCACGAAAATCGAGACGAAGTCCGACGGCACAGTCATCGAGACGACGACCTGGCGCGACGGCAGCACACTCACCGCCGAGACTTCCCCCAATGGCCGTGTGGAGACGGTCGAGAAGCGTGCCGACGGCACGACCGTTGAAACCGTCGAGTCCGCGAGCGGCGGAATCACCGCCTCCGTCAGCGTGCCCAAGAGTGTCGGCAGCACTCGTGTGGACATTCCCGTGAGCAAGCCGACCGGCAGCATGGTCGCCGTGTTCGTCCATCCCGACGGCACGGAGGAGATCGTCAAGGGCTCGGTCGTGACCGAGACCGGCGTCGCGCTCCGCGCGGAGGGCGACGTGCGGCTCAAGATCATCGACAACGCCAAGCGCTTTAACGACATGGCGGACCATTGGGCAAAGGACGCCGTGGAGTTCGCCTCGTCCCGCGAGCTGTTCAACGGCGTGGGCAATGACGCCTTCGGCCCCGACCGCTCCATGACCCGCGGCATGGTCAGCACCGTGCTCGCGCGCCTTGCCGGAGCGGATACGGCCGGCGGGGAGACGTGGTACGCCAAAGGCACGGCCTGGGCGGTCGAGAACGGCATTTCCGACGGCACGAATCCCGAGCAGCCGGTCACCCGCGAGCAGCTGGCGGCGATGCTCTACCGCTATGCCGGCTCCCCCACCGTCAGCGGCGAGCTGGGCTTCGATGACGCGGACAGCATCAGCGCGTGGGCGCGCGATGCCGTGAGGTGGTGCATGGACAACGGCATCCTCAACGGCGTGGGCGGCAACCGCATGACGCCGCAGGATCTTGCCCGGCGCGGGCAGGTCGCAGCCATGCTGATGCGCTTCCTACAGGCGACGGTGTAAGCGTCGACCCGCGATATACGCTATAACGAACAGTAAGGCTCCCCTGCTTCGGCAGGGGAGCCTTACTGGTTTATGGAACGGGAAACGGGTATGGAGACGCTGCCGCGCCGGAGTCCGGCGCTCAGCGCATGAGCGGACCGGACCGGCGCTCGCCCCATCGGCTGTCGGTGTGCTGCTCCGCGGCGGCGGTCTCGGCGAGACGCTGGAGCTTTTCCATGCGCGCGTCGAGCTGCGCACTCATCTGCGCGCACTCGAACAGCTCGCGGTTGACGTGATCGAGCTCCGGCAGATCCTTCTTGTAGCGGATCTTGTGCTCAAGGCTTGCCCACCAGTCCATGGAGATGGTGCGGAACTGCACCTCGACGCGCATCATGCGCTTTTGATCGTGCAGGAAGATGGGCGTTTCCACGATGAGGTGCAGGCTGCGGTAGCCGTTGGGCTTGGGCTCGGCGATGTAGTCCTTGCGCTGGAGGAGCGTAATGTCGTCCTGCTTCAGAAAGGCATCGGCGAGCTGGTAGATGTCCGACGGGAAGGAGCAGATGACGCGCACGCCGGCGATGTCGTTGAGATTTTCCTCGATGCTCTCCACCGTCAGCGGGAAGCCGCGGCGCTGGAGCTTTTCGGCAATGCTCTCGGGGGACTTGAGGCGCGTTTTGATGCTCTCGATGGGGTTGCGGTCATACTGGAGCGAAAGCTCCTCGTTGAGAACGTTGAACTTGGTCTCGACCTCCATCATCGCGCAGCGGTAGTAGCTCATCAGCTCGCGGTAGGGCTGCGTGTAGCTCTGCACGAGCGTGCTGATTTCCTTGCGCGGCAGGCGCGAGAGCAGCAGACGCTCCAGAGCGCCGCGGTCGGTGCTGTTTTTCAATGCCATGTGTTGTTTCCTCGGCTTTGTCGGTTCTCCCTCCGCGGTGTGACGGCGGAGGGGCGGGCGCGATGCGCCCATCTCAATCATACCACCCAGCGGCGCATCCCGCAAGCCCTCCCGGACATTTGCGCCGAAATGACCGGAAACCGAAGAGAAAAAAGGCGCAGAGGCCGTGGCCTCCGCGCCTTTTTGCCTGCTTACCCGCGGACGGGGATGAGGTCGCGATAGTGGAGATACATGATCTGTCCGGTGTACGGGTTGATGCCGGGGAGATAGGCGGAGTACACGCATTGGTCCACGGTGGTGCCGGGGGCGGTGGCCAGCAGATTGCTCACACCGGTCAGCTTGCCCGTGATCCAGACGAGATCGCCCGGGTGGAGGCTGGCGTTGGTGCTGTCGAAGGAGGTGTACTCCCCGTCCTCGCGCTCGACCTCCCCTGTGCTGTCATTATAGCTATAGACGTTGCTCACCGGCGCGGCCTGATACCAGCCGATCTGGTGGGCGTAGACGCTGCGCTCCGCTACGATGACCGCCTGCTCGATGGTGCAGGTGCCGTTGGGATTGAGCGTGGTGGCGGTGGTGCCCTTGACAAGATCAAGCGCGTTCATAAACGCCATCGCTTCCTTCGCCCAGCTCTGCACCAGCGCGTTATCCGTGTAGGAGGCGAGCTTGGAGGTGTAGCTGGTGTAGGAATAGCCGGAGTTCTTCTCCACATATTGCAGCGTGCGGCGGAGGAAGGTCGCCATCTGCTGACGGTTCAGGGTGGCGTTGGGGGAGAAGGTGGTCGCCGAGGTGCCGGTGGTGATGCCCGCGGCATAGGCCTTGAGGACGTAGGCGTTGTTCGTGTCGGTGAAGGTGTTCGCGGCGGCGGGCGTGATGCTCTTGCCGGTCAGCGTTTCCGCCAGACGCACCGCAACGGAGCAGAACTGCAGACGACTGATGGGCTTGGTGTAGTCGCTGCCGAGCAGGGCAGTATCGAGCAGATCGTCGTTGAGCGCGAGGTTCACATCGCTTTCAGCCCAGGAGCTGGTCTTGGCGGCGGACTTCTTCGAGAGCGTGAAGGTGCCGGGATACAGCTCGGTGGTGTTCAGCGCCTGCGTTTCCTCCCACTTCAGGGAGGCGTTGGCTTCCGCCTGATACTGCGCGAGGGTCATTCCCGTGCCGGAGGCGTAAACATCCCGTGAGGTCAGATGCTGCTGGAGATAACGGTGGGAGTGGCCGCAGTATTCGCAGCTGAGCCAGTAGACGTGCTCTCCGGCGGCATTCACGCCGATGTAGGCCTCCGCCGTGGGATACTCGCCGTTATCCGAGTGGGCGAGCTTTTCTGTCTTGAGCTCGATCTCCTTATCCGAGTTATGGGAAGCGACATGGTTCGCATTGTACTCGCACTTGCCGCAGATGGAGCAGGAATAGTAATAACGCCGGGCAGATTGGCAGGCCTGCGCGTAGGTGTAAACACGGTCGGCCGTCCGGATCTGCAGGGTGTACTGGTGGGCGGTGCACCAGTTGTCCTTCGCGGCGGCGTCGCCCGCCTTTTGGGCGGCGTAGACGTCATTGCCGGAGTAGGTCTTGATGGTGTAGGGGATCTTATAGCCGCGCTGGGCCTGGGCTGCCTTGAGCGCGGGCACAGCGGATTCGGGGATATACACCACGGTCTCGGCGGTATAGAAGGGCAGGTCGCTCTGCCTCTCCCACCGGTATAACCCGGCGATGGGCAGCCAAAGGTAGGAATCCATCGCCTGAATAAACTGATAGACATCCACCTTATCGCTGAGCCAGAGCTCCTTCAAATATTTCGCGTAGCAGATGAAAAAGCACGTTCCGTCCGTTATTTTCCCATTGGTGTCCAGAATGAGGGTGCGGATGCTGTCGGTGTTCTCCAGAACGTGGTTGGCGTCAGTCATGACGGTCACACCGTTTACAAAGTTTTCAAGCTGCTTGGACTCTGCCACAGCCTGCGTGCGGGGCGTCGCCATTGCCCGCTTGGCCTGCCGGAGGAGGTCTGTTTTCCGCGTCAGATCGGCGTTGAGCTCCTCCTTCTCTGCCTCGGTATAGCGCTCGCCCTCAAGGGTCAGGCTGACCTGCAGGGTGGGAAAATACTGAGCGCTGGTGCGGATGGTGGCGGGCACGCCGTTGACGGTGGCGGAGAAGGTGTCGGGGCCGACGATGTTTTCGCCGTTGACGGTTTTGTAGTTGGCGCAATAGCCCTTGGTAGTGTCAAAGGCCAGCTTGATGTTGACGAGATAGGTCGTGCCGGCGCGGAAGGCATAGCCGTCGTCGGTCTCCACGTCGTCGCCCTGCCACTCGGTGTACAGGATGCCGGCGCCGTTGGCGAGCAGGTCAATGTTGCCGCTTTTCATGGATTTGATGGTGACCTCGGTCTCCATCTCGTTGGGGTCGCCCGCCTTCGGCAGGTCGATGACGAGGTCGACGCTCTTGAGCCTTGTCGGCGCGGCGAGGGCCGCGGTCGGCAGCAGGGTGAGCGCCAGAGCGAGACAGAGCAGCGCGCTGAGCAGTTTCTTTTTCATGGTTCCCTCCTGTAATTGAAATGATAAACGAGGATCGCTTGCTTTCTGCAGTATAGCAGGAATCTCCGGCAGGAGGGACCCATATCGACTTGAAATGTATGGATTTGCGGCTTGAAATGTGAGATAATGCTGGAAAGAAAAAGAATGGTATGCTACAATAAGGCAAAAGGAAGCGAGGAAAGGGGGCGACGGAATGTACATCGCAGTCTGTGACGACCAGACGGAGGAGCTCGGGAGCCTGACGGAGCTGATCGGCGCGTGGGAGGAGGACCGCGGCACGCCCGTGCGCGTGAAGAGCTTCCGCAGCGCGGCGGCGCTGCTGGACGCGGCGCGCCATGAGCGCTTCACGCTGTACCTGCTCGACATCATGATGCCAGGGCTGAACGGCATGGATGCCGCGCGCGAGATCCGCGGCTTTGACAAGGCGGCGGACATCATCTTCCTCACCTCGTCCCCCGGCTTCGCCTATGACAGCTACAGCGTCAAGGCGCTGGAATATCTGCTCAAGCCCATTCGAACCAAGACGCTCTACCCCATCCTTGACCGGCTGGAGCTGCGTGAGCGCCGCCCGCAGGAGGCGCTTACGCTTCGCACCGGCGGCATCATCGTGCGCGTGCCGTTTTCGCAGCTCACCTATGTGGAGGTCAACGGCAAGCACCTTTACTTCAACCTTGCCGATGGGCAGGTGCGCGAGGTCGTCGGCTCGATGAAGGAATACGAGGACGCCCTGCTCACGCGGCCGGAGTTTATGCGCATCCACCGCTCCTACATCGTCAATATGCTGCAGATCGAGGAGCTTTCACCCATCGGGCTCCGCACCTTTTCGGGCCGCGAGCTGCCGGTCTCACGCCTGTTATACCCCCAGCTTCAAAAGGACTATATGAAGCTGCTGTTCGCGCAGAGGGAGGAGTGAGACAATGTCCGTATTGACCACGCTCGGCGTTTTTAACTACGGGCTGGTGCTGCTCTACGGCCTGTTCCTCAGCACCTTCATCTCCGGCGGCTGGGAGAATACGAAGCAGAGAACGCTTGTTTTTGCCGCTTGCCCGCTGTTTCTGATGATCCAGAGCGTGTGCTGGCTGGCGCTGGGTGCGGACATGGCGCGGCAGCTCTACCCGCTCATCACTCACCTGCCGCTGGCGCTCATCCTGATCTGCATTCTGAAGAAGAAAGTCGACGTGGCGCTGGTGAGCATCTGCACGGCCTACCTCTGCTGCCAGCTCCCGCGCTGGGTGGACCTGGTGGTCACGGCGCTTACCCGCTCCGAGCTGATCGGCGAGATCTGCTACACACTGGTGATCGGGCCGCTGTTTTATCTGCTCTACCGCTTCTTCGTCCGCCCGGCCTACGCGGCCATGATGGCCTCGCCGCAGTCGCTGCTTTTATTCGGCAGCCTGCCGGTGGCATATTATTTCTTTGATTACGCCACGGTCGTCTATTCCGACGCGCTCTATCGCGGCTACGGGGCGATCAACGAGTTCCTGCCCACAGCGCTCATCATTTTTTACGTTATGTTTCTCACAGCCTATCACGCCCAAAGCAGCCGCCGCGCGCAGGCGGAGATGCAGAGCACCATGCTCGAGGCCGGATTGAAGCAGTCGCAGATTGAGGTGGACGCGCTGCGCCGGGCAGAGGTGCAGACCGCCGTCTATCAGCACGATATGCGCCACCATCTCAACGCCATCGACGGCTTTCTGGCGGCGGGAAAGCCGCAGCAGGCGGAGGAATATATCCGCAAGGTGCGCTCGGATATTGAGCGCATCACGCCAAAGCGCTACTGCGACAACGAGCTGGTGAATCTGCTCTGCTCCTCCTTCGCCGGAAAGGCGCAGCGCATGGGCGTTCGGCTGGAGGTGGACGCGAAGCTCCCGCGCGAGCTGTCGGTCTCCGACACCGAGCTGTGCGCCGTGCTCTCCAATGCGCTGGAGAACGCGCTGCGCGCCGTGTCCGATCAGCCGGAGGCGGACCGCTGGGTGACGCTTTACTGCGGCGTGCGGCTGGGCAAGCTGCTCGTGGAGATCCAAAACCCCTGTGCCGAGGGGCTTGTCATGCGCGACGGCCTGCCGGTCTCCGAGCGCGCGGGGCATGGCTACGGCTGCCGCAGCATCCAGACGATCGCCGAGCGGCGCGGCGGACTGTGCGAGTTCCGTGCACGGGGCGGCATCTTTTCCATGCAGCTCATGCTGCCTGTCAAGGCGGCGGCGAAAACCCAAGACTGACGCAGGAGGCTGCCGCGGACGCGGCGGCCCCCTTTTTTCGTCCCCGAGAGGCAAAAAATTGAAAAAAGTTCAAAATATGGCTGTTCTTTCTAAAATTCCTGTGATACAATAAATATTCAATTGATCGGAATATGGGAACAGGAGGGAAATTCCATGACCGTGCAGGAGGCGATCTCCGCACGCCACAGCGTGCGTACCTATTTGACAAAGCCGGTCGAGCCGGCGATCGTGAACGCGCTGCGCGCGGAGATCCGCGCTTGCAACGCCGAGGGCGGACTGCACATCCAGCTCGTGATGAATGAGCCGATGGCGTTCCGCGGCTTTTTTGCGCACTACGGGAAATTCCACGGCGTGTGCAACTACATCGTGCTTGCCGGAAAACGCGCAAAGGATCTTGACGAGCGCGCCGGCTGGTTCGGCGAACGCCTTGTGCTGCTCGCGCAGACGCTGGGGCTCAACACCTGCTGGGTGGGCCTGACCTTTTCAAAAGCGGTCGCGCGCAGGAGCTATGTGCTCGCACCGGATGAGCGGCTCGTGTGTGTGATCGCGTTCGGCTATGGGGCCGAGCAGGGCGAGGCGCACGAGAGCCGTCCGATGCGCGAGGTGTACCGTGCCGACCGTGCGCTGCCCGAGTGGTTCAGCCGCGGCCTCAAGGCGGCGCTGCTCGCGCCCACGGCGATGAACCAGCAGCGCTTCCGCTTCACGCTCCTGCCGGACGACACCGTTCGGGCGGAGAGCCGGGGCGGCAGCTACAGCCATGTGGACCTCGGCATCGTCAAATACCATTTTCAGCTCGGCGCGGGCCGCGAGAGCTTCCGCTGGGCGGAGTGAGCCGCCGTTTCCGCACACGGGCGTGTTAAGAATACGAGAGAGAAAATCAGGAAGGAAAAAATCACTATGCAGAAGAAAGCCAATCCCGCAGCGCTGCTGCCGATCCTTGAGTTCCTGCTCCTTTACCTGGGGCTGGGACTTATCTTTGAGTATGTGCTCAAGATCCCGATGGGCTTTTATTCCATCCCTATTGTAGTCATCTTTCTTGTCGCGCTGCTGGCGGCGTGCTGCCAGAACCGCGCGCTGAGCTTTGACGACAAGCTCACGCTGATGGGACAGGGCATCGGCGATAAGAACATCGTGACGATGCTGCTCATCTTCCTTGCCGCCGGTATCTTCGTCGGCGTGGTGGGCCGCTCGAGCGCGGAGAGCGTGGCGTATTTCATGCTCTCGATCATCCCGTTCAGGTTTGCCGTGGCGGTGCTGTTCGTCGTCAGCTGCTTCGTCTCCACCGCCATGGGCACGAGCGTCGGCACCATTACGCTCATCACGCCCATCGCCATCCCCATTGCCGCGGCAAGCGGCTATTCCCTGCCGCTGTGCATCGGCTCGGTCATGGGCGGAGCGATGTTCGGCGACAATCTGAGCTTCATTTCCGACACCACCATCGCCGCCTGCAACGGGCAAGGCTGCGCGATGAAGGATAAGTTCCGCGAGAACTTCCACATCGCTCTGCCCGCGGCGCTTGCGACGCTCGTGCTCATCCTCGTGCTGACGCTGAACGCCGACGTCGTCCCGGCGGAGATCCCAGGCTATCACCTGATCCAGATCATCCCCTATGTGTTGGTGCTCGTCGGCGGCATCATCGGCATCAACGTGTTCGTGGTGCTGCTCATCGGCATTGTGTCCGGGGCCGTTATCGTGCTTGCCACCGGCGCGACCGGACAGACGGGCGTGCTTGCGGTCAAGGCGCTGCTGGAGAACATGGGCAGCGGCGCCGCCGGCATGTTTGAAACGTCGATGGTCGCCATCCTCGTCTCCGCCATCTGCGCCCTCATCCGCGAGTACGGCGGCTTTGAGGCGCTGCTGGGCTGGATCAGAAAAGCGTTCCGCGGCAAGCGCGGCGGACAGATCGGCATGGGCCTGCTCGTCGGCGCGATGGACATCGCCACCGCGAACAACACCGTCGCCATCGTGATGGCGAACCCCATCGCAAAGGAAATGAGCGAGGAATACGACATCACGCCGCGCAAGGCGGCGTCGATCCTCGATACCTTCTCCTGCATCTTCCAGGGCATCATCCCCTACGGCGCGCAGATGCTCGTCGCCATCGCCGCGGCGCACGAGCTGGGGTATCAGGTCTCCGCGTTTGAGATCATTCCGAATCTGTTCTATCCGTTCCTGCTGGCTGTCAGCTCCTTCTTCTTCATCGCCATCGACGGCAAAAAGAAGGCCTGAGCCATGCCCGACCTTGCACGGCTCCGCGCCAAGCGGCTCTTCCTGCTCGATCTGGACGGAACGCTCTATCTGGACGAACGGCTCTTTGACGGCGCGGCGGACTTCCTGCGCGCGATCCGCTCGCGCGGCGGGACGTACCGCTTTCTGACGAACAACTCCTCCCGCGGGGCGGAGAGCTATGTGGAGAAGCTGCGCCGCCTCGGCGTGGAGGCGGAGACCTCCGACTTCCTTACGAGCGTGGACGCGCTCATCGCGCATCTGCGCGCGCAGGGCATGGCGGAAAAGCTCCTCTACGTCTGCGGCACGCAGTCGATGAAGCGGCAGCTCACGCAGGCGGGACTGCGCCTGACGGACGACCGCGACGCGGCGGTGGACGCCATGGTGATGGGCTTCGACACCGAGCTGACCTTTCAGAAGTTAGAGGACGCCTGCATTCTCCTGAACCGCGGCGCGGACTACCTTGCCACCAATCCCGACTGGGTCTGCCCAACGTGGTACGGCTTTGTGCCGGACTGCGGCAGCGTGTGCGAGATGCTTTTCCGCGCGACCGGACGGCGGCCCTATGTCATCGGCAAGCCGCGGCCCGATATGGCGCGCCTTGCGATGGCGCGCGGCGGCTTTTCCGCAGAGGAGACGGTGCTGCTCGGCGACCGGCTCTACACCGACATTGCCTGCGGCGTGAACGCGGGTATCGACACGGTGCTCGTCCTCTCGGGCGAGACGAAGGAGGCGGATCTCGCCGACAGCGCGGTGCAGCCGACATTTGTCCTCGGCAGCGTCGCGGACTATCTGAGCATTTTACAGGAATGAAAAAAACGACCGCTCATGCGGTCGTTTTTTGCGCCTATTTCACCAGCAGCGGCTGGAGCTGTACGCCGCGCAGCGCCGCGTCGATGGTCGGCACAAGCTGTGAAAAGTCAGCGATGAGCGAGGTGGGCTTCCCCTGCGGGTCATCCTGCCCGAAGGGAACGAAGTAATAGTTCTTCCGGTTGAGGAGCGCGGCGAGATTCGGCGCGCTCGCGCTCAGGCCGTCGTTCGTCGCCAGCGCGACGACCACGGGCTTGCCGTTGCGCAGATGGGATTTTGCCGCCATCGTCACCGGCCCGTCGGTGATGCCGTGGGCGAGCTTGGCAAGGGTGTTGCCCGTACAGGGCGCAATGACGAGGACATCGGCCAGGTTTTGCGGGCCGAACGGCTCGGCCTCCACGATGGTGCGGATGGCGGGACGCCCCGCCGCGCGCTCCACGCGCGCGATGAGATCGTCGGCCAGCCCGAAGCGGGTGTCGTACCGCGCCGTGTTTTCGGAGAGAATGGGGACCATCTCAAAGCTCTCTGCCATTTCCTCAAAGAGCATCAAAATTTTCGGGTGATTGCAGAATGAGCTGCAGAGGGCAAATCCGATGCGTTCGGTTCTCATGCTTCTTCCTCCCATATTTTTTCCAAGGTCAGCTTGATGGCGCGCGCCGCAGTCTCCGGCGCGGCCCTGCCGGGAAGTCCCGGCGCAGCGATGCACTTCAGCCCGCGCGCCTCCGCCGCTTCGCGGTCGAAGCCGGGCTGCGATGCCAGCTCGAGCAGCACGCACTCGCGCGGCAGTTCGCGCAGCAGTTCCTCTGTGAGTACCATGTTCGGCACGGTGTTGAAGACGATGCGGAAGCTCCCGAGCCGTCCGGCGAGACGGTTCGTGCGGAGACCGCGGTAGCCGAAGGCGTCGATCCACGCGAGATCGTCCAGCCGCCGTGCGCTGACCGTGACCTCCGCGCCCAGCCCCCGCAGACGGTGGGCGAGCAGCTTGCCGATGCGCCCGAAGCCGATGACCAGACACGGCGTGCCGCAGAGCGTCACGTCCGTCGCGGCCATCGCCGCCTCGATGGCGCCCTCCGCCGTCGGCACGCCGTTGCGCACCGCCAGCTCCTCGCGCGAGAGGTAGTCGGTCAGCGTCAGGCCGAATTCCGCCGCAGCCTCGCGGTCGGCGGCCTTCACGCCGCCGGCGTAGAGGCGCTGCTCCGGACGCAGCAGCGCGAACAATCCGCACAGCGGCAGCGCCGCAGCGGTGCAGTTGAGATTTTTCCCGCGCGAGAGCGGCACGGGCAGCACGACGCGGTCGGCTTGCGCCGCTTCCTCCAACGCCGTGTCCTCCATGCCGAAGGCGGCGAGTCCCCATGTCTGCACCGGATGGCCGTCCTCCGCGAGCAGACGCGCGAGCAGCGCCATGCGCCGGTCCCCGCCGAGCACGGCAATCATTTTTTCCATAGGCGTCCCCCTTTCCATTCCTCTTACTCTATGCGCACGGCGGGGGAAATTTGATTGCGAAACGCAAAAGAGTGTGGTATCATGGCAAAAAATCAAAGGAGACCCGTCTATGACACGTTATCCCTATCTGCTCTTCGACGCCGACAACACGCTCTTTGACTTCGACGAGGCCAATGTCCACGCCTTCCGCGCCGTGTGCGACGCCTTCGGTCTGCCCTTTTCGCAGGAGCTTTTCGACCGCTACGAGGTCATCAACAACGCGACATGGGAAAGGTTCGACCGCGGGGAGCTGACGAAGGACGAAACGGTGCTCGAGCGCTTTCGCGCCTTCTTCGCCGCCGAGGGCATTCACGGCCTTGAGCCGGCAGCGTGCAACCGCATCCATCTGGCGAGCTTGAGCAATGCGACCTATCTTATGCCACATGCCGCGGAGGTCATTGCCAAGCTGCGCGAAACACACCATATCCATCTCATCACCAACGCGGTCGAAGCCGTCCAACGCGGGCGGCTGGGGCGGTCGGCACTCGCGCCCTACGTTGAGGAGGCGTTCATCTCCGAGGTCGCGGGTGCGGCGAAGCCGTCCGTGGAATACTTTGACTATGTGTTCGCCCACATCGACGGCATTACGCGGGAAAATTGTCTGGTCATCGGCGATTCACTCACGAGCGACATTCAGGGTGCGAACAACTACGGGCTTGCGTGCTGCTGGTTCAATCCGAAGAAAGCGCCGAAGCCGGAGAGTCTGCGCGTGGACTACGAGATCCGCGATCTGCGGGAGCTGTACGGCATTGTAAAATAAGAAAAGCGCCGGCTCCGTGCCGGCGCTTCTGCGTCATTTCTCTTTGCTCTTATCAAAATAATAGTGCGCGAAGTTCTTGTACTGTGCGGCATAATACCTTGCCAGCCGGTACACGCGCGCGGGGGCGAGGTCGCCGCCGCACCAAAGCGTGTGCAGGGCTTTGTATTGCTTCATCTCCTCGCGCAGGGCGGGGGAGGTGACGTACCTCGTCAGGATGCCGCGCGGGACGTTGGACCACAGCGCGGTCGTTTCGTTGTAGATGCACTTCCCACGGCGGCCGTAGACCACGTCCTCGGTGAGCAGCTTCATCATGTTGATGCCCGCCGCGCGGCAGAAGAAGCTCGAACGGCCCAGCCGCGGGTTGATCTCAAAGAGCACATAGCGCCCGGTGCGGCTGTCGTACTTCATGTCGATGTTGGAGAAGCCAACGTAGCCGATGGCCTGCAAAAACCGCTGCATTTTATCGTAGAGCAGCGTGTCGCCGCGCGAGAGGATGGCGGCGTAGTTGCCGACGCTCTTGGGGTCGTAGTATTCGAGCACCGGCTGGCCGAGGCACATCGCGCGCACCGTTCCGTCCGTGTCGGAGTAGCTGTTGAGCACGCGCATGGCGTCGTCCCCGCCGGGAATAAACTCCTGAAGGATGAGCTTGCCGCGATAGTCGGAGCCGTTCATACTGCGCACCATTGAGAGGTATTCCTCTTTGGTGTCGAAGAAAAAGACCTTCTTCTGCCCCTCAAAGTGGCAGCGCAGGTAGTCGAGCGCGTTGGAGTTTTCCGGCTTGACGACGATGGGGAAGTCGAACGGCAGACGGTCGGCGACCTCGATGCGCTCGTCGGGCGCGGCGATGACGGTCTTGGGATAGTCCAGACCGTACTGCTCGCAGAGCGCGTAGAACCGATCCTTGGTGTCGAAGGTCTCGAGCAGCTGCTCGGGGATGAAGCGGTTCGCGATCAGCCCCTCGAAGTGGTCATAATGGCGGCAGAGCAGACCGGTATAATAGTCCGAGCAGGGGATGACGAGCAGCTTTTCGTAGTCCTTGGAGCACTCGCGCAGTACGCCGAGCAGCGCGTCGGGAAAGACCTCCTCGCGTTCAAAGCCGGCGATGATGCGGCAGTCAAAAAGACGCGAGTGCCGCGTGGGAATGAGCTGCGCGGTGCACACGAGCAGCGGCGTGACCTCGGGGTACGCCTCGCGGAAGAGACGCGCCGTGCCGTAGGCGTTCTCGTCGCTGCCGAGAATGATGGGCAGAAAGTCCTTTTTCTTCATGCCTTCGCCTCCTTTTCGTCATATTCTGCCAGATATTTGAGAGTCAGCTCCATGTCGCTCGGGAAGGGGACGAACTCTCTGCCGCGCTTCATGGTTGTCTCCTCGCCCTTGCCTGTGAGCAGGATGACGTGCGGCTCGGGATGGTCGAGAATGGCGCGGCGGATACATTCGGCGCGGTCCTCGCAGACGAGGTGCGGGCATTTGACGTGCTTTTCGATGCCGGCGGCGATCTGTGCGAACGGCTCCTCGCCGGAGTCCTCCTCCGTGATGTAAACGAAGGCGCAGTTCTCGCCGCTCAGCTCGCCGAGGTCGCGGCGGCGCTGGAGCGCGTGCGAGCCGGGGCAGCCGAACACGGAGATCATCTCCTTGCCGGGATACTCCACCCTTGTCGAGCGGTAGAGCGCGTCGAAGCTCATGCGGTTGTGCGCGTAGTCCACAATGACGGTCACCCGCTTGTCACGGCTTTCGTAGACCTGCATCCGTCCGTTCGCCCGCGCCTTGCGCAGACCCGAGCGGACAAATTCCTCCGGCACGCCGAGCGCCATGGAGATCGCCATCGCGGCGAGCGCGTTGGAGACATTGAACAGACCCGGCATCGTGATGGAAAATTCACCGTTGTACTTCGGCGAGCGCACGGTAAAATACAGTCCGTCGGCGCGCTTTTCGACCCGTTCGCAAAAGACCGTGTCGCTTGCGTGGCTGCCGAAGGTGATGAGCTCACAGCCGCCCGACCTCGCGTGGGCGACGGTCTCCGCGGCGTGGTCGGCGTCGGTGTTGACGCAGCCGACGCGGCAGCTGTCGAAGAGCTTCAGCTTCGAGGCATAGTAATCCGCGAAATCCGGGTGCTCGATGGGACTGATGTGGTCGGTGCCGATGTTCAAGAACGCGCCCACGTCAAAGGTCATTCCGCGCACGCGCCCGACCTTGAGCGCCTGCGAGGAGACCTCCATCACCAGATGGGAAATGCCGGAATCGTATGCGTTCTGAAAATGCTGATAGAGCTCCAGCACCTCGGGCGTCGTGATGTGCGACTCCTCGGTAATGACGCCGTCATAATTGTCGATGGAGGAGAGGATGGCGCATGGGGGCTTGCCCTCGCTCGTGAGCCAGTCATTGAGGATGGAGCGGACGTAGTAGGCGGTCGTGCTCTTGCCCTTGGTGCCCGTGATGCCGACGCTCGTGAGCTTGTCGGTCACATGATCGTAGAAGAGTTGGCCGAGTACGACCATCGCATAGCGGATGTCGCTCACAAGCAGCTGCGGCGCGTCCACGGGGTAGGGCTTTTCGGCGACATAGGCGGCCGCGCCCTGTGCGAGCGCCGCAGAGAGGTACTCCACTTTGAAGTGTGCGCCCTTGCAGAGAAACAGCGAGGTGCCGTGCAGGCTGCGCGTGTCGTAGCTCAGACAGTCGATGACGGTATTCTCCGCGGCGGGCGTCAGCGTGGTTGCGGTCAAAAGTCCGGCGCGCATGAGCGCGTCGGCATATTCCTTTAAGGTGTATTTGGGATTCATCTCTTCGCTCCTTTGGCAGTCGATGAAATGGCGGGTCTCATAATAAATATATAGTATAGCACGCGTCGCTTTTCCTGACAAGAAAAAACGCTGGAAGACATTGCATGGAAGACATTGCATTTGCATTCTGCCCGCCTGCGCGGTATCATAGATGGCGTCCTTGATCAAGACGAAACTACCGATAAGGAGGCTCACGCGCTATGAATTGTGCTGCTCTGCTTGCGCTGCTGTGCCAGATGCTCGGCGTCGGCTGCAACGGCTAAAGCCGTCAAATATTCGGAGGGAGGAGGGCTTTGCCCACCTCTCTCCTGCTATTTTTAGCAGTTATGACGGACATAAGCGGCTCTGATTGTGCTGTTTGACTGAAAAACGAAAAATACAAAATTAAGACTTGCAAAAGCTCCGGCGGCGTGCTAAGATACGACCTGTTCGCGAAAAGCGGACGGCTTTCCGACAACGGCTTTCCTTCCTCCGTCGCGAGTGAAGAAAAATTGCAGAAACACAAAAAAAGTGTTGACAAGGCCGGAAAGTTGTGGTAACCTAAAATTCGTTCCGCGGTTGGAGCGTGTACCTTGTAAATTAAACAACGAAGAACAAAGAAGCA